>Ga0209521_10003387_pt1 | contig 12880 bp, 12 predicted proteins | sample Rifsed19ft4_FD_184016 | JGI IMG/M metagenome (GOLD analysis project Ga0209521, IMG submission 184016) | Soil microbial communities from Rifle, Colorado, USA - sediment 19ft 4 (version 2) | ecosystem: Environmental > Terrestrial > Deep subsurface > Rock core/Sediment | place: Rifle, Colorado... | reverse complement strand
GTCGGTGTTCGCGTCGCAGGCCGCATAGCCGCTGCACGAGTTCTCGTGCACGTCACCGCTGTTCCACCGGCAGACGATGGTGGCGTGGCACGAGTTATTCGCCACGCCGCCGCTATTAGAGTAGCAAGCGCCGGTGCCACCGTTACAGGAGTTATCGCCCAGATCACCGCTGTTGCCCTGGCAGGCCGAACCACCGACGCAAGAGTTATCGCCCACCTCTCCACTGTTATCCCGACAGGCCTCTACGCCAATGCAGGAGTTAGCGCCGACGTCACCGGTATTGCCAGTGCACGCGTCGGTTCCAATGCAGGAGCCTTCGCCGATTTGCTGAGCGGAAGCAACTCGCGGCTGAGAACCGTCAGAGGCGAACCCAACTAGCGCCAGCGCTCCAAGAGCAAGCAAAGCGCCGCCGGAGATTCGGCGAACGAGCATGGCGCACCTTCGTGAAGCCGCCGCGACGACGACGGCAACGGTAACAATTCCGGCTGGTTACCGGCCTTACGATACGCGTGGCACAGTACGCTGTCAATGGTGCGAATTGCCTCAGCTTAACTGTTACCGAAGGAAAGTCGTTGCCTCATTAAAACTGTTACCGAAGGGAGGGAGGATTGACCCGGGTGACAGCACACGAGTACGCGGCGAGCTTGGCGCCTCGATACAGGAGGGCGAGGCGAGTGGAGAAAGGGCGGATCCTGGAAGAATTCTGCAAGGCGACCGGTATGCATCGGAAGGCGGCGATCCGGCTGCTGGGTGGGGTGCGGCTGCTGAAGGCAGGACGCAAGCCGAGGGCGCGGAGGTATGGGGTGGAGACAGCGGAGGCGCTGAAGCGGCTGTGGGAGGTGGGTGATCGCATGTGCGGCAAGCTGCTGAAGGGAGCTATCCCTGAGTTGCTGGAAGCGCTGGAACGGCACGGTGAGATGCGGGTGAGTCCGGAGGTGCGCAGCGCTCTCCTGGTGGTGAGCCCCGCCACAATCGACCGGCTGCTGCGGTCTCACCGGACGAAGGAGCGGCGGCAGCCGCTGCGGGCGAGCCCTGCTTCGTCGTCACTAAGGAATCAGGTACCGGTGCGGACCTGGAGCGAGTGGGGCGGGGTTGAGCCTGGCTCTCTGCAGTCCGACCTGGTCCTGCACTGTGGGGAGAGCACAGAGGGCTTCTACCTGACCACCCTGACGGCAGTTGACGTGGCTACGGGCTGGACGGAGCTGCAAGCAGTCTGGGGGATGGGACAGGGCCGGGTAGGCGGAGCGTTGCACCAAGTGAAGTTACAACTGCCGTTCAACCTGCGGGAGTTGCACAGCGACAACGGTAGCGAGTTCATCAACCATCTGTTGGTTCCCTGGTGCCGGCGCCAGAAGATCGTGTTCACCCGCGGACGGCCGTACAAGAAAAACGACCAGGCGTACGTCGAGCAGAAGAACTGGGTCTCCGTGCGCCGTCACGTGGGCCACGACCGCTACAACTCGAAGGTAGCTTACGCGACGCTCCAGCAGCTCTACGCGCTACTACGCTTGCAAACAAACTTCTTCCGGCCGGTGCGCAAGCTGATTGCCAAAGAACGTCACGGGGCAAGGACCGTGAAGCGCTACGATGAGCCGCAGACGCCATACAAACGCCTGCTGGCTAGCGGCGCTCTGAACGAAGCGAGACAGGAAGCGCTGGCCAAGCAATTCAGCACCCTGAACCCCGCTGAGCTCCACCGCAAGATAGAATCGACGCTGCGCCGGCTCTGGTCACTGGCGGCCCACCGGCACCAAGAATCGAGGAAGCTTCGGTAACAGTTACTTATGTAGGCAACGACTTTCCTTCGGTAACAGTTACCTATGAGGCATCACGCACGCGTCAGGTTGACAGTCTGGAACCCGCTGGGGGATGCTGAACCCGCCGCGCTGGTAACAAATACCATGACCACACCCAACGGATCAGGATTCGAAGATAAGCTCCAAGGACTGAGGACGCTCACCGAGCAGCTGCTCGAGCACCGCCGGCTCATCATCGCCAGCAATCGCGGCCCAATGGAGTACAGCATTGGGCCCGATGGCTCACTGGCCGCCGACAGGGGCAGCGGCGGCATGGTCACGGCGCTCCTATCGGCTACGCGCTTCGTGCCAGCCACCTGGGTCGCCTCCGCTATGACGGACGGCGACCGGCTCGCCGCGGAGCGCTCTGATGGCGGCCTTCACCAGGTCCCCGGGAACGAAATCTACGTCCGCTTTGTAACGGTCCCCCAATCGACGTACCAGCGCCACTACTACGTCTTCTGCAATCCACTGTTATGGTTCGTGCAGCACTTCATGTGGAACACTCCGCGCACGCCGAACATCGGCCGGGCTGTTTACGAGGCCTGGGAAAGCGGCTACGTACCCGTCAACGAGGCAATAGCGGAGGCCGTGGTCCGAGAGGCGAAGAAGCAATCCGTACCGCCCTACGTCCTGCTCCAGGACTATCACCTCTACCTGGCGCCCGCAATGATCCGCCGTGAGGTGCCCGAGGCGACCATACTACACTTCACGCACATTCCCTGGCCTGGCCCGCGTTACTGGGGCCTTCTGCCTGAGTTCATGCGCAGGCGCATCCACGAGGACATGTGTGCCTCCGACATCGTCGGTCTCCAGACCATCGGTGACACCCGAAACTTCCTTCACTGCTGTGAAGCGCTACTCGATGACGTCGATATCGACTACGGTAGGAGTGCGCTGAATTTTCGAGGGCGAACCATCCGCGTGCGTGCGTACCCCATCTCCATAGACGCAGCCGGACTCCGGGATTACTCCCGCTCGGCGGAAGTGGAGGAGTACAAGCAGCGGCTGAAGCCCTTCCTTCGCGAGCAGAATATTGTCCGCGTTGACCGCTCCGAGCCGAGCAAGAATATCATCCGCGGCCTGCGTGCGTACGAGCTATTGCTTGAGCGCTACCCGGAGCTGCGGCGCGGATTGGCGTTTCTTCAGTTTCTCGTCCCCTCACGCAGCGAACTGGGTGTCTATCAGACCTACACCGACGAGATCTTCGAGCTAATCGACTCGATCAATGATCACTTCGGCGACCTCGAATGGCAGCCCATACGCGTCTTCTATGAGGAGAACTACCCCCAGGCGATCGCCGGCATGTCGCTGTACGACGTGCTCCTTGTGAATCCCATCATCGACGGCATGAACCTCGTTTCCAAAGAAGGGCCGCTCGTCAACGAGAAGGATGGCGTGCTCATACTCTCGGAGCTGGCCGGCTCCTTCGAGCAGCTATCGCCCCATTGCATCCCCATCGCGCCCACTGATCTTGAGGGCACCGTACGTGCCCTTCATCAGGCCCTCACGATGCCGCTCGACGAGCGGCGCCGGCGTTCCGAGGCCCTCAAGTCGCTCATCCGAGAAGAGGACATCACCTTCTGGCTGGAGCGCCAGTTCGCCGACCTCATGGCGATCTCCCGTCAAGAACTTTGACCAACTCCCCCAGCAACCATTCCGTGCCTGCGACACCTTCCACCGTGTAGTCCGCTGCATCCCGAACGCTCGCGGTGGCCTCTTCACTGTCGACGGCAATACTCACGCCGCGGAGGCCTTCGTCGCGCAGCTGCGCGACGGCAGCGAACATGTCGACGTCTGTCTGATCATCGCCCAGGCATAGAAGCCCCCGCATGCCAAATCGGCGCACCAACCCCTCGAGCGCGGTGCCCTTATTGATCGGCAGTGGCGGTCTCAGCTCGAACACCTTGCGCCCTTCGCGCACACGGAATGATCGCGCTGACGGCGAAGCCGCGATCGCCTCGATGATCCCGGCGCGCGCCGTGACCTCATCGGCGGCGCGCCGGTAATGCACCGCTACATTGGGGCCCGTGTGCTCTACCGTAACACCGACCGCATTTATCCCGGCGAGTTCTCGAGCTACCGCTCCGGCCAGCGCGACGTACCCCGCCACCGCTTCAGTCGTCTCGTCCACTCCATCCATCCACAGGGTCATTCCGTGGTTGGCCGCATAGACGACGCGATCCAGGCCGGTCATTAGACGCGCCGTCCCAGGGGTCCGCCCCGTGATTAATGCAACGCGTACTCCGCAGTCGAGGAGACGGCCAAGCAGCTCACGGCATTTCGGCGTTACGCGTGCGTCCTCTGGTCGCGAAACTATGGGCGCCAGCGTACCATCGATGTCGCTAAACAGCCCCAGCGGACGAATAGAGATGATATTCCGGAGAGCGTGGACGCTGGTTAGCGGCACCGCTGTCATGCGCCGAGTCTAGCACGCAGAGCCGCTCGCCATTCGCCGAAAGCCTAGCCTTGTCCCCGCTGGCGGTACTGGAGCGCTTCCGCGACGTGCGCCGCAGCGATCACCTCAGACCCCGCAAGGTCTGCCAAAGTCCGCGCGACCTTAAGCACCCTGTGGAACGCCCGCGCCGACAGCGCAAGCTGGTTCACGGCCGTACGTAGAAGCGATTTCGACGCGTCGTCAAGGAAGTGCTGGCAGAACTCCCGCACCTCGACCGGCCCCATCTCCGCATTCGCCGATAACCGCGATTCCGAAAAGCGCAGACGCTGTACTTCGCGGCAGTGCTCGACGCGAGAGCGAACCTCCGTTGAGCCCTCAGTCAAGGCGCCGTCCGTGAGCTTCTCATAATCGACACGCGGAACGTCCACGAAGATATCGATGCGGTCCAGTAGTGGTCCGGAAATTCGGTGCCTGTAGCGAGTGACGGCTGACTCCGAGCAGGTGCAATGGCGACTGCTGTCGCCCCAGTAGCCGCATGGGCACGGATTCATGGCCGCGATGAGTATGAAGTTCGCTGGGAAGGTCACATTTCCTTGCGCCCGGCTCACCGTGACCGAGCGGTCCTCCAGCGGCTGACGAATCGACTCCAGAACAGAGTGTGCGAACTCGGGGAGCTCGTCCAGAAACAGCACACCACGATGGCTCAGCGTTATTTCGCCCGGCCGCGGCTGCCGGCCGCCGCCCACGAGCCCGGCATGTGAGATCGTGTGATGCGGAGCCCGAAATGGCCGCTGGCGCATCAGCGGCGTGTCTGCGGGCAGCATACCCGCGACGCTGTATATCTTCGTTACTTCGAGCGATTCATTCATCGTCATCCCCGGCAGCATCGTCGGTGTCGCTCGGGCTAGCAGCGTTTTTCCCGCGCCGGGCGGCCCAACCATTACCACGTTGTGCCCTCCGGAGGCCGCTACTTCCAGCGCTCGCTTCACGTGTTCCTGACCGCGAATGTGGCGAAAATCGACGCCTTCCGGGACGCCGCCGTCCAGCAATGCCGTTCGCTTGTCCTGCGCGAACGGCTCAATGCGATCCAGCGCCTGAAGGTGCGCCGCCAAACGGCCGAGCGATTCCACGGGCACGATCTCCACGCCGTCCACCAGCGACGCCTCGCGCGCATCCGAGGCCGGGACGTAGATGCTCTGAAACCCGTGCTCGCGGGCCAGGCCAACCATGGGCAGGATCCCTTGCGTGTGTCTCAGCCTTCCATCAAGAGACAGCTCACCCAGGAAGAGCGCTCGATCAATCGGCTCCGGTACTTGCCCCGAAGCCATGAGCAACCCGACAGCGATCGGGAGGTCGTAAGCAGGCCCCTCCTTGCGCAGGTCAGCCGGCGCCAGGTTCACCGTGATCCGCTGGTTAGAGAAGCTGTACCCGGAATTACGAATCGCGGACCTGACGCGCTCCTTAGCTTCCTGCACTGGCTTCTCGGCCAACCCGACAACGTTGAACGCGGATAGGCCGCTGCTGATGTCCACTTCTACCTCGACGATCTCACCGGCAAGGCCAATAACCGCGCAGCTGTTCGTCTTCGACAACATCGCTGCGCCGACTATAGGAAATATGTTCTAGGTCTGTAAAGGGGCTTGTGTCAGTAAATTCTTCTAAGCCCGCCGCCGCGCACCCTCAACACGCCGGCTCACCGACACAACGCCCCGGATCCCCTCCAGTTTCGCCAGCAACCGCGTGAGTTGTTCCACGCCCGCTGTCTCCAGCGTGACCGAGATGGCAATGTGGCCGTCCGAGCCGCTATCTGTGTGCACGCCGACCATATTGACCTTCTCTTCCGCCACCATGGTGCTGATGTCGCGGAGAAGCCCAACCCGGTCCCAGGCGTCTATGTGGACAGCGATAGGATAGAGCTGGCCACGACGCCCCCACTCCACGTCAACAAGCCGCTCCTTCTCGTCTTCATTGAGAACGTTCGGGCAGTCCGAGCGATGGACCGAAACCCCCTCCCCGCGCGTCACGTAGCCAATGATCTTGTCGCCGGGAACAGGGTTGCAGCAGCGCGCCAGCCGCGTTAACAGGTCTCCTGTCCCCAGGACACTGATGTTCGTCGTGTAAGTTGCCCTCGCCGGAGGCGCAATCGTCTCGATCGCGTCCGGCTGCTCTTCGACCAATACCGACGCCAGCTTGGTGGAGATATGTTGTGCGCTGATTTCGCCGTATCCGACCCGCAAGAAGAAGTCTTCCAGATCGTCGAACTTGAACAGCTTGAGAAGCTCCACCTCCATCCCGCCAAGGTTGGCGCCGAGGCGGTGCAACTCCTTCTCCGCCATCTCCTTGCCGCGAGCGATGTTCTCCGCTCGCTCCTGGCGCTTGAACCACTGGCGGATCTTCTCTCGTGCATGCGTCGTGCGGATGAACCCCAGGTTGGAGTTCATCCAGTCTCGTGAAGGACCTTTCGATGATTTGCTCCTCAGCACCTCAATCACGTCGCCGTTTTTGAGCTGGTAATTTAGGGGCACCAGCCGGCCGTTGACTTTGGCGCCAACGCACAGGTGCCCGAGGTCTGTGTGGATGCGATACGCGAAGTCCAGCGGGGTACTGCCGGTGGGCAGGTCTTTGATCTCCCCCTTCGGTGTAAAGACAAACACCTGGTCGTGGAAGATGTCCGTCTTTACGGCCTCCACCATCTCCTCCGGCTGCGAGATCTCGCGCTGCCAATCCAGTAACTGTCTCAGCCAGGCGAGGCGCTCCTCGTGCCGGACATCGCGCTTGGACCCTTCCTTGTACCGCCAGTGCGCCGCGATTCCGTATTCCGCCGCGCGGTGCATCTCATATGTGCGTATCTGGACCTCCAACGGTTGCGCATGTAGCGCCATCACCGTCGTATGCAACGCCTGGTACATGCTCTCCTTCGGGTTCGCGATATAGTCATCAAAGGACCCCGGCAGCGGCCTCCACATGCCGTGCACGACGCCCAGCGCTGTATAGCAATCGGTCACCGTCTCCACAAGAACGCGAACGGCCAGCAGGTCATAGATCTCATCCACACTTTTGCCTTCGCTGGCGTACTTCTCGATCTTCCGGTGGATGCTGTAGATGTGCTTGGCGCGACCGTGAATCTCGGCAGCAATGGCGTGCTTCGTCAGCTCCTCACGGAGTACATTCGTGACCTCCGTAACGTACGTCTCTCGGACCTGCCGCTTGGCATCAATAAGTTCCGCGACCAGCTTGTAATCTTCCGGCTGCAGGTACCGGAACGATAGGTCTTCCAGTTGCCATTTGATCTCCCAGATGCCCAGCCTCGCCGCCAGCGGCGCGTATATTTCCATCGTCTCCCGCGCGATGCGCCGCTGGTCCTCCGGTTTGAGCGCCCACAGGGTGCGCATGTTATGTAGCCTGTCTGCCAGCTTGATGATCACGACGCGAAGGTCCTGTGCCATCGCCAGGAACATCTTGCGCAGGTTCTCTGCTTGCGTATGCTCCTCTCCGCTGCGCGCCTCTGCCGCCTGCCCCGAGATCTGCCCTAATTTGGTTACCCCTTCTACCATTACCGCCACTTCCGGCCCGAATCTTTTCGTGATTTCCTGGTTTGTGACCCCGCAGTCCTCCTGGACGTCGTGTAATAGCGCCGCAGCGATAGTGCTCGCGTCCAGCTGAAGGTTGGCGATCGTTTCAGCCGCGTGCAACGGATGTGTAATCGCCGGGTCTCCGCTCTTACGCAACTGCCCGGCGTGCCTTTCCGCCGCGAACTCGAGCGCATCCTGCACCAGCTCGCGCCCCTTCGGCGGAAGATATGCGGACGCCCGGGCAAGGACAGCCTCGCCCAGCTCTTCAATCTTTATGGTCATCGTCTTGGGTCAAGTGTAGCACCGGCGCTGCTACGATTTAACTGTTTTGCGTGAGTTTGCGCCGTTCTAGTATCCTCGGAGGCAAGCCCTGCTTTGGAAATTATGGCACGTCAGTACCACGCCCCCCGCGGCACACAGGATATCCTGCCTGAAGACCAGCCCTATTGGGATCTGGTACGAGACGCGGCCACAGAGCTATGTGGCGTTTTTGGATACGGACGCATCGAGACACCCATCTTTGAAGAGGCATCGCTCTTCACGCGCGGCGTCGGCCAGGCCACGGACATCGTCCAGAAGGAGATGTATGTGCTCGAGGACCGCGGAGGGCTCGAACTGGCTCTCCGCCCGGAAGGAACCGCCCCGGTCTGCCGCGCATATCTCGAACACGGCATGCACAACCTGCCGCAGCCGGTTCGGCTGTGCTATTGGACACCTATCTTCCGTTACGACCGCCCGCAGGCGGGCCGGTACCGCCAACACCATCAGTTCGGAGCTGAGGCGATCGGAGACGGCTCGCCGTCTGTAGACGCCGAGATCATTGAACTCTTGTGGCGCCTTTACGAATCGGTCGGCTTGAGCGGTCTGACTCTCCACCTCAACTCAATTGGAGATGCCAACTGCCGTCCGAAATTTCTCGAAGTCTTGCGTGACTACTATCGCGACAAACTGGACCTCGTCTGCGAGGATTGCCGCGCCCGCTTCGACCGCAATCCGCTCCGGCTCCTCGATTGCAAGCAAGAGCGTTGCCAGCCCGTCATTTCCGGCGCGCCACCGATCACCGAGCACCTGTGCAAGGACTGCGCCGTACACTTCGGAGACCTCCAGTCCTACGTTGGTGCCACCGGCATCCCCCTGACCCTGAACCCGCGCCTCGTCCGAGGCCTGGACTACTACTCACGCACCGTGTTCGAGGTGCAGCCGCTGGAGGAAGGCGGCCAGAGCACTATCGGCGGCGGTGGACGCTACGACGGCCTCATTGAGCTGCTTGGCGGAAGACCGACGCCCGGGATCGGCTTCGGGACCGGTATCGAGCGCATCATCCTCAACCTCAAGCGACAGGGCATGACGGCCCTTCAGCAAAAGCGCCCGCGGGTCTACGTCGCCGTACAGACGGCCGACGCGCGTGTTGCCGCCTTCCGCCTCGCATCAGAGCTCCGGCGAGTTGGCGTCGCGGCCATCGTCGGCGGCGGCGAGCGCTCGCTCAAGGCCCAGATGAGAGCGGCCGACGCGCTGGGTGCGGAGTACGTCGCGATCATCGGCGAGCGTGAGCTGCGCGACGGCGCCGTTATGCTAAAACACCTGGAGAAGGGGGAGCAGGAGATGGTGGCGATGGGCGACGTAGCGAGGCGGGTTAGGGGCGACTAAAGCGGCCGGATACGGCGACCGTCCATGCTGATCCCGAGCTGGTTCAGGTAGCCGATGATCGTCGACCGGTGGTGCAGGTCGTGCGCCATACGGTGGTAGGTGATGTAGTGGCCGTCGTAGACCTCCGGCTCGACATATTCCGGGGCGAGGCCTCCAGTAAGTGGCTCGTGGACCGCGTCCAGTTTCTCAGGGTCTGACAAGAAGGCCGCGACCATGCCCCATGACGAGCGGATGTGCTTCTTCAGCCCTTCCTTCGTCCGGCAGTCCATCACCACGTCCTGCACCTGCGGACCGCCCTCTGGCGGCACAATCGGGTGGTGGTAGCGGGCGAGTATGATGTGGGTCACGATGACCCGGATGCTCCACTCGGTCGGGGCTGGTGACCAGTCCAGCTTCCCTTCCGGCACGAGATCGATTAGCTCGATCAGGTTATCATTGGTCATCCTCCAGTACGGGGCGAAGTTAAGTCGCGGATACTCTTGGTCATTGTGCGCCTCCGCCGCAATCGCTCGCATGACGACATTTCGGCATTCAAGCCGTCGACGAGCGGGCATAAGTATATTCGAGAAGTGAGCACGGGGAAACCGCGCCGCACAGGTCCGCGCGTGACCCCGATGCCAGGTATCCCTTTCGCGCCCGATCTCGTCCATATACGGCGAAAGGAGGTACCGATCAATGGCACCGCTGAATGACAGGGACAGGGACAGGGAGCTCGTGGCCGTGAGCACGGCCATCGGGTCGGGGTGCAGGCCGTGCACCCAACACCACGTGCGAGCGGCACTCAAGAGCGGCATCTCGCCCGAGGAGGTGCAGAAGGCCATCGACACGGCGCTCACCATCCGGCGCGAGGCGGGCGATGCCGTCGCCGGCCTGGGGAAGCGGTTGCTGGGGTTGGACCAGGCGAACGGCGCACGGGAGGCCCAACCCGCTGACCGCGACGAAGCCCTCATCTACCTCGGCGCCGCGGCCGGCTGCAACGCCGGAGGGCTGCTCGCGGACTACCTCTGCGCCGGCTACGAACTGGGGATCGGCGACGAGGAACTGAGCGCGGCGGTCGAGGCCGCAAGGGTCGTCAAGAAGGGCGCGGCCATGTTCATGGACCGAGAGGCCGAGAGAGTCCTGAGGCCCATGGCCAGCGTAGGAACCGCCGAACAGTCGCCGGGTGGCGACTGCGGCTGCGGCCCGGACTGCGCGTGAACCGCCGCTCCCGAACGGTCACCCCGCCCAAGGAAATGGAGGTCAGCAATGATGTGGCCGAGCTACGAATACTTTCAGACGACCAAGGCGATCAAGGAGCGGGAGGTGCTGGAGCACGTTCGTGCCCGCATGGCCCTGGAGCGATTGGGGCAGGGCCACCGAGGACCACAGACCGCGAGCCTGGCAGTGGCGTGTTGAGCGCGCGATGGAGGAGGTGTCCACGATCTCCTCCACTGGCTCCTTCCCCTGCGCGATGCAGCGGAAGGAGCGCAAGCAGCGCGGGCCGAGCCCCCAAGCCCTGCCTCGCTGCAGATTGCCACGCTGCTGCTGCTAGTGCCGGAAGGAGGAATCGATGGACACTCTCGTCACCGTCCTAGCCATTATGCTGATTTGCCCGGCGATGATGATCATGTGCAGGCTGCTCAGGGTTATCGGGCGGGTGTTATCCCACAGGCAGTCTGACCGTACGGACAACGCCGAACCCGTACGGCCCGAGTATAATTGAAGCGCGTAGAAACCGCCGCCGAGCGATCGCTGCTCCCGAACTGATCTGGCTGCTTCAGATCGCACGCAGCGTCTGCCTGGACTACATCCGCAGTCCACGTTCGCGCACACGCGCGGTCGTTTCGCTGGATGCGGCGCGAGAGCGGGCGGGTGGAGAAGCGTCAGCTCTCGATAGCCTTGGCCCAGCCGGCAGGGAGCCCCCTGCCGGCGTCGAGGAGACAGCCTGTCGGGACGAGATGACCGAATGCGTGCAGCAGTTCGTGCTCAGCCTGCCGGAAACCCTGCGAACCCCGCTGATCCTACACGACATGGAGGGGTTCACCAACGGCGAGATCGCCCAGGTGCTCGGCTGCTCGCTGTCCGCAGCGAAGATGCGCCTGCACCGCGCCCGGGAACGGCTGCGGCGCATGATGGACGAGCGCTGCGACATCTTCCACGATGAACGTAACGTGCTCTCGTGCCTGCCGGCCGATGGGAACCCTGCCGGCGGAGGCCGGGGGTTTGTGCCGCTGAGCGTTATCAGCGCTACCTGAAGGCGCACACCCTGCCACGGGACGCTTGGGCGCGTGATATAATCGCCTCGTGGGGCCCCCATGACCGGGGGCCGTTTCATGTCCGGGACTGATCACCATGTGGGACAAACTCGAAGCGATTGAACGACGATACCGCGAACTCGAGGCGGAGATGGCCCGACCCGAAGTGGCCGGCGACTACGACCGCCTGCAGGTGCTCGCCCGCGAGCACGCCTCGCTCCATGAGATCGTAGGCATCCTCCACGAATATCGGCGCCTTCACGACTCCCTCAGCCAGGCGCGAGGCATCGTCGAGGAGGGCGCAGATGCTGAGCTGGTGGAGCTTGCCAAAGAAGAGGTGGAGCGCGAGGAAGCCGAGATCGGGCTGCTGGAGGAGAAGCTCCGCCGCGCCCTCGTCCCGAAGGACCCCTTCGACGAAAAAGACGTTATCGTCGAGATTCGCGCCGCGGCCGGCGGCGACGAAGCGTCGCTATTCGCCGGCGATCTGTTCCGCATGTACAGCCGCTACGCTGAGCGCCGGCGTTGGGCCGTCGAAGTGCTGGACTCCAATCAGAGCGACCTCGGAGGCTTCAAGGAGATCGTATTCGAGGTGGCAGGGCGCGGCGCCTACAGCCGCCTTAAGTATGAAAGCGGCGTCCACCGCGTCCAGCGCGTCCCGGAGACAGAGGCCCAGGGCCGCATCCACACATCGACGGCTACCGTCGCAGTTCTTCCGGAAGCCGACGACGTCGATGTTCGCGTCGAGGAGAAGGACCTTCGCATCGATATCTTCAACGCCGGCGGTCACGGTGGCCAGAACGTCCAGAAGAACGCCACCGCGATCCGCATCACTCACCTGCCGACCGGTATCGTTGCCGTCTGTCAGGACGAGCGATCGCAACTAAAGAACAAGAACAAAGCGATGGCCGTATTGAGAGCGCGCCTGCTGGACCGCGAACAAAGCAAGCAGCGTCAGAAGATAGACTCGAGCCGCCGGTCGCAGGTGGGCAGTGGTGACCGGGCTGAGAAGATCCGCACCTACAACTTCCCCCAGGACCGCATGACCGACCACCGCGCCAGTTACACCCGGCACAGCCTCCCGGCGCTCCTGGACGGCGACCTCGACGACGTTATCGACGCGCTGGATGAACTGGAGCAGTCCAGAATCCTGGAGGCCCAGCTAGCGTGAACGTTTGGGAGGCGCTGCGGCTCGGCAAGCGCCTCCTTTCACAGGTAAGCGAAGAGGCGGAGCTC
>Ga0209521_10003385_pt1 | contig 12884 bp, 19 predicted proteins | sample Rifsed19ft4_FD_184016 | JGI IMG/M metagenome (GOLD analysis project Ga0209521, IMG submission 184016) | Soil microbial communities from Rifle, Colorado, USA - sediment 19ft 4 (version 2) | ecosystem: Environmental > Terrestrial > Deep subsurface > Rock core/Sediment | place: Rifle, Colorado... | reverse complement strand
GGTGGCCGGCCGGCAGGAGCCGCCGCAATTCGTTGGCGACGACCAACCCGCCGATGCCGCCGCCCAGTATCAAGATCGTTTTACCAGACATGATTTCACCTCCAGTTTCAACTCATGGTGTTTACCGATAATCGAATGTCGCTCACAACTTGCAGCGCCTCGAAGGGACAAGCGGGGATGCACAAACGGCAGTCATAGCAGCGTTCGATGTCAATATATGGCGGTTCATCATCGTCAATCCGCACGATTGCGCGCACTTTGCAGACCTCAGCCGCGAGACAGTGGCGGCAAGTTCGACAGTTCTCTGACTGCACTTGAATGCGAATCTCTCGAGCCATATGCCCTCATACTTAAAACACCAATACCTTGTCCGCCGCGACGGTCCACTCGCCTGCCAAATCCAGATTGCCAGGTAACACATCTTCCACTAATCGATCAGGCCCGAGCCCGCGGGCCTCCATGCACGTCCCTCAGGTAGCCACCTCGCCGCGTTTCGCCAGAGACTTCAACATGCGTTCGACATTATAGTACCCCTCGGGCGTCTTCTGTCCCGCGATGGCGCAGTTGACGCCATCACCGATCAGGAACACGCGCACACTGGCATCAGGCCGCTTGACCAGGTTCGATGCCAGGCGCAGTGCATTATAGGGACGTTCATTTCCGTAGGGCGAATCGTTGATGATGAACAGGTAGTTTGTCCTTTTAGGTTCAGTCATGAAATGGGCTCCTTTTCTGTCACTTTCCTCGGGCAAGTTCAGCGGCGGTCTCTAAATGTTCCAACAGTACTTGCCGCATTAAATCGCAGGCCTGGATGATCTTGGGATTGCTCAATTCGTAGAAAACGTTCAGTCCCTCACGCCTCGTCTTGACAATACCTCTCTGCCGCATGATCGCCAAATGTTGCGACAGGTTTGCCTGGCTAATTTCCAATGCAGCAGCCAGCTCGGTTACAGATAATTCGCGGGTACGCAGTCGGTCAATGATCTCCAGCCGTTTAGGATTGGACAACGTGTGGCAGATATTTGCGTGCAGTTTATACAGTTGACGGTCAGTCATTTGATGCCTTCACTATATTAGGAATTTAGAATATTGTAATGTTCTCATAAGGAACTGTCAACTTTTCTCTATGCGCCAAACAGCGCATGCCCAAGCCAGCAAAATTGCTCTACTATTGTTTTAGCAGTTCAAATAAAATGCTATCCGGAAGCCTTCAAAGTAAACGGCATAGTTTTGATTGTTGAATAAGCAGGAATGGAGATCATTATGATGGGCTTTGGCTTTTTGATGATGCTGCTCGTATTTGGCGTGCCGCTTGTTGGCATTGTTGTGTTGATTGTATGGTTGGTCAATCGCTCGAAAAAATAGGTCGCTGGAGCTGAATCCTTATGAGCAAGAAATTTGCAAAGACCAAAAGGAATTATCGCAATGAATGGCCTGCCGTCATCTACTTTTGGATCATCGGCCTGGCACTTGTGAGTTATGTTATTTTTAGGATCGTGCTGGATGGGTATCCTCATCCATACCACTGGCTCTCCGCGCTGATTGGCGCACTTGTAGGGATTCCGATTGGGTGGTTGTGGTATCGCTGGCGCGGGGATGTGTTTTAGAAAGGAAAAGAAAGGAAAAGAACGAAAATGAAAGTTGGCAAACACACTGGCCTGCTAATTCCTACGTTTCCGCGTTTCTGATCGGAGTCATCCTGTTCTGGTCATTTGGGAAAAACTGGCTCAATCTCGATCAGCGCCGGTCTTTCTCGCGGGGCTGATTGGCGTGGCTGTGGCCGTGCTGCTGTTTGGAACATGAAATATTATCCACAATTCGTGCCATAAGGAAAACTAGGATTTGACAGACACTACCGCCACCCCACTGCATGAATATAAAACCGCCTGTGGAGGCACCCTAAAAGACCCGACAAATTACCCCAGCGCCATGTATCGCGGTGAGCGGATCTATTTCTGCACCCGTGCCTGCCTGCGCGTCTTCGAGCAGGATCCTGATCCGTTCATGGCGGGCGAAGTGGAACATCCCATCGAAAAAGAATAGCAAACAACATACTTAATAACCAGACTTCCGAAGTCTTTGTAACGCCCATTAAATGGAAACCGCCTTTTGATCCTTTAATGTAGTACGAACTGTTTGACGACTGCCTCAGTAAAAGTACCGAGGCAGTCGTCATTATGGTTGCGTTTTTTTATTTGGTTACTTCGGCGTCAGAACAGCGAGAACAGATGCAACCGGTCCTCCGTCGCGTCCACAAACGATGAAGTGTTCTTTGCCTGCATCCAGGGTGACTTCTGTGGTGGTTGTTTGTCCCGGTGAATTGTAAAGTAACGCTACAAAATGATCTACAAACCCAGGAGTACCGAAACCCTGATAGGCTTCGAGATCACTGCGCCCATAGCCTTCTTTTAAAGTGACTATCCCAATACCAAATTCCTCTCCATCAGTATTATTTGTGTAGGTGAAGGTAACGGGATTTTCTACCGCGCCGTCTGGTCCTTTGTTGAATACCACAGTGACATCAGCGTCAGTGGGTGGCGACTGGCAGGCGCTTAACAACAATGCGAACAGAATTGTGAGACGAAACAGATTTTTCCTGGGAATCTCCTTTTTTTAAGGCGTTAAAACAATTGGCACACTCAGCACTCCATTTTTTGAATGGGCGCAAACGACAAAGTTTTCTCTATTTGGTTTCAATTCGATTTCTTCAACCAACCAATCCCCTTTAGATTCGGGATCTATGTGGCCAAGGAAACTTCCCACATATGATGGAGTATCTGGGGATTTGTGCGCCTCCAAATCTTCTTTTGTAAATCCTTCCAGGAGTGTAACAATGGGAATACCATAATCCTCGTTCGTTGTATTCCTCGCCGCAATCCGAATAGGATTGGGAAAATCGCCTTCAGGCGCCTTGAGCAGTTTACAGCCGCCTTCGGTGAAGAGAATCGCCACATCGGCATCCTCGGGTGGTGAGGAGGATTGGCAGGCGGTCAACAAAAGTGCGAACAAAATAGCAAGGGGAAGAATTTTCTTCATGCGCGCCTCCGTATCAGGGCGCGGACTGGAGGAGGATGTCAAGCCCGCGCCCCTCATTGCTGGATTTTTACGGACTGAAAACGCCGGTCCTCACATTGCTCTTGATCTTGCCATTTTCCACGACCGCCTCGTACTGCTCGCCGGTCAGGAGGTTGGCTCGATTCATGATGCATTCATAAGTCACTGTGTTGCCATTAGCCGCGTAATTCCTGCAATCTATGGTGGCCTTCTGGACCATCTCAGCATACAGTTCCCGGATTTCATCTCGTCCGGTGAACGTCCCTCGACCATTCACTTCATATCCGTCTTCAGCGTACAGCGCGGCAATAGCGTCTGGATCCCTGGCGTCGAAAGCCGCCTCCAACGCTTGCAATATTGCAACTGGATCGGCGTCTGATTGAGCGCCTCCGCCTCCGCACGCCGATAGGATCATTGCCAGCGCCAGCAGGACAAGTGAAATTTTTTGATACGTTTTCATTTCTGCCTCCTTTGGACAAAATTGTGGATCGTTTGTTTTCTAAGGCCTTTCAGCCTCATACCCGAATTTTCGAAGCGCGATCTTTTTCATCACAGACTCCTTGGTCTTTGTCCTGATTTACGGCTTGAACGTCTCGATCAAAATATTGGATTTAAGTCTCCCATCCTCCCCTAGCACTGCATCGTACCGTTCGACCGTCCAAAGCACAGGGTTGGTATCCTTGCGCCCCTTCAATGTGCATTCGTAGGTTACCTTGTTCCCGTCCACCTGATAGTTATCGCATTCCATTGTGAAGTGACGAATTACGCGTTCAAAGACTTCGCGGAGTTCATTGTGACCTGTAAAGGTTCCTTCCCCGTTTGTTTCCGTGGCATCTTCCGCGTAATAGGTGAGCACTCCGTCCACATCCCAGGCGTTCCACGCGGCTTCAATCCCTTCAAGGGTTGTCGTTGGGTCGTTTGGGTCAATGGCGGGAAAGGGTCCAGTCCCCCAGCAGGCTGAAAGCAATAATCCTAGTGTCAGCAACAATGATGAATACAAAAAGCGTTTCATGGTCTGCCTCCTTTGGCGAATAAATCGGCAACTATTGTTTGACACGTTTGTTATAGTGTAGTATAACAAGTTTAAAAAGTCAAGACCATTTTCTAAATCTGATAAAATTTCTCCAAATGGCGCCTTCATCGCACCTTCCCCTTCACATTGATCCTCAAGCGAGTCTCCCCATCCATGCGCAATTAAGACAGCAAATTACCTGGCTGATCGCGAGCGGAAAACTCAAGCCTGGTGACCGACTCCCAACCATCCGCGCAGTGGCGGATCAACTTGGCATTAACATGCACACGATCCGCCAGACGTATCACAGCCTCGAAGACGATGGCTTGGTGGAAACGCGTCCGAGCCGCGGCACGCGCGTCAAGTCCTTCGATTTGAACAAACTCTTTACAACGGAGTCAACCCTCCCATCGCACACGATCGGCGTGCTTATCCCAAATATGTATTCGTTTTACGATCCCTTTCTCAACGGGGTGGAGGAAATTGCGCGTCATTCAGGTTATATGATCATTATCTGTTTCACCCGCGATAACGAAGAACTGACGCGCCAGACCGCGCAACAACTGGTGGCGAAAAATGTGGACGGCATCGTGGCGGCTTCTCCAGTGGCAGGCGTGTTCGAGAGTCAATCCGCTCGCTCCAACGGACCTCCAATTGTCTACGTGGACGCGCCGCAGTTTCCAACACATACGGTTTTGCTTGATCTCGAAAACGCAGGGTTTTTAGCCACAGACCATCTCATCAAACATAGCCATCGAAGAATTGGATTGATAACCGCAACGCTGAAATGGCCCAACTTTTACGATAGCTACAAAGGGTACGCACGCGCCCTCCGCGCTTCAAATTTGGACCTCGATCCTGATCTCGTTATTGAGACTCCCGCCTACTCCCTGGAGAGCGGTTACCAGGCCGCATTGCGTCTGCTTGAATTGAAAATGCCGCCTAAAGCAGTCTTCATCTCAGGCGATTTGATGGCCGCAGGCGTCATCCGCGCGCTCAAGGAGAACGGCAAACGAATCCCCGAGGATTTCGCCATTGTCAGCAAAGACAACATCGAACTCTCCGCGCTGATGGATCCCGCGCTTACAACTGTCACATTGCCCGCCTATCAAATGGGCGTGGAAGCCATGAACATGCTCACGCGCCTGATCTCAGGAAAAAAACTTGATAAGAAGCGCATTGTTCTCGGGACAGACTTGGTTATTCGTAAGAGTTGCGGATGCGCATGAAAAATCAACGATCATAATATTGGGTGGTTATAGATCAATCAGGATATCATGAAACAGACCGAACCTCGTATCTGCCAAAGGACGTTTGTCATAAGCCATTTAGCCTATAACGCGTGCCGCCATTTTACGCTGTCTATGAATTTGCACAGGTTTTATCATTGAACATGAAATGACACCTGCACTTGCGCCAGGTGCAAGTGTAAATACCTGGATAAATCAGGTCATCTTTCGCAAATCCGCGTGGCATTTGTCACTGGCTCGTTGCTTAACACATTGCTATGATGGGGAAAGCCTGATGTGGAGATCCAAATGAAAATTTCCCGCAAGATTTTCTTTACCCTGCTGATTATTGGTCTGGCGCTCGCCAGCCTGCCGGCCTGCTCAACACAGCAGGAAACTGACCTGCACATGATGCCAATGGATCAGATGCCCCCGGAAGTTCAATCGGCGCCGGTTACAGTGCAGGAGGCGTATCAGTTCACTGCCGCGAATCCTGATGTAATGAAAAATATCCCATGCTATTGCGGCTGTGGCGATATTGGGCATACCTCTAATTACGACTGCTATGTTTCGGATGTGGACGCACAGAGCAACATCGAATTCGACAATCATGCTCTTGGTTGTTCGATCTGTGTTGATATAACACAGGATGTCATGCGCATGTTACAGGAAGGGAAAAGTCCGCAGGAAGCCAGGCTATATATAGATACGACTTATTCCAAGTACGGACCATCCAATATCCCATAATCTTATGCGTTCTCGTTTCTTTCTTCTCCTCTTTGTAATGGCTGGACTGGTCGTGGCCTTCGCGCCGCTGCCAGTCCGTCCCATTGCGCCTCAGGAGCGGAACTTTCGGATCGAAGCGCGACAATATGCATACTCCCCTGCAGAACTTGAGGTAAACTCTGGCGATACGGTGACCGTTCAACTGGTCAGCACGGATGTGGTTCATGGCTTATATATTGACGGCTATGATATCTCCGTCGAAGCCGACCCGGGCCAAACCGCCGCTTTGAGGTTTACCGCAGACAGATCAGGTTCCTTCCGAATGCGTTGCAATGTCACTTGTGGAGCCATGCACCCATTCATGATTGGCAAGTTGACTGTCGGTACGAATGGCTGGTTATATCGCTCGATAGGCCTGGCCACTCTTGCTGTTATTGGCTTCCTTCCTCTTTCCTCTTTTATAACGCAAAAGAAAAAAGAGCATTAACTGAAAACCGTTAATCCTTATGTCCCGCATCGAACTCACCCGCTTCCCCATTGTCAAATCAGCAGTCAAAAATCGCTGGCCGCAACTGGCAGTCTTTATCGTTATGCTGGCGGGATACCTCTTCGCCATCCTCGCAGGACTCATTGGCACGCCTGTTGGAAGCCATAATTTCAGCATTGTCTTCGTATGGATCGCGTGGTGGGCGATTCTAATTCTCGTGGCAGTTCCATTCTTTGGGCGTGGATGGTGCGCGGTTTGCCCGATTCCTTTACCCGGAGAATGGCTTCAGCGCGGTGCTGTATTGAATCCGCCAGATAAAAATCCAAAATGGCTGAATTTGCGCTGGCCCAAGGCATTGAGAAATATCTGGCTGCAAAATATTTCCTTCCTTCTGCTTGCATTATTCAGCAGTGTCCTTCTCACGACGCCAAATGTAACAGGCATTGTCCTGGCCGCCATGCTGTTCGGCGCGATTGGACTGAGCACCGTCTTTGAGCGCCGCGCATTTTGTCGTTATCTCTGCCCTGTTGGCGGATTTATCGGTCTCTATTCGCAGGCCGCGCCGATCGAATTGCGGATCAAAGACAAACAGGTATGCGTCACCTGTGATGGCAAGCCCTGCTATAACGGTTCAACAAATGGCTATGGTTGTCCGTGGGATGTATTCCCTGGCGGCCTGACCAAGAACACATATTGCGGTTTGTGCATGGAATGCATCCGCACCTGCCCGCACGATAACATTGCCATCAATCTTCGCCCATTCTCCGCTGATCTTGCCAAACCCTCTGCAAGAATGGATGAAGCCTTCAAAGCATTTGTCATGCTCGGTTCCGCGATGATCTACGCTGGTGTTCTGCTTGGGCCGTGGAGCGCGCTCAAGGACGCGGCTTACAAAGTTGGCACGGGCGCGTGGTTCATCTACGCGGCAGCTTTTCTTGGGATCATTTTCATTATCATGCCTTCTCTCTTCGCGTTTTGCATTTCGCGTTTTGAGAATCTTAAGTCATTCAAAAAGCGATTCGCGACTCTCTCTACTTCACTTATCCCTCTCGGTTTGATGTTCTGGGTCGCGTTCAGTTTATCGTTCGTACTCACCAACGCAACGTACATCCTCGCTTCACTTTCTGATCCACTTGGCCTCGGTTGGAATCTCTTTGGCACAGCAGAGGCCGCCTGGCAGCCTCTGCTCACATCCATTCTTGCGCCCGGGCAAACACTGGCGCTCGTCGGCGGATTGGTTTGGTCAGTGCGCACGGCACGGAAGGCTGCGAGCGAAGCTCGGGTCTCGTCAATTCCGGTCATCGCATACTGCTTCACCGCCACACTGGTTATGCTTTGGTTACTGCTATGAAACGCCCGGAACTCCTCTCACGCATTTTGATAGTGGCAGCAACTTTGGGAGCGATTGGAGCGCCGCTTTTCTTTTGGACGCGCACACCCCTTATCCACGCGCAAATGGCAGAGGACGGTGGCTGGAGTCCGGATGTCATTCAAGCGGAAGTCGGCAAACCGCTTCATCTGCGTCTCACATCCGATGACGTCCTTCACGGATTTGCAGTAGGTCAGATGCAGATGGATGCAGTAGATATTGAGCCTGGTAAGGTGACCGATATCGAATTGACTTTTGACAAGCCGGGCATTTACACATTTTTCTGCACGCGCTGGTGCGGAGTCAATCATTGGCGGATGCGCGGGACGATTGAAGTCAGCGGTTCGGATCCTGAGCCTGTCCTGAGTAAAGCCGACGGAGCTCCTCTGTATGTTTCTCTCGGCCTCGATATTGATGCAACTCACGACGCGCCTGTTATTCCAGAGACTCAGCCGTCAGCAATCAGCGGTCAGCAACTCGCCGCCAATTTACCAATCTCCCAATATGCCAATCCCCATTTTTATCGCGCAAATTCTCCTTATCAACTATATGAAAATCTGAATTCCACGGATCTGAGTGATTCTGAGAAATGGGATGTCGTAAGTTACATCTGGGAATCGAACACCACGCCCGAGGCACTCGCCAACGGAAGCCAGCTTTATGCACAGAACTGCGCCGCCTGTCACGGTGAGAACGGCGCGGGCGATGGAGTCTTCGCGGATGATCTCGCCGAAGCGGGAGAATCATCCATGCATAACATGACGGGCGCGGCTGAGATGGCGATGCAAACGCCTGTGGATTTCACGGACTCGAAACGAATGCTCGGGGCAAGTCCTGCGCTATTGCAGGGAAAAATCCTGCGCGGCGGCATGGGCACAGGCATGCCCATGTGGGGTTCGATTTTCACAGAAGAACAAATATGGGATTTGATTGCTTATCTATACTCTTTTCAATTTATTTATCAAGGAGCAACTCAATGAGCAAAAAACGTAAGAGACAAAAATATAGGAATACTTTTCCCTGGCCGTGGCTTGTATTTGGAGGAGTGTTGCTGATTGTCGCCGCAGTCCTCTTCGCCAATCGAAGTGGCGGTGATGGGGGCGGGACCGCATCCATCGCAGTGGATCAGCAAAAGATTGACTACGGCGATGTGAAATTCGGTGTCAATAAAACCTTTGCCATCAAAGTCACTAATACCGGGAGCGGCACATTGCGCTTCAAGGAACAACCATACATCGAAGTCGTGGAGGGATGCTGACCGCCGGAACTCACCATCGGTTCGATGGTTCTCAAGCCCGGTGAGAGCACGGTTCTTGAATCCGGCGTGTTCATGATGCACGAGGGCATGGACGGCCCGCATAACTTCGCAGTCCATCTGAAGACGAACGATCCGGAGAATCCAGATATGGTTGTGAACGTATTATCGAATTGGATACCGTAGGGAAATACCAAAGAATTGAAATAGACCGTGAGGACCAACTGATTGTCCTTGCAGTCTTTTTTTCAGTTTTCTACGAGCAGACTGATCAATTCCCGACAAAAGGCAGGGATATCAGCCACAACCCGGCCCCAGACTAGATTCTCTTCGCGGAAGGCTGCTTCGTCCACCCAGGTCGCACCGGCATTGACCAGGTCATCCTTGATGCCGAGCGAACCTGTGGCGCGGCAGCCTTTAACGATACCTGCTGAGATCGCGACCAGACCACCATGGCAAATAATACCGATGGGCCTATCAGCCAGATCCATTTGACGGACCAGATCGGTCACTGCCTTGTGGCGGCGTAATTTATCGGGCGCCCAGCCACCAGGAATGATAAGCGCAAACAGATCATCGGCTTTGAGGGATTCAATGAGAGTATCAGGGGTGATTTTTAGACCATTTTTGCCATGCACAGATTTCATATCGAGCCCCGCAGTGAGGACCTGCGCGCCTTCCTCCTGCAATCGCATGAGCGGAACGTAATATTCAAGGTCTTCGACACCTTCGGCGACGAAAATTGCAATCTTTTTATCCTGTAAACGCATAAGATCATCCTTTCATCGACTACATACCATATACCGCTTGCCGCGCGCGGCCAGCAGGTTGCATTCCGATTGTAACCCACAAGATGTGCAACACTTGCCATCCGGCCCGATCTCGATCAACTTTCCTTTTTGAACGAGAAGCCCGATCATGCGTATCACTGCCGAGGGTTGGGCGTTCATGGCGCGGCTGATCTCCGAAAGGCTTAAGCCATTTCCTTTATTTTCAAGCAGAGCAACCAGTTGCGTCAACATAAAGGCCTTTACCCAAACCCCAGCAGCCTGCCACCTTGAAAGATGATGAATGCGGCCAGCCATGCCACTGCTGTTTGATAGACTGCGGAGGTGATTGCCCACGAAGTTCCAAATTCATGCTTGATGGCGCCCAATGTCGCTACGCATGGCACATACAGCAGCACGAAGACGAGCAAGGCAACCGCGCTCAAAGAGTTGAAACGTTCGCGCAGGGCGAGACTAAGGGCGGTATCTTCAGTTCCTGCTTCTTCATCGACCAGGTTGACACCAGGGATGATGCTGAATAATATCCTGCCTGAATCAACTGTAGCATTAATGAAACCACTTCCAATGCCCATCAAATCTTCGCCAAAGGTAGTAGGTTCCACCGGCTGCGCATCTTCACCGCCGAGGTAGATCTGGCTCATGGTGCTGACCACGATCTCCTTGGCCATGAAACCTGCCACCAGTGCACCACCCGTTTCCCAGTTACCAAATCCCAACGGGGCAAAAACAGGAGCAACCGCACCGCTGACTTTGCCGAAATACGAATCGCGTTGATTGGTTACCCCCCACGGCAGGTTAAGCAACAGCCACATGACAACTGCAACTGAAAGGATCGTTGTTCCTGCCTTGCGGACAAATTCGCGCGTGTTCTCCCACATGTGGATAAGCACACTCTTGACCGCGGGCTGACGATATGGCGGAAGTTCCAGAACAAAGGCCGACGAGACATCGGGCTTGAGGATCGTATGCGAGAAGACCATGCCTGCCAGCATGGCGACAATGATACCCAAGGCGTACATCCCCCAGATGACCGTTCCTGCGCGCGCGCCGAAGAAGGCCAGGCCAAACACAACGTAGACAGGCAGGCGCGCTGAGCAGGACATGAGCGGCACCAGCAAGGCAGTCAGGACGCGGTCGCGGCGGCTGGCAATCATCCGTGTGGCGTAGACCGCGGGAACAGCGCATCCGAAGCCGAGGATCATCGGGATGAATGATTTGCCATGCAAGCCGACGACTCGCATGAACCGATCCATTACGAACGCAGCGCGCGACATATAGCCTGAGTCTTCGAGCAGGGCCAGGAAGAAATACAGGATCAACAGACCGGGTACAAAGACCAATACACCGCCCACACCAGCCACAATCCCATCAATGACGAGGGAACCAATCCATGACGGAGCCAGAACGAGGTCCAGAAGGATCGAGAGCCAGTTCGCGAGCGGGCCGTTGATGACCGCATCCGTCCAATCCAAAAATGGGGCTGAGACGTCTATTACAAGTCGAAATACAATGTACATCACCGCAAAAAAGACAGGCAGGCCAAGCCATTTGTGCGTGACAATGTTGTCCACGCGATCGGTGAAGGTCAGGCCATCCATAAGCGGACGGTGGAGAGACTGGCGCACCACGCCGTTGATGTAACCGTAACGCCGGTCAGCGGTGAGCAGATCCAATTCATCACCGAGCATGGACTCAACGTGCCCTGCTCTTGCCTTCGCGAGCGCGATAATTTCCGCGCCATTTTTCATGGTCTGTACGCGTTCGAGAATATCAGCGTCCTTTTCCAGCAGTTTGATAGCCAGCCAGCGTTTTGAATAACGGCCCGTATCAAATCTCATTTCATCGAACGCCGCGCTGACACGCGCGATCTCACGTTCGAGTTTTCCACCATAATCGAGCCGAAAGAGATTCTGAATGGAGGAGGAAGTCACAAAGCCTCTGATTTGCGCGCGGCGTATACGGCTTTGCTGATCAATTCTGAAATCCCCTTGCCCTGATTCGCCGCGGTCTGTACAACCGGGATATTTCCAAGCAATTGCGAGAGATTATCAATATTAATCCTCGCCCCATCCTTTTTCAGCGCGTCGGCCATATTGAGTGCCAGCACAACAGGCACATCGAGCTCGAGCAACTGCACGGTGAGATATAGATTTCTTTCAAGGTTTGTGGCATCCACAACATTGATGACCACGTCGGGCCGTTCTTCGATAATGAAGTCGCGGGCGATGATCTCTTCGGGCGAATAGGCGGTCAGGCTGTATGTTCCAGGCAGGTCTACAATATTGATCGTCAAATTGTTATGTTTGATCTCGCCTTCTTTCTTTTCAACCGTCTTACCAGGCCAGTTGCCCGTATGTTGGTGCAGTCCCGTTAATGCGTTGAAGATGGTTGACTTGCCCGCGTTGGGATTGCCCGCCAGGGCGATGGTCAGATCAGCCATTCGTGTCCCCATTCAAGGTCACTTCGATTTGCGCGGCTTCCTCTTTTCGCAAAGCCAGGTGATATCCCTTGATAAAATATTCCACCGGGTCACCCAGCGGCGCGTGCCGCTCGATCAGGATCGTCTCACCTTTCAGGATGCCCATCTCGATGAAACGCCTGCGCAACGGGCCTATCCCACCGACGCGGATAATGGTCGCGCGCTGACCAGGTTGGAGCAAATGAAGTTGAATTGGATCAGCCATGCATGATTCCTTTTTAAGAATGAATGGATTTCACAAGCACGAATTCCGCCAGCAATAATCCCAGTGCAACCTCTTTCCCGCCTGCCTCGCTCTCTCCAGCGGGGTCCACCCGCAGCGTGATCGGACCCTGCATGGGCGCGGCCTCGATAACGGTTACCTCACATCCAGGCATGAGACCGCGTTCCTGCAAATATTTGAGCACATCCGTGGAAGTAGCGTTCACTGCCAAGACCTGCACCATATCGCCTACCGCGACCGTGTTGAGTGGAACACCATCCAG
>Ga0209521_10003384_pt1 | contig 12885 bp, 10 predicted proteins | sample Rifsed19ft4_FD_184016 | JGI IMG/M metagenome (GOLD analysis project Ga0209521, IMG submission 184016) | Soil microbial communities from Rifle, Colorado, USA - sediment 19ft 4 (version 2) | ecosystem: Environmental > Terrestrial > Deep subsurface > Rock core/Sediment | place: Rifle, Colorado... | reverse complement strand
GCGGGCCCCTCCTGCCGGAATGTCGGCAGCAGCTTCTTGACTGCGTCGACCACCTCGATGGTATTCGTGCCCGGCTGGCGCTGTACGGCGAGGACGATGCCGCGCTTGTCCTTGAACCAGGCGGCGACCTTGTCGTTCTGCACGCCGTCCACGACGCGGCCGAGCTCGCTCAAGCGGACCGGCGAGCCGTTGCGGTAGGCGACGATGATGGGCCGGAACGCCGCGGCATTGTAGAGCTGGCCGGTCGCCTGCACCGCAAACGTTCGGTCCTTTCCGTAGAGCGTGCCGGTGGGCAGGTTGACGTTCGCCTGCTCAACCGCCTGCTCCACCTCGTTGATGCCCACGCCGCGCGAAGTGAGCGCGCTGGGATCCAGCTGCACCCGCACGGCGTATTCCTGCTGCCCGAATACCTGCACCTGCGCGACGCCGCTGATGGTGGAAATCCGCTGCGCCAGGAAGGTTTCGGCATACTCGTTGACCGTGTACAGCGGCAGGGTGTCGGAGCTCAGCGCCAGGTAATAGATCGGAAAGTCGGCGGGGTTCACCTTGCGGAAGGACGGCGGCTCGGTCATGGTCGAGGGCAGCCGCCTGGCCACGGTTGCGATGGCCGATTGCACGTCCTGCGCGGCGGCGTCTATGTCGCGGTCGAGCGAAAACTGGATGGTGATGCTGGCGACGCCCTGGCCGCTCACCGAAGTCATGGAATCGATGCTGGCAATGGTCGTGAACTGCTTCTCCAGCGGGGTTGCCACCGCCGCGGCCATGGTTTCGGGACTCGCACCGGGCAGGTTGGCCGAGACCTGGATGGTGGGAAAGTCCACGTTGGGAAGCGACGACACCGGCAACAGGCGGAAACTCACGATGCCGAAAATCAGTATGCCGATCATGACCAGCATGGTCATGACCGGGCGCCGCACGAAAAGTTCGGAGAGGTTCATGGCGAGTCAGTTCCTGGTCGTGACCTTCGCGCCCGGTGCGAGCCGCAGCTGGCCGCGGACCACCAACCGCTCGCCGCCGGCAAGCCCCTTGCCGATGACGGCATTGTCGCCGTCGGTCCGGTCAACGACCACCTTGCGCACTTCAGTGGTCATGTCCGGCTTGACCACGAACACGTACTGGCCGTCGGGCCCGGTCTGAACCGCCTGGGTCGGCACCACGATCGCGTCCTTTTGATCGTAGAGCTTCACGGTGACATTGACGAACTGGCCGGGCCAGAGCGCGTTGTCCTTGTTGAGGAAGGTCGCTCGCAACTTGATCGTGCCGGTGGTCTGGTCGACCGCGTTGTCGACGAACACCAGCCTTCCGGATGCGGCCGCCTTGTCCGTGCTGGGCGGCGCTGCCTCGACCACGATCGGCCCCCGAGCCATGTAGTTGCGGATCGCGCCCAACTGCTGCTCGGGCACGGCGAAATTGACGTAGATCGGATGCACCTGGTTGAGCACGACCAGCGCGGTGCTGTCGTTGGCCTTCACCAGATTACCCTTTGCGATCTGGATTTTCCCGGTAAAAGCGTCGATTGGGGAACGGATGGTGCAGTACTCGAGATTGAGCCTGGCGTTGTCCAGCGCCGCCTTGCTCGCCTGCGCCACGGCTTCGGCCGAGTCGGCATTGGTGCGGATCTGGGCGTAGGCTTCCTTCGAAACGAAGTTCTTCTGCAGCAACTCCTGATAGCGCCGTTCCTGCGAGCGCGCCTGGTCACGCTGGGCCACGTCGCGCGCATGGGTTGCCTCAACCTGGCGCAACGTCGCCTCGTACGGCCGCGGGTCGATCTTGAACAGCACGCTGCCCTGCCGGACCTCCTGTCCTTCCTTGAAATTGACCTCGACGATCTGCCCGTCGACCCGGGCCTTAAGCGCGACGGTGGAGAAGGGCTCGACGTTTCCGATCGCCTGCAACCGGAAAGGGACATTCTGCTGCGCGACCGTGGCCACGGTGACCGGCACCGCAGCAGCAGCGCCGCCGCCTTTTCCGGCTCCGCCGCCTTTCCCCGCTTTCGACCCCTCTTTCGACCCCTGGGCGAAACTGCCCGGGCCGATGTACGCGAGCACGGCGCAGGCGACGACCGCGATGCCGGTAAGGCCCAGCAGCGCGCGCGACCTCGGTGCGCGGGAAGGGGAAGGGGAAGCGGAATGGAGGCTCGGCGTCATGCGGCTGCTTGCTCGTAACGGCGCTGACGCGAACAGATGCACGCCGTCTGAAATTCCACAATTTTCAACATATGCCGTTCAAGGAATGCGAAAGCCACTCCCCCTCCCAAGAGACGAACGAGTTCCCGGTCGGCGCAGCTCGCACGCTTGCAGCCGGCTGCGGCAACGCCGAAATCTACGGCAAAATGCGCTCTAACGCAAAAAGACTTTCGACCGGTTCTCTGGCTCGCGCCAGATGGGCGTCGGCGCCGTCGACGATGACTTCGGCGGCGCGCGGCCGGGTGTTGTAGTTCGAACTCATGCTCATGCCGTAGGCGCCCGCCGAAAGGATCGCGAGCAGGTCGCCCGCCTGCACCGCCAGGCTGCGTCCGAGGCCGAGAAAATCGCCTGATTCGCAGACCGGACCGACCACGTCGTAGGTCACCGGGGCGCCGTTGCGGGGCCGCACCGGAACGATGTCGTGCCAGGCTTCGTAGAGCACCGGGCGCATGAGGTCGTTCATAGCCGCATCCACGATGGCGAAGTTCCTTGCCTGCCCGTGCTTCAGGTATTCGACGCGGGTCAGCAGCACCCCGGCGTTGCCCACCATCGCGCGCCCGGGCTCGAACAACAGCTTGATCCTGCGCTCCCCGAGCAGCGCGAACAGCCGCGCCAGATAGTCGCGTATCGCGGGCGGTTCCTCGTCGCGGTAGCGGATGCCCAGCCCGCCTCCCATATCGAGATGTTCCAGCCGTATTCCGCCAGCGTCGAGCGTGTCGACGAACTGCAGCACCTTCTCGAGAGCGGAAATGAACGGTTCCATTTCGGTGATCTGCGAGCCGATGTGAACGTCCATACCGACGATCCGCACGCCGGGGAGCATCGCCGCCTTGCGATAAAGCGCAAGGGCCTCGTCGTAGGTGATCCCGAACTTGTTGTCGCGCAGCCCCGTGGCAATGTAGGGATGCGTCTTGGGATCGACGTCCGGATTGACGCGCAGCGAAACCGGGGCCTTGAGGCCCATGCCGCGTGCAACCCGGTCTAGCCGCTCGATCTCGGCCTGCGATTCGACGTTGAAGCAAAGAATGCCCGCTGCCAGTGCAGTGCGCATCTCGTCCTCGGTCTTGCCTACACCGGAGAAAACCGTCTTCGACGCCGATCCGCCGGCAGCGATCACGCGCGCCAGTTCGCCCCCCGAGACGATGTCGAAGCCCGCGCCCAGGCGGGAAAACAGGTTGAGGATAGCGAGGTTGGAATTGGCCTTGACCGCATAGCAGACCAGCACGTCGCGCCCGGCGCAACCGGTCGCGAAATCGTTCCACGCGCTCTCGAGGGCGGCTCTCGAGTACACATAACACGGTGTGCCGAACTGCTGTGCGACGGTTTCGAGCGGGACCGCTTCCATCGACAGCGCCCCGTTGCTCAGGGAAAGAGGGTTCATTTGCGCTGCGGGTCGCTCTGGGCGGGTTTCTGGTCGGGCGCAGGCAGGTACAATGGCCCCTTGGTCCCGCAAGCCTGCAGGAGTAGGCCCAACAGCACGATAGCTGCGGCGCGGTGGAACATCGTGTTCACTCTGAAAATCATGATATCACGGCGATGAACGAAACCGAGTTCAACGCGCTGGCCGAAGGCACGCTGGCGTCGGTCGTCCGGGCGCTGGAATCGAGCGGGGTCGACTGCGATTGCGAGTTCAAAGGCGACGGCGTGCTTGAACTGGAGTTCGAAAATCACAGCAAGATCATCGTCAACCGCCACGCCCCCGCGAAAGAGGTGTGGGTCGCGGCCAAATCGGGCGGATATCACTACCGGTTCGACGGCGCGCGCTGGGTGAACACGCGCGACGGGGAAGCGCTGTTCGCAACCTTGTCGCGCTGCGTCAGCGAGCAATCGGGTTCGCCGGTGGTACTGAGCGAGCGGATCTGAACCGGCCCGGCGAAAACCAAACAGCCAGCCCGGATTTTGCCTTTCATCAATCTCCCTGTTTTGGGACGTTGCGAAGTTGCAACGTCCCAAAACAGGGAGAGCTATATAAACCCAAATTCATCGCAGCGGCTGGCTACATTCGGGGCCCTAAGAGGAGACTCAGGGTACACCTAGAACAGCTGGTTTCTGACGTCCTCCGGCGAACGGCTGCCGCCGTTCCCTTGCGGCGGCGGCAGATTCTCCGGATAGAAGAACTCGGGCTTCCCATCCGGGGCCAACTGCCCGGATTCGTTCACGCGCGCGATGGTCACGCCCTCTGGCATGGCCATGAAGGATTCGGGGATGTTTCTCAACACCTTGCCCATGTAGCCCATCCAGATGGGCAGCGCGGTCAGGCTGCCGGTTTCGTTCGAGCCGAGTTTTCTCGGCTGGTCAAATCCGACCCACGCAATGGCGACGAGCTCAGGCTGGTAGCCGTTGAACCAGGCATCGACGTAGTCGTTGGTGGTGCCGGTCTTCCCGGCGAGATCCTGCCGGCCCAGGGACATCGCCCGCACTGCCGTACCGTGGCTCACCACGTCGTGCATCATGCTGTGCATGAGAAACGCGTTGCGCGCGTCGATGACGCGCAGCGATTCGGTCCCCGCCAGCGCGGGCTGGGCCTGCGCCAGCGTGTTGCCGCGGTCGTCGACGATGCGGGCGACGATGTAGGGCTCGATCCGGTAGCCTCCGGTGGCGAACACGCCGTAGGCGCGCGCCATCTGCCACGGAGTCACCGAACCGGCCCCCAGCGCCATGGTGAGATAGGGCGGGTGTTTGTCGGCGTCAAAGCCGAAGCGAGTGATGTACTCCTGCGCGTACTGTGGTCCGATGGCCTGCAGTATGCGGATGGAAGCCATGTTCTTCGACTTTACGAGCGCCGTTCGCATGCGCATCGGGCCCTCGTACTTGCCGTCGTAGTTCTTGGGTTCCCAGACCTGTCCGCCGGTGAGTGATGCGTCCACAACGACCGGCGCGTCATTGATGCTGGTGGCCGGCGTGAATCCCTTCTCCAGCGCGGCGGAATAGATGAACGGCTTGAACCCCGACCCCGGCTGGCGCCACGCCTGCGTCACGTGGTTGAACTTGTTGCGGCTGAAGTCGAATCCGCCGACCAGGGACCGGACCGCCCCGTCCTGAGGGTTGACGGAAATGAACGCCGCTTCGGCTTCGGGCACTTGCACGACTTGCCAGCGCCCTTTTTCGTCCTTGGCGATGCGGATGATCGCGCCCCGCCGTATGCGCTTGTTCGGCGCCGCCGTGTCCTCGAGCATGCGCGCGGCGAACTTCAGGCCATCGCCGCCGATGGCGACCGTTTCCCCGCCGCGGCGCCAGGCGCGCACTTCGCGCGGGGTCGCCTGCAGCACCAGTGCGGCCAGAATGTCGTCGTTATCCGGATGGTCGGCGAGCGCCTCGTCATAGGCTTCTTCTCCCTCCACGGCGCCTCTGAGGTCGGCGTAGCCTTCGGGCCCGCGGTAGCCGTGGCGGCGGTCATAGTCGAGCAGCCCTCGGCGCAGCGCCGCGTAGGCCGCCTCCTGGTCGTGCTTTCGGATCGTGGTGTAGACCCGGAAGCCGCGGCTGTAGACCTCCTGCGGATACCGTTCGTGCAGCATCTGCCGCACCATTTCCGCAACGTACTCGCCGTGGACCGTGTAATCGTCGATTTCACGCTTGATGGCAAGCGGTGCTTTCTGGGCCTCGGCGTACTGGTCCTCCGTCAGGTACCCGATTTCGCGCATGCGGCGCAGCACGTAGAGCTGACGCTGCTTGGCTCGCTTGGGGTTGATTACGGGATTGAACGACGAGGGCGCCTTGGGCAGGCCCGCCAGCATCGCCGCCTCGGCGGCCGACAGCTGCGCCAGCGGCCTGCCGAAGTAGGTCTGCGCTGCCGAGGCGAAACCGTAGGCGCGTTGCCCGAGGTAGATCTGGTTGATGTAGATCTCGAAAATTTGCTCCTTGCTGAGGCTGGCCTCTATTTTGAAAGCGAGCAGCGCTTCATAGACCTTGCGGGTCAGGGTCTTCTCCGAGGACAAGAAGACGTTTCTGGCCACCTGCATCGTAATGGTGCTCGCGCCCTGCCGCCTACCTCCCGTGAGCAGATTAGAATAGGCCGCTCGGAGAACGCCGACGTAGTCGACCCCCGTGTGCTGGTAGAAGCGCTCGTCCTCCGCGGCGAGAATGGCGTTTTTCATCAACGGGGGGACATCGTCGATGCGGACCAGCGATCGGCGTTCCTCGCCGAATTCGCCGATCAGGACGCCATCCGCGGTATAGATGCGCAACGGGATTTTGGGCTGGTAGTCGGTGAGCGCCTCGATTGAGGGGAGATTGGGGTACGCTAGCAGAAGCACGAAACCGGCGATCGCCCCCCCCATGACGCCGACCCCGGCGAGGAGGAAAATGGGATAAACGAGCCAGCGAAGCCGCATTCCGGGCAATCCTTGAAAAGGAGGCCATTATATAGGTGAGGGCAGCAGGTCCTGCCCACAGGGCCCTGAAAACACGCAGGAATAATTTGCTTTACAGTGTACGGAGTTGTTGCTAGGATTTAACGTGGATTATATTTTTCGCGCCTAAGCGGCGATATCAGAAAGGGAAATTGGGTTTGGCGCTCGATTTCGACATCTTCAAACCGAAGGCCCAGCCTTTGTTCGGGATGGACATCAGTTCGTCCTCGATCAAAATGGTGGAGCTCGTGGACGCGGGCAAGGGTGCCATCCGCGTGGAGCGGTACGTGATCGAGCCCCTTCCCAAGGAAGCGGTCGTCGACGGCAGCATCGCCAACCTCGAGGCGGTGGAAGAGACCGTCGGGCGCGGCTGGAAGAAACTGGCGACGCGCACCAAGAACGTCGCCATGGCGTTGCCCACGGCGGCAGTGATCACCAAGAAGATCATCGTGCCTGCCGGCCTTCGGGAAGAAGAACTCGAACTGCAGGTAGAAACGGAGGCGAACCAGTACATTCCGTTCGCGCTCGAGGAAGTGAATCTGGACTTCCAGGTCGTCGGGCCGGCGCCCTCCTCCCCCGAGGAGGTGGAAGTGCTGATCGCGGCCTCGCGCAAGGAGAGAGTCGAGGACCGGGTCGCCGTCGTGCAGGCTGCGGGCCTCAAGGCCCTGGTCATGGACGTCGAGTCCTATGCCATGCAGGCGGCCTTCGACCTGATCAAGAAACAGTTTCCGAACGATGCCAAGGACCAGAATATCGCGCTGGTCGACGTCGGTGCCAATGTCATGAACATCACGGTGCTGCGAAACGAGCAGCCCGTGTACACGCGCGAGCAGGCGTTCGGGGGCAATCAGCTCACCCAGGACATCATGCGCCAGTACGGCATGAGCCATGAGGAGGCCGAAGCGGCCAAGCGCTCAGGCGGCCTGCCGGAAACCTACGACGCAGAGGTGCTGCGCCCGTTCATAGAGAACGCGGCGCTCGAGATCCAGCGTGCGATGCAGTTTTTCTTCACCTCGACGCAATTCAACAGCATCGAGCACATTCTGCTGTTCGGCGGCTCGGCGGCGATACCCGGTCTGGAAGAGGCCGTGTCCACGCGCACTCAGGTCAACACCCTGATTGCCAACCCCTTTGCCAGCATGGCCGTCAACCCGCGGATTCAGTTGAAAAAGCTGATCGCCGACGCGCCTTCGCTGATGATCGCCTGCGGCCTGGCCATGCGGAGGTTCGACACGTGACCATCCGCGTCAATCTGCTGCCGCACCGCGAGGAGCGGCGCAAGGCACAGCGCAAGCACCTTGGAATCCTCGCTGGCATGGTGGGCGCGCTCGCGATCGCGATCGTCGTGCTCATCCATGGGGTGATTGCAGGCTATATTTCGGTCCAGTCCGACCGCAACACCTTCCTGAAGAAGGAAAACGCGAGCCTCGACAAGGAAATCGAGGAAATCAAGAAGCTCCAGAGCGAGATCGCGGCACTGCTGGCGCGCAAGCAGGTGATCGAGCGGCTGCAGACCGACCGCGCGCTGGCGGTGTATCTCCTCGACGAGCTTCCGCGCCAAGTGCCAGACGGCGTCTATGTGAAAACCATCAGGCAGCAGGGGCTGAAGATATTCATGAACGGCTACTCGCAGTCGAACGCCCGCGTGTCGACCCTGATGCGCAACATCTCCTCCTCGTCTCATCTCGAGAAGCCGGTGCTGGTGGAGATCAAGTCGGCCACGGTCAACGGCAAACGCGTGTCCGAGTTCACGATGAACCTGAGCCTGAAGGCGCCGCAAGCCGAGGCGGACAAGGCAGGCGCGGCGGGGGCGGCCAAGGCCGGCGCCGCCAAGAAGGGATAGCGCGGCATGTTGAAGACGCTGCTCGATCAGTTCAAAGGCCTGAATCCCAAGGACCCGGGCGCCTGGCCACCGTTGCCCAAGGTGCTGCTGCTGCTGGTGCTGTTTATCGGCCTCCTGGTCGGGGCGTATTTCCTCGACTGGTCCGACCAGCTCGAACAACTCGATGCCGGTGTCGCCCAGGAAGCCAAACTCAAGGACGAGTACAAGAACAAGAAGCAGAAATCGATCAACCTGGACCTGTACCGCCAGCAGCTGCGCGAGATCGACAGCTCGTTCGGCGCGCTGCTCAAGCAGTTGCCCAACCGCTCGCAGATGGATGCGTTGCTCGTCGACATCAACCAGGCCGGGCTCGGGCGCGGTCTGCAGTTCGATTTGTTCAAGCCCGCGGCTCAGGAATCCGCACGCGACTTCTACACCGAACTGCCGATTCAGCTCAAAGTGATCGGGACATATCACGACATCGGCGCGTTCGCAAGCGACATCGGCGGGCTGTCGCGGATCGTCACGCTCAACGATTTAGCCCTCAGCGGCGGCAAGGGCGGCGCGCTCACCCTGGACGCCACCGCCAAGACCTTCCGCTACCTGGACGAAGAGGAGGTCGCGTCGCAGCGCCGGGCGACCGCGCAGAAAGGCGCGAAGAGAGGGAGGAAATGAGGCGCGCGCTCGCCATCGCGCTGGGCCTGTTCCTCGCCGCGTGCGGCGGGGGGGAGTATCAGGATCTGAAGGAAGAGCTGAAGAAGCTCACCGCCGATCTGCGCGGCAAGGTGGATCCGCTGCCTGTGGTCAAACCTTACGAGCCCGTGCCTTACAGGGCGCTCGATCTTCCCGACCCGTTCGGTCCGGCGAAGATCGAGCTCGTGACCAAGATCACCAGCAGCGCGGGCGGGCTCAAGCCCGATCTCAATCGGCCCAGGGAGCCGCTCGAGTCATTCCCGCTGGAGTCGGTGAAAGTGGTCGGCATGCTGCAGCAGGGCAAGCAGACGTATGCGCTGGTGAGAGCCGATGCGAGCGTGTACCGGGTCAGGGTCGGCAATTTCATGGGCCAGAACTTCGGTCTGATCACCGGCATCACCGATGCCCAGGTTCAGTTGCGCGAACTCGTACAGGACGCCTCGGGGGAATGGGCCGAACGGGTCAGCACGCTGCAGCTGCAGGAAGCAGGAGGAAGATGATGAGCACAAGCTTGCGTAAGTTCTTCGGGCCGGTGATTTTCGCATTCGGCCTGTTTGCGGCGCAGGCCGCACTGGCTCAGAACGCGATCGATTCGGTCAACGTGACCCGCCAGGCCGGCCAGGTCATCGTGCGCATGGGCTTCAAGGAGCCGCTTGCCGGCGCGCCGGGGAGCTTCACCGTTGCCAGCCCAGCGCGGATCGCTTTCGATTTTCCCGGCACTGCGAACGGTCTGGGGCGCAGCAGCCAGGAAATCGGCGAGGGCGATCTTCGCTCGATGAACGTCGTGCAGGTGGGCGATCGCACGCGCGTCGTATTCAACCTGCGCAGTCTGATGCGCTACGAAGCCAAGGTTGACGGCCGCACGCTGCTCGTTACCATGACCTCGAGCGCCCCGTCCGCTGCGGCGTCGCGTTTCGCCGAAGGCCGTCCCGATATCGGGCACGCGCTCAAGGACATCAGCTTCCGGCGCGGCCGCCAGGGTGAAGGCCGGATCATGGTCGATCTTTCGGATGCCTCGACCGGAATCGATATCAAGCAGCAGGGCCAGCAGATCATCGTTGATTTCCTGAAGGCGAACATCCCGGACAACCTGCGCAGGCGCCTCGACGTCGTCGATTTCGGCACGCCGGTGCAGATCGTCAGCACGTTCCCGCAGGGGGACAACGTGCGCATGGTGATCGAACCCAAGGGTCTGTGGGAGCACAACGCATACCAGACCGATACCCAGTTCGTTCTGGAGGTGAAGGCGGTGGCCTACGACCCGAACAAGCTGGTTCAGGGAAGCAGGGCCGGATACCAGGGAGAGAAGCTGTCGCTGAACTTCCAGAACATCGAGGTGAGGAGCGTCCTGAACGTCATCGCCGACTTCACCGACCTCAACGTCATCACCAGCGACAGCGTCCAGGGCAACCTGACGCTGCGCCTGAAGGACGTGCCCTGGGACCAGGCGCTGGATATCATTCTGCAGACCCGCGGACTGGACATGCGCAAGAACGGCAATGTCGTCTGGATCGCGCCGCGCGACGAGCTCGCGACCAAGGAGAAGCTCTCGCTCGAGTCGAAGCAGCAGATCACCGAACTGGAGGCCGTGCGGACCGAGACGTTCCAGCTCAATTACGCCAAGGCCGCCGACGTCGCCAGGATAGTCAGCGACGGCAAGCAGTCGATCCTTTCCAAGCGCGGCAGTGTCGTCGTCGACGCGCGCACCAACCAGATGTTCGTTCAGGACGTGTCGAGCCGGCTTGAGGACGTGCGCAAGCTCGTCGCCAAGCTGGACGTTTCGGTGCGTCAGGTGCTGATCGAGGCACGGATCGTGGAGGCCAACGACACCTTCGCCAAGAGCCTGGGTGCGCGCCTGGGCTTCAACGATGCGGGCATACACAACATGGCCGCCCTGAACACGCAGTTCCGGACGGCCCCGACACTGGAGTCGTTGACGGCTGCGGCTGCGGCGGGGGCGGGTGCCGCCGCCGGCAGCGCGACCAACGTCAATCTGCCTATTTCCGGCAGCACGACGGGAAGTCCTGGAACGTTCGCCATCAGCCTGTTCAACGGTATGCAGACCCGTTTCATCAACCTGGAGATCCAGGCGCTGCAGAATGACGGAAAGGGGAAGATCATCTCCAATCCCCGGGTGCTCACCACCAACAACGTCGAAGCGCTGATCGAGTCGGGCACGGAGATACCGTACCAGACTACCAGCGCGTCCGGCACATCGACCTCGTTCCGCAAGGCGAGCCTCGCTCTCAGGGTCAAGCCCCAGATCACGCCCGACGGCAACGTCATCATGACCCTGGACGTGAACAAGGATGCCCCCGATCCTACGACCGCTTCGTCGGCGGGCATCGCGATCAGCACCAAGCACGTCAAGACCGAGGTGCTGGTGGAGAATGGCGGCACGGTGGTGATAGGCGGGATCTATACGCAGACGACCGGCGACGCCACGACCAAGATACCGTTTTTTGGCGACCTGCCGGTCATCGGGAACCTGTTCCGCAGCAACACGCGTTCGGATACCAAGGCCGAACTGCTGGTGTTCATCACGCCGCGCATCGTTCAGGAACAGGTCGGGCAGCGCTAGGCGTCGTCTGCGCCGCGCTGCCGCACGCCCGGCCTCGGACGCGCTGGCATTCACCCCTCGCCGGGAAGGCGAGAAAGCTACAATGACGCTGTGAAATCTTCCGCCAATATATTCCTGGTCGGCATGATGGGCGCGGGAAAGACCACCGTCGGCCGGCTGCTCGCCAAGCGCCTGGGCAAGTCGTTTCACGATTGCGATCACGACATCGAGGCCCGGACCGGCGTGCGCGTCGCGGTGATTTTCGAGATCGAGGGCGAACCGGGTTTCCGCAAGCGCGAGTCCGAGGAACTCAGGCGCCTCGCCGCGCTGGAGAACATCGTTCTCGCCACCGGCGGCGGCGCCGTGCTCGATCCCGGCAACAGGGCGCTGCTCAAGGCGCGAGGGCTGGTCGTTTATCTGCACGCCCAGCCCAAGGACCTGTGGCAGCGGACCCGGCACGACAAGTCGCGGCCGCTGCTGAATACCGCGGACCCGCGCGCGCGCCAGGAGGAACTGTACCGGGCCCGGGATTCGCTCTACCGGGAGGTTGCCGACCTGGTCGTGGACACCGGCAGGCAGAGCGTCAACGTGCTCGTAAACCAGCTTCTGGAGCAGCTCGGACCGCAATGCAAACTCTCCGCGTAGAACTGGGCAGCCGCGCCTACCCCATATATATCGGCAGCGGGCTCATCGCCCGGCCGGAGCTGCTCGCGCCGTTCATTCGGGGTGGCAGGGCGGCCGTGGTCACCAACGCCACGGTGGCGCCGCTCTATCTGGAGCGCTTGACCACGGGCCTGCGCGCAAGCGGCATTGATCTGTTCGGCATCGTCCTGCCCGACGGCGAGGCCTACAAGAACTGGGAGACGCTCAATGCCGTCTACGACCGCTTGCTCGAGGCGCATTGCGACCGTCAGGCCACGCTGATCGCGCTGGGCGGGGGCGTCATCGGCGATCTCGCCGGCTTCGCCGCGGCGACCTATCAGCGCGGCGTGCCTCTTATCCAGGTGCCCACTACGCTGCTCGCCCAGGTGGATTCCTCGGTGGGCGGGAAGACCGCGATCAACCACCCGCGCGGCAAGAACATGATCGGCTCGTTTCACCAGCCGCTCGCGGTGCTCGCCGACGTGGACACGCTCGCGACCCTTCCCGAGCGCGAGCTGCGCGCCGGCCTCGCGGAGGTGATCAAGCACGGCCTGATCAGGGATCTCGGCTTCTTCGAGTGGATCGAGGCGAACATCGCGCGGCTGCTCGCGCGGGATCCCGAGGCGCTCATCC
>Ga0209521_10003383_pt1 | contig 12886 bp, 7 predicted proteins | sample Rifsed19ft4_FD_184016 | JGI IMG/M metagenome (GOLD analysis project Ga0209521, IMG submission 184016) | Soil microbial communities from Rifle, Colorado, USA - sediment 19ft 4 (version 2) | ecosystem: Environmental > Terrestrial > Deep subsurface > Rock core/Sediment | place: Rifle, Colorado... | reverse complement strand
ACCCCCTGGCACCGCCCGCCAGGGCAGGTGTGCAGTGCGCTGCAGGTGCAGGTGTCGCCGGCTCGTTCCAGGGCGAGACTGCCTTCATCCGCTTCTCCGCCGGCTCAGAATGACATTCCATCGCATTCCCTCAACCGCCATCCCCTCACACGCCCTCCGCCTCGCACGCCGCGGTCATGCCGGACCCTCTCGTGGGAATCCGGCCCACTTGAGCCAGCCGTCCTGAGCGGCACGCGCAGCGTGGCACGCGCAGCGTGGCGCGCAGTCGAAGGACGTGGAGGGAAAGGTTCTTGCCCGCGCCGATCACCTCTCTGCCATCCGTAGGGGCGGGTCCGAGACCCGCCCAACATTGAGGAGACGCAAGGCCATCGCATTGTCCAAACCGCCATTCACCTACAGGCATTCATCCGTTGCGGCGCCGGCTCAGAAAGACAGTTCGGGTATGTCATCCTGAGCCCCGAAGGGGCGAAGGATCACCGAGACGATCCGCGAACACGGTCGCCTCAAGGAAACGCGGGGCGCGTCGGCCTGTCCGGCCACAATCCGGCCCTCACGCCCGCGCCGCGGCCCGGTGGATCGCCGCGCCCAGCCACGCCCGCAGGCTCGCCAGCCAGTCGCCCTCGGGAAGCGCCGAGCCGGAGACGAGCATCTGCATCCGACGCGTCACCATCTCGGCCTGGGCCGGCGACGCCGGAGGCGCCCAGAGCAGCAGGATCGGGAGCGGGCCCTGCGCCGCCGGGCCGCGCAAACGCTCCAGGGCTCCCGCGGCCTCCAGATCGGGCGCCAGAAGATCGAGGATCACGAGATCCGGCTTCTGGATGTTGAGCGCCTCGCTTCCGCCGAGCCCGTCGGCCGCCACCCGGGCGCGATACTCGGGCCGCCCCTCCAGGATCCCGCGCAGCGCCTCCGACTCGGATGGGTCGGCGCAAATCCCAAGCACCTCGATGGGATGGCGGCCCGCCGGCGCGAGGCGGGCCAGCGCGCCCAGGATGTCGGCCGGTTGGAGCGGCTTGGCGATCAGGTCCACCGGCCGAAGATGGTAGCCGCCGTCCTGCCCCGAGCGGCCGGCCAGGAGCATCGGGATCGAGCGCGTGTCGGCATACGCGCGCAGCCCCGCCAGGAGCTGCCAATCGGCCAGCGATAGCAGGAGCGGATTGAGCACCAGCCCCGCCGGCCGGATCTCGCGCGCCAGCGCCGGCACTTCCGCCGGCCGCACGACCGCGTGCAGCCGGCCGCCGGTGCCTTCGAGATGCTGCCGGTAGGTGGCCTGCACGGCGGGATCCTCTTCCACAGCCAGGATGATCGGCTCGGGGGCCCGCTCGGCGCCCGACATTGCCGGCACCTCGCCCACCGGGATGGCAAAGGAGAACGTGCTCCCCTCGCCCACCTTGCTCTCCACCCAGATTCGCCCTTCGTGAAGCTCGACGAGATGGCGGCAGATCGAGAGGCCAAGCCCGCTGCCTCCCGTCTTGCGCGTGGCCGAGGCGTCCACCTGGGAGAACGGCTCGAAGAGTTTCTCCTGGTCCTCGGGCGAGATCCCGGGCCCCGTGTCGAACACCGAGACGACCACCTCGCGCTTGCCGTCCGCCCGCACGACCCGGGCCACGACGCCCACCTTGCCCCGCTCGGTGAACTTGGTCGCGTTCGAGATCAGGTTGAGCAGCACCTGCCGGATGCGAATGTTGTCGGCCTGGATGAGCGGAAGCGTGGGCGGCACCTCCAGCGACAGCTCGATGGGCTTGTCTTTCACCAGCCCCGCCGCCGTGGACATCACGCTGCGGATGATCTCGCCGAGATCGACCTCCGTAAAGGCCAGCTCCATCTTGCCGGCCTCGATTCGAGAAAGGTCGAGGATGTCGTTGATCAGCCCGAGCAGATGCTGGCCCGAGTTGTAGATCGCCGTCAGGTCTTGCGCCTGGGTCTCATTGATCGGCCCGTCGATCCCCTTGAGGATCACCCGCGAGAACCCGATGATCGAGTTGAGCGGTGTGCGTAGCTCATGGCTCATGTTGGCCAGGAACTGCGTCTTCAGTCGGTCGGCCTCCCGCATCTCTTCCAGCGCCTGCTGCGTGAGCTGATACGTGCGCGCGTCCTGGAGAGCCATGGCGAGCTGCGCCACGGCGGCTTCGGCCAAGACGCGGTCTTCCTCCGTCCATGCCCGGCCGGATTCGTGCTCGCCCAACTCGAGCACTCCCAACAATCGATCCTGGACGAGGATCGGCAGCACGAGCGGGGCGGGCTCGCGCAGGTCAGCCGATGTCTCACCGCGGAGGATCGGCCTCACACCTTGGTCATCATCGACATAACCCACTGCCGCGGACCATTGCGTCGGCGCGTCGGTCGAGACCGGGGCAGGCGGCTCGGCGGGCCGAGGGATGCGGATGCGCGGCGGAAGCCCCGCCGCCCGGGCCGGCTCCGCCGGCTCCCTCCGGCCCAACACACGCGCGCCGCCCCGATAGCCGAGAATCTCGCCCGATGGTGAGGCCCGCAGCACCGCATTCAGCTGCAGCGTGACGGGCTCCCCCGATTTGGCGTGAGCGTCCAGCCGGAGGTCGTGAATTTCCCGCCTGGCGCTGAGCGCCTGGTGAAGACGTTCGCCGGCCTCGTTGCTGAGCCCCATCGCGGCGAGAGGTCGGCCGATCACCTCGCTCACGGTGTAGCCAAGAAGCCGTTCGATCTCGGGCGTGCACAAGACGAACTTGCCGGCCAGGTCGCTCTCCCAGACCCAGCCGGTGGCGGCCTCACTCTCGAGGGCGGGGAGCTGGGCGGGAAGAAGCGGCCCGGTTCCTGGGAGGCCTGCCTGCACGCCGCCGAGCGTTGGGGGGAGCCGAGTGCCGGAGGGTTCGGATCCGTTCGTGTCCATAGTCCCTCAAACCCTGTCGCCAAGGCGAGCAGGCTCTTGCAGGTGAGCGCCCGACCTCACCGGAGTCATCGCCCATCTCCGTCGGGGCCTGCGGCGCGCGATTGGCCATTGCCTTTGAGAGGCCGGGCCATCGGGCTGCCGCCGTCGCCGCCCTCTTCCGGCTGGCCCAGGTTGGCCGCCAGGCGGATCACCGCCTGCCGGGCGCCCAGCGTCTTGCGGATTTCGCGGACGGCGGTCGAGAGAATATCGTCGATGTTGTGTGTCGCCCGGATGCGGCTGGTGAGATCGAGAACCGCTTCCTCATGGCGGGCGCGGCGCAACGCGTCGGCGTACGAGCGGGTGTTCTGCACCGCCACGCCGAGCTGATCGGTGAGGACTTGCAGGACGGCGACGTCATCTTGGCTGAAGGTGTGCGGCCGGTTGTGCTGGACGTCGATCAGCCCGATCAAGCGCGTCCCGATCTTGAGAGGCAGGACGAGCTGTGTTTGCGTGTCGGGCAGGAGGGGATCGGCCCGGAAAAGCGGATCCTGCGACGTGTCGTGGGCGAGATAGGCCTCTCCGGTCTCGGCCGCCTGCCCGAGGATCGAGCCGTCGCCGATGGTCACCGAGATGCCGCGCGCCATCAGTTTCGCGCCGGCCTCGCCGGTGGCCTCCTGGAGCACAGCCCGCTTTCCGGAGTCGTCGATCAGGTAGGCGGCGACGAAGGCAAAGCCGAAGCGATCCCGGAGCAGGTTGATCACTCGCCGGAGCAAAGCGTCGATCTCGAGAATGCTCGTCACGTCGCGGGCGATCTCCGAGGCGGTGCGCAGCTGGGACGCACGCCGGTGGATCTCCTCCATCAGGCGTGCCTGTTCCAGGGCAAAGGCCACCTCTTCGGCGACGGCGCCCAGGATCTCCTGGTCGTCATCGGACCACGTGCGCGAGGTCTTGGGGCCTTCCAGCTCCAGCGTGCCGAGCACCTCACCGCGCAGGCTGATGGGCGCCTGAAGGCGGGGATCTTCCGGCCTCGGCTCGCGGTCCCTCGGCTTCTGGGAATACTCAAACTGCGTCTTCACCGAGCCGGTCATCTTGGCGGCCAAGAGATGATGCCACGTCTCCTCGCTCTGCTGGCGATAGAGAGCATCGACGTGCGCCAGCGATTGCTGCGTCTCCTCGAAGAGCCGGGCGTTCTCCAGGGCGACGGCCACCAGGCCGGAGAGCGTCTCCAGGAGCTCGGCGTCTTCCTCGTCCAGAGTTCCCGGCTCTTGACGTTCGACGGCCAGCGCGCCGATGATCTGGTTGCGGCTGAGCAAGGGCACGGCGAGGGCCGTCTCCGGCTCGTCGGGCAATCGCTCGGGCGAGGTTTGGGGGTCGGAAGCCATGTCGGCGATCAGGATCGGCGCCTTGAGCGCCACCGCCCGGCCGAGCGGCCCGTAGCCGCGTGCGATCACCTTCCCCAGCTGCTCCGGCGCCAGGGGCAGGGCCGCGGCGCTGCTGCGCACGACGAGATCCGGCCCTTCGACCAGGGCCAGGATGACTCGTGGATAGTCGAACGACTGCTGGATCAGGGCCGAGGCCTGGGCCACCACCTGGGCAAAGCCCCGCTCCTGGGTGATCTGGCGAGAGACATCGATGATTCGGCGGCGTTGAGCCGCACGCCGCGTCTGCGTCTCGATGAGCGAGGCATTCTCGATCGCCACGGCCACCTGGTCGGCCATCGTTTGCAGGGCGAGGATGTCGTGCTCATCAAACGCGTTGGGCTCGGAGCTCTGCACGTCGAGAGCCCCAACGATGCGCTCGCCGATCCGCAGGGGAAGCGCCATCTCCGATCGGGTTTCCGGGAGGTCGGGGTTGGCAAAGTGAACGGCGTCCGTGCCCACGTCGAGGGCGATGCGCGGGTTGCCTGTGCCGGTGACGTAGCCGACGATGCCGATCTTGCCCACGCCGAGCTTGTGACCGCGAGCCAACATCCGTTTCCCGCCCTCCGAGGAGGCGGCTCGCAGGACGGCATCCTCTCCGGCAGGGTCGATCAGGAAGATCCCGGCGTGAAAGAAACCAAATCGTTCCGAGATCAGCCGCACCGTCTCGTCGAGCAGGCGATCGACGTCGCGGATCGCCGTCGACTCCCGGGCGACCTCGGCCGCCGTGCGAATCTCGCGCGTGCGTTCCGCCACGCGTTCTTCCATCGAGCGATACAGCCCGCCGAGCTCCTCCGCCATGCGGTTGAACGTGCTGGCCAGGCGTCCCACCTCGTCTTCGCTGGAGACGGCGACGCGATGCTCCCACTCTCCCAGGGCAAGCCGGTCGGCGAAGTCGCTCAATATCCCCAGGGGCCGCAGCGAGCGTCGGGTGGCCAAGGGAACGAAGAGGAAAACGAGGACGGCGGCGCCGAAGAGAAGCGCGGCCGTGAATCCGGAGAGGCTGTTCAGGCCGGCATAGGCCACGCTCTGGGGCGTTTCGACCACAAGCCCGGCCTGCAAATCGGGCATCCAACGGTAGACTCCCAGCACCGGCGTGTTGTCGAACCCGGCGAACTCCAAGGTCCCGGAGTCCTGGGCGGCCAGGGCCTGAAAGACTGGATGCGAGGGGTCCCGGGTGATCTCCACCTGGAACGAGATGAATACGAAGCGAACGATGGTATCCGGCGGAAGGACGAGATAGACCTCGCTCTCCGCGCTCGCCGCCATGCCTGCCTGTTGGATCAGCGTCGTGATCGTGGCGTCGTTCGTCATCCCCACGAGCGCCGCCTCAGGCGTGCCCGTGTCGGAGAGGAAGGGCATGATGGTGAGGAGCGAGATCGGCGTGGCGCGGCTGAAGGCCGTCTCGCGCGTCATGTGGGACTGGGCCAGCGGTGTGAGCGAATCCAGCGTGAAGAAGTCGCCCTCCCAAAAGGGCGTCGTCGACGCCAGGATCTTCCCGTCGGATAGGCGAACCACCATCAAGCCTGCGAAGAGGCTGTCGGGACCCGCGCCGTTGATCAGGCTGAGCTCCTCCACAATCGGCGCCCGCGCAATGCGGGATTGAACGGCGCTGTCGCCCACGGCGGCAAGGGTATTGGCCTGATCTGAGAAGATCGGCCTTTGGGAGGCCGAGTACAGCGGCACGTTGTGGAGGAGACGCCACTGGGTGAAGGAGTCCACCTGCGCGCCTACGCTTCGCTCGAGCTGGCTCGTCACCTGGTTGCGGATGAGGTCGCGGGCTCGCTGATAGGCGGTCACGCCGAGGGCCAGGACGGGCAGGAGGATGAGCGGGAGGAGAGTTACGGTGAGGCGAGCCCCCACGCTTGGGCGGCGGCCGCGGAAGCGCGGGCGCCGGCTCTTCGCGGCAGTCTGTGCGGTCATTTCCGCCCCTCCTCCGGCGCTCGGCCGTCGCCGTCTTCATCCTCGGGGATCTGGCCGGGAAGCCCGCCCGGGGGCATGGGAACCGCCGGCATCGCGCCGAGGCGGGCCGAGGCCCGGTTGGCGTTCAGCTCCACGCTGAGCTCTCTGGCGGCCGTCGTCAGGATGGTGTCCATGTCGGAGGCGCGCCGCACCTTGGCCGTGATCTCGTGGATCAGCCTCTGGCGGCGCTCCGAACGGCGGATCTGATCGAGCAACCGCGAGTTTTCCACGGCCGCCGCCACCTGGCTGGCAATCGTAAAGAGCAGGGCCGTGTCGTCGTCGGTGAAGCGGCGCTCGCTCTCGTAGTCCTGCACCACCATCACCCCTAGGATCTCCTCGGCCAGAAGCATGGGCACCCCGAGCCAGCAGCGCGGCACCCGGCCCACCAGCCTGGCCCCCAGCGCCGCAGCCGCCTGCTCGATGTCTTCGGTGAGCAAGAGTGGCTGCTTCGACCGGACGACGACCGAGAGCAGCCCCTCACCCAGAGGCGTGGCTTCGAGCCTCGTGATCTCGCCTCCCTTGGAGAGGAAGGGGATGGTGATCTGATCGCTGGCCGCATCGTAGAGCGCAATCATCAGATCGGCGCTTCCCATCACGCGGCCGAGCTGCGAGTGGACGATCCGGTAGAGGGAGTCCAGGTTGACCAGCTGCGAGGCCGCCTGGCTCACCCGGTTCACCAGCTCCAGCTCCGCAAGACGGCGCTGCTCCTCGGCGTACTGCCGGGCGCCCTCGAGGGCCAGAGCGGCCTGGCCGGCGATGGTCTGCACGACGGCGATGTCGTCGTCGGACCACTCCTCGCCGGGCCCCGTGCGACGGGCCACAATCGTCGCCACGACTTCGCCGCGCACCTGAATCGGTACAGCCAGCTCTTTGCGGTCTTCGCTGGTGGCCGGAGCCCCGGATCGGATGGCCTCATCCGCCACCGCCGAGGTCGCCGCGCCCGTGCCGCCCGTGCCCTCCCTGGGCTCCAGATGGACGATCGTGCTCTCCTCGGCCCCGATCAGTTTCCTCCAGGGCTCGGTCCAGTGGGAGCCGCCGCGCTGGATCGTGCCCTGAAGCCCGGAGCGGGCCTGGTGGAGCAGGCGCGAGTTCTCGAAGGCGATGGCCAGCTCGGCCGAGATCACCTCGATCGCCCGCACGTCGGCCTCGCCGAAAGCACCAGGCTGCGTGCTCTGGACGTCGAGGGCGCCGATCAGCCGGTCGCCGATCATCACGGGCACCGCCATCTCCGAGCGCGTGCCGGGGAGGAGAGGATTCCTGAAGTGAAAGGGATCGAGCTCGACGTCGGCTGCCACGCGAGGCATCCGGTTGGAGGTCACCCAGCCCACGATCGAGGCGCTGCCGACGGCCAGGCGGTGGCCGCGCGCCAGAAGCTGGCGCCCGGCCTCCCCGGTGCTGGCTGCCATCACGGCCCACAGCTTGCCCTCGTCCAGGAGAAAGACCGAGGCATGGTAGAAGTCGAATCGCTCGCGGATCAGCTCGATCGCCTTGCTCATCAGCCCCTCGGGATCCGGCTCCGTGCTGGCGAGCTTGGCGATTTCGCCGGCCGTCGCGAGCTCCTTGGACTGGCGCTCCAGGTCGCGCGTTCGCGCGGCGACCAATTCCTCAAGCCGGGCCTGCTGCTCACGCACCTGCTCCACCAGTCCACCTTGCTCCCCGAGCGCGGCCTCTATGCCCCGCACGAACCAGGCGATCGAGAGCGTGGCGATCCCGGCCAAGAGCAGAAAGACCGCGCCCGAAATCACCCAGGCCACGAGGCTGGCCGACTCAGCCGCGCTTCCGCCCGCGGGCAGCGGAATTCGCCCGGAGGACATCAGCCAACCGATGAGCCCCAGCGTCGCGGTGCTCAGGATCAGCGCCGCCAGGCCTCCCCGGCGCCCCGTGAGCAGCGACGCAATCACCACGAACGCCAGAAGGATGAGCCGTCCGTCGCTAGCCAGGCCTTCCCGGAGGAGTTGGCTGAGGGCCAGCCCGAAGGAGGCCGCCAGCAAGGTGCCGGACCTCAATCCCAGAGGCAGGCTCCGAACCAGCGTGACGGCCAGGAGCCAGAGGTAGGCCGCGCTGGTGATGGCGAGCGTGGTCCATCGCCCGGCGAGAACGGCGCCGACGAGCATCACGACGTAGGCAGCCGTTCCGATCACCGCCAGGACGTAATAGAGCATCGAGAGCGCCTGCTCGCGGGCGGAGGCCAGCCCGCCCCGGGCGATCGAGGCAGGTGGGGAGGAAGTGCGCTGGGTGAGGCCGGGATTGTTCACCTCGTCACCTCGATCTTGCGCGCTCGTGCGGCGGAGCAGCTGTGGGTTCGAAGGGCAGGGCGGGGATCGGGCCAAGATCCGGTGCTCATGCCTCCCCCTCGCCGTTTTCACTCTCAGGCGCGCCCGGGCGGGAGCCGCCGTCGGCGCCTTCCGCCAGCTGAACGATGATCTCAGGCTGCCCCAACGCGCGGTGGAGCACTTCGGCCGCGGTCATGAGCACGCGGTTCATATCCAGCACGCCGGTCATCTTCGTCGTCGCCTCGGTGATCAGCCGGGCGCGGTCGGCGGCCAGCGCGGAGGTCTGGGCGAGGCGTGCGTTCTGGATCGCAGCGCTGAGCTGGTCGGCCAGCGTCTGGAGCAGGGCGAGGTCCTCGGGCGTGAACGCGTTGGGCTCGAGGCTTTGGACGTCGAGCGCCCCCACGACTCGGCCGGCCACCTGCAAGGGCACCGCCGCCTCGGAGCGTGTTCCGGGAAGGAGCTCGCTCTTGAAGTGGATCGGATCGCGGCTGACGTCCGAGGCGACCCTGGGCTCTTTGTTGGAGGTCACCCAACCGATGATCGAGTTGGATCCTACGCTTAGCTTGTGGCCGCGGGCGATGAGCGCTGCGCCCACCTCGCCGGTCGCCGCGCGCAGGACGGCGGTCTCGCCGGTCTCGTCGAGGAGGAAGATGGCGGCGTGGTAGTAGCCAAACCGCTCGCGGATCAGATCGACGGCGCGGCGCATCAGGTCTTCGAGGTTGGGCGTGGAGATGACAGCCCGGGCCACCTCCGAGGCTGTGCGCACCTGGCGCGTGCGCTCCTCGACGCGGGCCTCCAGCGAGCGATACATGCCGCTCAAGTCATCCGCCATGCGGTTGAACGCCCGGCCCAAGACGCCGAGCTCATCCTGTCGATCCGCCGGAACGCGGTATTCCCAGTCGCCGCGGGAGATGCGCCCCGCAAACTCGGTCAGCGGCCCGAGGGGGCGCAGCAGTCGATTCGTCGCCACGATTACGACCAACACCGTGAAGAAAGCAGCCGCGCCGATCAGCGCGGCAGTGTAGGGGGCGAGCGTGGAGAGGCCGGCGTAGATCAGCTCTTGCGGCACCTCGTTGACGACTGCCATCTGCCATTCCGGAAGCCACTGGAAGGTCCCCAGCACTGGCACGTCATCGAGACTGTTGTACTCGCGGCTGGTCGCCAGGTCCGAAGCCTGAGCGGCGAACACAGGGTGGCCGGAGCGGTTGAGCAGTTCTGGCTCGGTGGCATAGCGCGTCAGCCGCAGGATGATGTCTGGGGCGAAGGCGAGGTAGGTGTTTCCGGTTTCGACGATAAACACCCCCCGTTGCTGCCAGAAGACCTGCAGACTGGTCATTAGCTGGCCGATCCGCAACCCGCGGTTCACGCCGATCAACATCGCCGGCGGGGTCTCCGAGCCGGGTGTTCGCAAGGGGGCGCTGGTGACCACGACGACGCTATCGGGACCCAAGATGGCGTCGCCATAGACGGGTAGGGTGCCGATCGCGGTGGTCGAGATCGTCCCGGAAGCAAGAAGCGTCAGCCCCTGGCCCTGCCAACTGGTCTCAGTCGCCGCCAGAACTACGCCGTCACCGATTCGGGCGACCAGCATATCGCTGAAGACCGTTTGTCCTGAGCGCGAGCGGAACGAGGCCAGGGCCGCGCGCGCCTCCTCCAGGGCGCCGGCGTAGCTGGCGGATCCTGGCCGCTGGCGGAGGAGCGTATCCACTTGCTCCGTAAGAACCGAAGATTGGTAGGCCAGCACCAGCTGTTGCTCCCGCTCTCGGGCCCACTCCTCCAGGCTCTGGATTTGGGTCTCGGTCGCCGAAACCATCTCCCCCTGAATCTGCCCCTGCAAGATGGCTCGCGAGCGGAAATAGGCCAGGACGCCCAGAGCGACGAGGGGGATGAGGACAATCGGCAAGATCACCAGGGCCAGCTTCCTGCCCAGGCTCTCGCGCGCTCGAGGCGTCGCTCCTCCGGCTGAGTCGGACCGTCTACGGAACATCGTTACTGCACCTCCCAAACGGCCTCGCCGGCCAGGATTCGACGGATCTGCTGGGGAAAACGGTCGGGATCGAGCGGTTTTCCGATGAAACCGTCAAAGCCTTCCGCCTGGGCCCGCGCGAGCTGATCGCCGCTGGCATAGGCGGTGACGGCAACGACCGGGATCGCCTTGAGGGCTGGAGTTGCGCGGAGCTTGCGCAGCGCGCCATAGCCGTCCTCATAGGGCAATCGGATATCCATCAGGATCAGGTTGATCCGCGGGAGCGCGCCGGCGTATTCCACCACCTCATATCCCGACGATTTCCACTCGCAGCGGATGCCCATCTCGCCCAGGAGCCGAGCCATGAGAACGAAATTGGCGACGTTGTCCTCGACAATGAGAACCGCCGGCTGGCCTGCTTCCGTCACCGATTCATCCCCTGTTCGAGTCGGGGGGCGTGCGGCGCGCGCGGGGCGGGAGAGGCAGCTGGGTCCGGGCCGATCACGGCTCCCTCCGTACGTAGGAGCCGAGGGCCGGCCGAGGCAGGAACCGGGCCACCTGCCGCGGCAGGATATCGACGTCGATGGGCTTCTGAATGTAGCCGTCGCAACCGGAGGCCAGAGTGCGTTCCCGGTCGCCGCGCATCACGTTGGCGGTGATGGCGATCACCGGGATCGAGGCAAAGCGCGGATCCGATTTGATGCGCGCCGTGAGCGTATAGCCGTCGACATCGGGCATGTTGATATCCACCAGGATCAGGTCGGGGGCGTGATTCTGGATCACGTCCAGCGTCTCTTTAGCGCTTCCGGCCTCGAGGACGGCATACCCCTCGGCCTGGAGGATTCGCCGCACCAGAGTGCGGTTGTCGACATTGTCCTCGACGTATAGGATCGTGTGCGAGGAATCCGCCATGAGCCATCCCGGTGAATCAAGGCCGCGCGGTCTGATTCTAGCCAAAGCAGGGGCGGATTTCCGTTAAGGTTGCGTTGCAGGATGGCCGGGGGCAGGGGGTCAGGCTAGGAGACGGGTACCACGCGAGCGCGGCCGTGGAGGCCAATTGTGCAGATTGGGTTACTGGCCGGTGAATGCCGATGCAGCCGGACGCCCTTGGTTTTGAGAGAAGGTCAGACGGGCTGGGCGCAGCGGGCAGCGGCTGCGCTCCCGCCTCGCCGCCGCCCGCCACGCCTCTGGCACCGCCGTGCCAATTTCGCCTCCCGACCGGCCCCGAACTGGGCGACGCCAGGCGGAGAGGGGGAGGATGATTGGCGTCAAGTATTCTTTCCCATCAGCGACAATTGGAATTCCCGTTTCTCAGTGTGCAGTGATCAGGCAGTGACTTCCTCCTCATTGCGCCTCTTGGACTCTTGCAGCCGGTAGCTGGGGAGATTCAGCTCCAGGATGATGCTGTGGTGGACCAGCCGGTCGATCGCCGCCGCGGTGGTCATGGGATCCTTGAAGATGCGCTCCCATTGCGAGAAGGGCAGGTTGCTTGTGAGCAGGACGCTGCCCCGTTCATAGCGATCGGCCAGCAAGGCAAACAGCACCTCCATCTCCTCGCGGTTGTGCTGGACATATCCGATGTCGTCGATGATCAGTCCATCAACCTTCCGCAGGCGCTTCAGGGTGCGCGCCAGCGTCAGATCGCGCCGGGCGACGAGCAGCTCCTGCACCAGCAGGCTGCACGGCGTGAACAGGACCCGCCACCCCTGCTCGATCAGCGCCTGCCCCAGGGCGCACAGCAGATGGGTCTTGCCGCTGCCGGGGTTGCCGAACGCCAGGACGTTCTCGGCCCGATCGAGGAAGGAGCCTTCCAGCAGGACGCTCAGCTGCGCATCCACCCTGTGCGGCAGCCGCTTGCGGTCGAAGGCCTCCAGGCTCTTCTCCAGCGGCAGCCTGGATTCGCGCAGCAGCCGCGCAATGCGGTTGTGGCGGCGCGCTTCCCGCTCGCGTTCCACCAGTTCCAGCAGGTACCGCTCGTAGCTCAGCGCCTCGCGGCGGGCCTGCTCGGCATGGCCCGCATAGCACTCGCGTATGGCCGGCAGACGAAGCTCCTTCAAGGATCGAACCAGATGGCTCTTCTGCTCCGCGGCCAGCATCAGCTCACTCCTCCCGTGGCCAGGATCGCATCGTAGGCCGCCAGATCGACCGGGGGGATCGTGATCCCCACCGGGTCAGCAGGTCGCTGGCCTGACCGCACGATCGCATCCACCGCCTGCACCGTGATCGGCTCCCCGCGCTCGATGAGCAGACACAGAGCCTCATCTACGCCGGTCTCGCTCTCGCGGGCCGCCTGGTGCAGGATGCGCAGGTACTCCTGGCTGGCACGGGCAGGTGTATGCCGCTTGCCAAGGGCATCGTAGGCCATGCGGAAGCGGCTGGTAGGGAACAGGTCCTCCCGGTAGCGGTAGTTTTCAAAAGCTCCCGG
>Ga0209521_10003377_pt1 | contig 12893 bp, 15 predicted proteins | sample Rifsed19ft4_FD_184016 | JGI IMG/M metagenome (GOLD analysis project Ga0209521, IMG submission 184016) | Soil microbial communities from Rifle, Colorado, USA - sediment 19ft 4 (version 2) | ecosystem: Environmental > Terrestrial > Deep subsurface > Rock core/Sediment | place: Rifle, Colorado... | reverse complement strand
CTCTGTTTTCGATAATAATCGATCAGGCGCATGTTTATTACGAGCCTTGCAAAACTTAAAAACTTCCCTCTTTTTTTGTCATATGAATCCATTGCTTCCTTGAAAGCGGAAAGTCCGACCGAAAGCTCCTCATCAACTCCGTATTCCAAAAATTTCCCAGCTCTTTTCTGTGCCACACCGGCAATAAATGGCTTGAACTCGGAAATGAGCCATCCTGCCCTATCCTTATCATTTCTTACTTCTATTACCCTGTCTTCAAGCGACTGTCTGTGAAACACGAGATCACTCTCTCCTGTACTTTCAAGTATGCCTTTAAATATGACTTCCTGATATTATAAAATAAGTTCGCCTTTTTATAAATCTTAGTAGTGATATAATTGAAAAATAACTCAAAAAGAAAGGAGGACTCCAATGAACGTAAAGCTTCTTATAACCTACGACCCGGCCCACACCGAAAGCAGTATGGAAAGGATCGAACATCTTTTTAAGGAAATAAAGGCAAAACCGAAGTTCTTGAAATCAAAATATCACGGCATTTTCCTTCTGGATGTTTCAAAGCCAAAAGAACTGGTAAAAAAACTTAGAGCAATATCCAAAAAGGACAGGGGCCTATTCGGAAAGACATACCGCTACATCCCAATAGACAAATGGGTCAAATCCACCATTCCCGATATGCAGAAAGCAATAAAGTTGCTTGTTCCAAAAATCAAGAAAGATGAAAAGTGGATGATGGATATAGAAAAGAGATACTATGACAAGCTTGATTTCAAGGAACTCATAGTAAAACTTACCGATGTGGTTGACAGGGAAAAAATAGACCTTAAAAAACCCAAAAAGATTATAAAGGTGGAAATTGTGGGAAAGGATGCGGGAATCTCACTTCTTGAACCGGACGAGATGCTTCTTGTTTAGGAATAATTAAAGGATTGTTTTATCTTCCAATTTCTTTTTTCCTGTCTTCGAGCAATAATTTTGTCAGCGATTTTTTTGAATTAAAAATTCCTGCAGATGTGTTAATTCCATCTTTCGAAATAGGAATTAAGGAAATGACATTACCATAGTCAACAATGTTTACCCTGTCACCCTTCTTTATATTATATTTTTCTCTTATTACTTTTGGTATTAAAACTCTACCCTTTTTAGAAACAGTAGTGGTTTTCATTTGGATCACCTTATTTTTATATAAACTTGATGAATTAATTCTTGATTTATAAGCTACAATTAGTGGCTCTTGAATTACTTTCTTCCAATTCCTTTTCTAAAGTATTTGAAAAATCTATCCTGATACTGTTCGAACATTCCCCATCTGTCGAGTTCCTGCTTGAGGTCAAACGGATCTATCTCTCCTTTTTCAAATAATTTAAAAAGGATCTCTATTTCATTTCTGGCTATTAACGGAATTCCCAGACTATCCCTGGTAACCACCGGAAATCCTCCGCTTCCTACCCTGACTGAGCTGTTTCTCATAAGATCCGGAAGCTGTGAGTTATAAGCGCTTTCATCTACAATCTCCTGAATGAATTTAGAAAGGGAGACATCCCAGAACTGGTCTATCCCCTTGATGATTGCACTGTATGGGTCCTTTTTCTTCTCGATGTCATCGGATATGTTTGCTGCCACTGCCGCCAGTGAATTGGATACTATATCCATTTTTTCAAAATCTTTACTCAACCTCAAACCGTAAAGGATCATAGCCAGGTCACTGTCCTCCTGGGCAAGCATTTCAAATGCTTTTCTGGCTTCCCCGCTGAATCCCTCTACCCGGAGCATATATGAAGGAGTGATTACCTTCGGCCTCTGCCATGTTATCCTTCCTTCTCTTATTACCGTTTCAGATTCGGGACTTCTTCCCTCGAAATCAAGATACATGGGAACTGTAAGCAGATAATAATGGATAGTCGTGCAGTCAAACGAAGCCAGCAGTTTTGCGGGCGGCTTTATGATCTCCGTCCCCTCTATCGCCTGTCTTATTTTTTCTTCCAGGTTCATAATAAAATCACCATTGAAACTGGACATATTGTAAGACTAAGGGGACTAAATAGCAATCAGGGTATTTATATCAAGGTTCTATTAAAACCTCATTTTTGTTCAAATCGACATAAAATTTTTCTAAAAATATTTCTTTAGTAAAAAAAGCTAAAAGATAATGTTTTACATCGAGAAAAAAGTATCGCTGGCAGACTGAATGATTTAATTAATAAAATTAACAAAAGATGTTAAAATGCAGATAATATGAGTGGACTTTTTGGTATTGTTTCATCTAAAGACTGCCGACAATCCCTTTTTTATGGGACCGATTATCATTCTCATTTAGGTACCAAAAAGGCAGGACTAGCTGTTTTAAATCACCAAATTACTCGCTGTATTCATGATATTTCCACTTCTCAATTTAAATCTAAATTTATTGAAGAACTTTCTAAATTAAAAGGCAAAAAAGGAATTGGCGTCATTAGTGATTTTGATTCCCAGCCAATTATTATCTCCTGTTCCTTTGGCAACTTTGCCATTGCTACTTCTGGTCTCTTGCGTAATAAAAATGAATTAGCTAGAGAAATTATGAGTCAGGGAGGAAGTTTTTCGGAAATGAGTAGTGGTATGATTAACACAACAGAGGTGATTAGCAAATTAATTGCTAAAAAAAGTAACATTATCAGTGGAATAGAATATATTTTCAGTCGAATTATTGGTTCTATTTCTTTGTTAGTTTTAGCCAAAGAAGGAATTTACGCTGCACGGGATATTTCTGGAAAAACAACATTAGTTATCGGTCAAAATGAGGAAATTTTAGCTGTAACCTCAGAAACTTGTGCTTTTCCTAATTTAGGTTTTGAACCTATTTTGGAATTACAACCAGGAGAAATCGTACTTTTAACTAAAGAGGGTTTAAAAAAAGAAAAAAATGGTTATAAAAATAGTAAAGTTTGTGCTTTTTTATGGATTTACACTGGCTATCCGGCTTCTTCTTATGAGGGTGTTAATGTCGAGAAAGTTAGAGAAAATTGTGGGGCTAATTTGGCCAAAGACGATAAAATTAAAGCTGATTTGGTGACTGGCGTTCCTGATTCAGGAACAGCACATGCTTTGGGTTATTCTATGTCTTCAGGAATTCCTTACCGGCGCCCTTTAGTTAAATATACCGATGGTTATGGTCGGAGCTACACACCACCATCTCAAGAAATTAGAAACAAGGTGGCTAAATTAAAATTAATCCCGATCAAAAGTGTTATTGAAGGGAAAAGAATTGTTGTTTGTGATGACTCTATTGTTCGGGGAACTCAGTTAAGAAATCAGGCCATTGAGAAACTTTGGCGGAATGGAGCGAAAGAAATTCATGTGCGGATTGCCTGTCCCCCCTTGATGTTTCCTTGCCCTTATCTTTTATCGACACGGACAAAAAAAGAATTAGCTGCAAGAAAAGTTATTAAAAAAATTATGGGCAAAAAACATTTTGATATTAAAGCTTTTATTGATGATAAATCGCCTCTACACCAAAAAATGATTAAGACTATTCAGAAAGAATTGGGTGTAACCTCACTTAAATATCAAACGATTAATGACATGGTAAAAGCTATTGGCTTACCCAAAGAAAAACTTTGTCTTTATTGTTGGGACGGTAAAGAATAAAACTTAGTCTTCAAGAATGAAAGTGACCTTCATCAAAATTCTGTATTCAGCAATTTTACCATCATTATCTACTATAACTTCAAAATCTTTTAGCCATGCGGACTTGACATTTTTAAGGGTTTTGTTTGCACGGATTATGCCTTCCTTTATTGCATCATCAAAACTTGTGGGAGAAGACACTTTGACTTCAGTTACTTTTGCAATTGACATTTGCAGCCTCCTTTCTTATTTCAAAAAGTTTCTTATACTTTTATAACAAATGATAAAGTCATCAGAGCTTCGGTAATAAATACAGTCATCCGCTTGAGCCGCTATTCCGCCATTTACAATATTTCCTAAACTATTACCTGTCATGTAAGTTAACTTCCTTTCTTTCTATTTCTCTTTATTTAAATTAATCTTTACTACTTCCCCACTCTTTACCGCCAAACCCTGGCATCTCATAAATTGTATAATTATTTTTTTTAGCCCATTCTCTGGCAGCTACTTCTAATTTTTCATTTCCACTATTTATAAAATCTTCAGCCATCATAGAAAAACCGTATATATTTAAAGCTTCAATCAATATATCCTCGGTTCCTGAAGCACCTATTTCTATTAAATAAGGGTATATTACTATAACAAAGGCTATATCTATTTTATTTATTTCATCAGCTATAATTCTTTCATTTTCACTATCCTTGCATAATAAACTTAGTGCATGCACAACTTCTGCAAAAACCGGGTATTGATTATTTGAGGATGTGTCTGAGTTTTTACCAGTATTATTTTTAGGTTTACTGATATCTGTCTCATTATCTGGTATTACCTCTGTAATTTCTGGCATTTCCCCCATTTCAGATGGTGCCGGTGCTCCCGGCATTTCCGGCGCTTCGTCTGATATATCTTTAAAAGTTTCTGCAAGCTCTTCCCAATTTGCATATTCAGAATAAAATTCTTCGGGTTCTGTTAAACAATCAATCAAGGGTTTTATAGCAATGCCATTGCCGATTTTACCCAATATTTTAGCAGCAGATACTCTTGCTGGGTTTTCCTTATCTTTAAGTATTTCAATTAAAGGTTCAATAGAAGACTCACCAATTCTGATTAATGCATTTTCTGCATTGGCGCGTATTTCATCTTTATCGCTACTAAGATTTTGTATTAATCCATTTATGTTTTTACAAGCAGTTGCAGTGACAACAAGTGAACATAATAGAGGTATTATTATTACAATTAATGTTATTTTAACTAATTTTTTCATTTTGCATCTTAAAGTAATAAAACTTTTACTACCAAATAAGATGAATTTAATTGAATTATAATACTATTCTATTAAATAAAATATCTTTAAGATTTATGTGACGTAGATGTCTTAAGTGGTTCTCCAACGTCCTTTTTCACACTACAATAAAATTATTAAAAATAAGAAGTGGAATTTGTTATAACTGCAATTTCTATTTTTGTTTCCCTCCTTTATTTTTACAAATTACTTTTAAGTGCTAAAATTTTCCATATAGGGTAAAAAAACATAAAGAAAGAAACCAATCTTAAAATTAAAAAGAAAATAATTAAGACGATAGGAGGTATTAAAATGGAAGTATCTGATGTGCTAAAAATGCAAATACATAAAGATGTTGAAGGATTAATTAAGGCTTTAAAGGATAAAGATTGGCATGTCCGGATTCCGACTGTAGGAGCTCTTGGGGAGATAAGAGATAAAAGGGCGATAGAACCTCTCACTCAGGCTTTAAAGGATGAAAATAGCATTGTCCGAAGTCTTGCAGAAGAGGCTCTTGAGAAGATAAAAGGGCGATAGAACCTCTCACTCCGGCTTCAGCTCTCCGGATTAATCCATAAGGAAATCTTTTAATGAGTTATTTTTCTTAGTGTTTCGTAATTTACGCAGTACTTTAAATTCGATCTGCCTGATTCTTTCCCTGGTCAGGTTGAACTCTCTACCAACTTCTTTCAGTGTTCTGGGAAGGCCGTCCAGAAGTCCATATCTTAATCTAATAATTTTTCTTTCCCGATCCTTTAAAGTGCTTAAAGCTATTTGCAGGTGTTTCTGAAGCATGGAAAAGGTTGCTGCATCAAGAGGAGCTTCAACTTCCGAGTCTTCAATAAAATCACTGATATGCGTTTCTTCGCCCTCACCTATCGGAGTATCAAGTGATATTGTTTCCTGTGCTATCTTCCTAATTTCTATAACCCTATCTGTCGTAACACTTAATAGCTCTGCAATTTCATCAGAATTAGGTTCTCTACTAAGCTTTTGGATAAGCTGTCTTTGAATACGACCAAAATCCCTGTATTTTTTAATCCACAATCAATTCTCGTCATTAAATTTTATCAACCTCTATTCCGGATAAATAAGTAAAATTTTCGCTAAACCTTCTTTATGTTTGTTTTAAAAAAAATGATTTGTTGCTTAACTTAATAAACAACAAATCATTATTATGAAGAATTAAATCTACATACAAATCCTTTTAAAAAAGTCTTTGCGTAGTTTTATTATTTAATACCTTCTTTCTGTTCTTGGTCTCTGTGGAAGGGCCTCATCAACTTTTAAAGTACGGCCTTCAAAGGACGTGCCGTCTAAAGCTTCTTTTGCTTTTTCTGCTTCCGCATTATCTGACAGTTCAACAAAACCAAAACCTTTATTTCCAATTACATTGGCTGATTGAACCTTGCCATGTGAGGAGAAAAGCTCTTCTAATTTCTCATCAGTAACAGAATAGTCTAAATTTCCTACATATAGTTTGCTACCTTGCATATTTACCTCCTTTCAAATACTATCGTTTCTCTAAGCTCTACGATATTTTATTTAGAGAGGTAACAGCAGGTAACAAATGACTCTTAACTAAAATACTATCAAACATAAGAGAGTTAAATAAAAAAACCCCAAGTTATCTTTCACCATAACCTTGCGACCTTAGGTTACTCAACACCTCGGGGCCTAACTCTTTGGATTTCATTGGCCTCATTTAGATTTTTTTCTCTTCCTGCATTCTTTCGTCTGCAAGCCTCAAATATTACCAAATGCTGTCTCTATCCAAAGATTGATTTTAATAATATCAAAAATTATAAGAATTGTCAAATAAAATGTTTATAAATGTTTTTAGAATTATCTTTAAAAATATTTTTATTGTTTTATTAGGTTATAACTTAAACAAAAAGCATGCTTGGTAATGAATATACTGTTAAGATTAATCTAGCCAAGGGCATGAGTACCCGTGATATCGAAAAACACCTGGAAAACCTATATGCAATAGATGCATCTCCCAAACTGATATCAAGAATAACAGATAGAATAATACCCATGATAACCGAATGGCAGACAAGACCGCTATCAGCAAGGAAGATAAATGGACCAAAAAATACCCAATGGCAGTAAAATCCTGGAAGAATAACTGGGGCGACCTGTCTACCTATTTTAAGTATCCGGAGGAATTAAGAAGAATAATTTATACCACAAACTCAGTTGAAAATTATCTCCGCTCCCTGCGTAAAGTTACCAAGGCAAAATCTGCATTTGTAAATGATATGGCACTACTAAAGATTCTATATCTTGCCACAGTGGATACTACCAAGAAATGGAGTGAGCGTATGAGGGAGTGGCCAATAATTTATTCCCATCTTGATATTTACTTTGGTGAAAGGATAGCCCCTTATATGGTATAATTTAAGCCTAAGTGGGGATTTATCCTGTCCAGGCTATAACATATCATTCCCCAATTCTATAGCAAGTTCAATATCAACTCCTTTAAATGGAATATTTTTTAAATTTAAATATCTTCTCAATTTATATGCAAATTCCGGACTAAAATCTGCAGTTTTAGGTATTTTATCAGGTTCTTTATGATTTATTGCAGTAAGTACTCTTTCCTTTGGTGTCATTTTTTCCAATCCTTTCATAAAAAATATACAAAATCATTTACTTAAAAAATAGAAAACTATTGATTACTATTTTTCCGGTGAATTGAACAGTATTTGCAGTCCTGATAGTTTCATAGTACTTATCATTCGTTCAATATTAGACCTTAAATTTTCCTCATATTTCCCTTTAAACAAATCGACACATATTCTTATTAAATTCTATATTATATTTGGATTGTTATGAGCTAATAAGGAAACAATAGCACAGTATTATTTAAATATAATAAATAAGATAATTAAAGATATTAAAGGTACAGAAAATTTTGAGTTTAAAAAATTTAAAGAGGTTTTAGAAGGAGGCCATGGAGACTTAAATAAAAATTATTATGTTAAAATTATTAAGTTCCTTTTCAAGGATCAAATAAATTTAAATAAAGAAAATATTGAACAAGAATATAAGAAAGTTTTAAGTGAATTTATTCTGAGGGCTCTTTTTATTCTTATTTCTAGCCCATTACTTTTTAATCCAAAAAATGCAAAAAATGATTTCCAATTATTATATAAAAAATTTGTGGATAATATATTTAGTATTATAGAGAAAAAACTTACTTTTACTAAGGATTATGAAAATATAATAGATTCTAAAAAATTAGGTGGAGTAATAAAAGGTAGCAAAGGAAAACTTAAACAAAATATACAAGCAAAAAAAAGAATCAGAGATAATATTTATAATAATTTTTGGTATAGGATATGCGTTTTTTCTTCTGAAGAATTAAATATAAATTTTTTTCATTTATTGAATTCTAGCACTCCATTAGTAATTAATATTGAACAAAAAAATTTAGAGAGAATTTATAAAATTTACAAATTTGATGAGCTTAGTGAATTACCAAATAAGATCCAAGATGATTTTAATAGTTGTATAGCCTATATTAGAAGCAAAAGCACATTAGAAAATTTACAAAATGCAAATATAGATATATTAATAAATTATTTAATTGAATCCACTAGAAATAATATTGGAATTGATTTTATAAAAAATATAGATTTCGACTATTTCGACAAAAAAACATTTAAAAATATTATAGTAAATTCACTTCGAGAATTAATAGAAAAAGAAAAATATTACTACGTATACACTAATATTAGCAATATTGATCTAAACGGCAAATATATAAAAATCCCCAGAAATATTTACCTATATGATTCAAGAAGTTGGGATTTCGGAGAAGCTAATTATTTAGATTTCTTCAATCCCATTGATTTTAAAAGTAAGAAAAAAGAATATGCTGATATGCGATTTATTAATGATTTATATTTTTTAGCATTGAGTCATACTTGGGGTAAAAATATCAATCCAACACGTAAGATTGTTAGACATTCTTGCAGAGCTTTTTTGAAGGTCAGAGCTTTTAACTGTAATCATGCTATTAGAATTTCAAAACAAAGATTACATAAAATAAAATATTTATTACCATTTTCGTGGGCTTTGAAAACCGGAGGTAAACAAGGTTACGAAATTGATATTGCTAATGTTTTTCTTTGCAGAACAGCAGACTTCAATGATTATCATTTAAAAAATTTTGAAACCAGCCAAATATTTAAAGAAGGATTTATAACTTTAAAATCTACAACCTACAAAGAATTCAATAAATATTATAAGCACCTTTTGGAAGAAAAAAAAGAAAAAATAGATTCAAATATTTTAGATTCAATCTCATATTGGCAGGAAGGCCTGTTTGAGTCTTCAGAAGAAAAAAGATTTTTAATGTTTTACAAGGCTTTAGAATCTTTAATAGGTGGTGAAATTTTCACAAAAAATAATAAAAAATTTTTAATGTTGATATCAGATATATATACAAATGAATACATGCAAAATTTAATAAGGGAATTAAAACCTATAATTTTAGAGATAAGAAGAAACAAAAATAGTAGGAGAATTTTATATAGAATTATTTCTAAGAATTATTATTACTATGAAGTTTTTGAAAAATTAGATTTATTAATAAATTGCTTTAAATCAACTAAATTTGAAAAACCATTAATAACAATAAAATCTAAATATTCTAAAAATTATTTAGAAAATGAAATTGAAAATGATAGAGATAGAAAATTTAAAAAAATATTATTTTTATGGATAAAAAGAAATTCTATAATACATCATAATCGGTTCAGTATACCACGTGATGATTTATTTCCTTATTACAATAAGACAATGGATGAATGGTATAGATCAATAATTATAGAAATTTTGAATGCAAGATTGACAAAAACATTAAAGATTGAAAAAATTGAAGATGTTGTTAATATTTTTAATATTGATAAGGTCTAATTTTAAATTAAAATTCTAAGCTAATTAGATCTTAATAAAAACCATAATACAGATTTTGAACCTATCCTTATTATGCTATAATATCAATTGTATTTTTTACTGAAATAATTCCAACCACCTATGGCAAATTTATGGTGGAAATACATTGGTATTTAAAATTAATATAATTTGGAGAAGAAATGAATACAAAATTAAAAATAGTTTACTGGAAAGGTGAAAAATTCTGGTTGGGTAAAATTCTTGAGCATCCTGAAATCATGAGTCAGGGCGAAACCATCGAAGAACTTGAAGAAAACCTAATAGATGCATATAAATTAATGCTAATGGACGATGTCCCTCCAAATTATAAGCTTAAAGAAATATCTGTATGAAGCGCAGTGAACTGCTGAAACAACTAAAAAAAGAAGGCTGTGTGTTACTTAGAAATGGCTCCAGACACGACATTTATATAAATCCCAAAACCGGACAGAAACAACCTATTCCAAGACATTCCGAAATTGATAATGCTCTTGCAAAACACATTAAAAAATACCTGGGTATCGATAAATAAACTCTATATTATCTGTTGTCTTTTCCATCCTGCCTGCTGGATGTCCGTTTTAAATTTATTTGCCAAAATAATTCTTGTACTAAATAGAAAAAATAAATTGAAAAATTACTTATCCCCTGTATAATTGAACCTGTACAATTTAAGCCCATACAGCGTAAAAAACTGTAAAGGAATCTTAAGAAATGTATCCTGTTTTACCGGCTTATAAGAAGAAAAATAGTTGGAGTTAGCCTGTAAGCCGAGTTCCATATTAACTGATTCAATTTTCCCTAGCTTTGCATATCCAAACAATAATCAAAGGGAGGAAAAATGAATATAGGAAAATTCCAGTTTAAACAATCCTACAAAAATACCCTGTCAGACAACAAGAGACCGAGGTAAAAAAGGACTGGCACACCACCCTGATATTGCGATAATCATCCTGCCAACGTAAACGAAGACCAAGGGCAACGATAGAATACTATTGTTTATTATTTATAAAACCAATCTCTCCTCTGTATAATGCAAAAATATTCTTATCTGCAATTGCATTAGCGCTTGACGTCTCTTTGGCTGCTGGTTGCAGGATCATGCTCTTCTTTAAATATGCCGCAACAACTAATGTATCATTAGTATTAACATTTCCATTACAGTCATTAATTAAGGAAAAATTTTTAGTCTCTCCTGTCTTAATATAAGGCGTATTCCCTTCAATGTAACCATCCTGGCTCCATACTACGTTTCCCTTACTATCAATTATAAAAGCTGAAAGAAAAACGAATAATCCTTCTTCCGATTCAATATAATCACCTATTTCTGAGTTTCCTTTAATTTGACCCGAAACTTTGATTTCATTGTCGCTTAAAAAGAATTTTCCCTTTTCAACTTTAATATTTTCAAATTCCGCGAGTAATGGCTCGGATATGCTAGTTTTGCCCAAAAATTGAGGGAAATCTGAGGTAAAAGATAGTTTTAAATTCTCGGACAGCAGTACAAATTCTGATTTATCCTCCTCGTTTTTCATTATTTTTGAATTGTAATCAGCCTGTTTAATTTTTTCTTTTATCCCTGTCAAAAATGGATATACTTCATATACCTTCCTATATTCTTTTAATGCATAGCTAAAAAGATTATTATCAAAATAAAGATCTCCATTTCCTTCGTATAATTTTGCCTTGTCAATCTGATTTTTTATATCCTCAATTCTTAATTTTGCACTTGTAGCCTGATCCTGATTGTCGCTGTGTTCAATTACCTTTTCATAGTAAATGGCAGCTTTTTCATATTGCTTTGCGGCAAATAAATCCTCTGCTCTTTGATATGATTCTTTAAAGAGAGAAATCCCTAAAAGTGATAAAACCACCACCAGAATACAAACACCAGATGCAATTGTAAAGCCAATGGCTCTTTTTTTGTTTTTCTTTTTTAAGTTAAGAAAAAGAAGAGATAAAAATATCAATATTAATGGGATACAAAAAAATAAAAGCACTACAAGCAGGCCATAAAGAAAATCAATGAAATCTACTGCAGTAAAAGAGATGACTAAAATAATTATTGCAAATAATGTTCCGGGTATCGAAACTAAAAAAATTGATATTGGCTTTTTGCTAATTATTTTTTGTTCTTTCTTGGAATCTGTCATAAATTAATAAACTGTGGTGATTACCAAAAAATTAATAATTTTTGCATAAACTAACGTATGCTGACATAAATTTTAATAATTTTATTCTAACTAAAAAATAATTAAAGATAAACGGTTTATTTGATTCCCTGAAGGGTGGCGCAAACTTCTACCTTTTTCTAGGCATTGGTTTCAACACAGATACCTGTTTTTGATAATGGCTGTAAATCGGTATTGAGGTCAGAATATGCTTTTCCATCATTGGTATGCTTACAAAAATGAAAAGAAGTGTAACCAATATAGGTCCGGTTACTGTTACCCAGATCCGTGGAGCAGTGCCAATTTGCATTAGCCATATTCCCCACCAGAATGAGATTTCACCGAAATAGTTTGGATGACGTGAGTAACGCCATATTCCCTGATCAATATATTTGTTTTTATTTGATCTATCCTTTTTGAACAAGTCCATCTGCCTATCGGAAATTGTTTGAATCAAAACAGCACCCATACAGACAGTAAACCAAATACCTGTAAAGAAATTTAACTGCTTTTCTTGTCCAACCCCAAAATAGGCAGGAGTGAGTGCTATAAAAACGATTACTGTTGGCATTAAATTAATACCTATAAGATTGGTAAGAAACCACAGGCGAGGTGACTTTTTTTTAAGCATGGTATACCGCCAGTCCTGATTGTGTAGCCCCTTCCATCGGATTGCCCAGTTTAGAGTCAACCGTATTCCCCAAACAATGATTGCAACCAAAAACAAAATATCAATTGCTGTAAGTGAAGTTCCTTTGATTATTATCCAGCATGGAAGAATAATCAAAGGAGCCACACTCCAATACGGATCATATATGCTGGAATTGCCAAACAGTATTCCAAATATCCAAACAATAAATGTTGCTGCTATATCTGCTAAAAATGTGGAT
>Ga0209521_10003374_pt1 | contig 12896 bp, 7 predicted proteins | sample Rifsed19ft4_FD_184016 | JGI IMG/M metagenome (GOLD analysis project Ga0209521, IMG submission 184016) | Soil microbial communities from Rifle, Colorado, USA - sediment 19ft 4 (version 2) | ecosystem: Environmental > Terrestrial > Deep subsurface > Rock core/Sediment | place: Rifle, Colorado... | reverse complement strand
GTCGTCTTTCGTAGAGAGCCCGACTCGATCCTCGATGTCTCCCGAGGCGTCCGCGATCCCGACTGGCTTTCCGGGGCGCGGCTCAACATCGTCGAGAGCTGCTTCGGTGCGGACCCCAGTGCGACCGCTATCGTCTACGGCTATGAGAACGGTGAGTTGGAAACGACGAGCTACGGCAAGCTCGCGGTCGACATCCGGCGCTTCGCTTCTGGCCTTCGCCGGCATGGGTTTCGGCCCGGCGATGCCATAGCACTCTACCTGCCGATGACTCCGGAGTGCGTCGTCGCTTACCTCGGCACCCTCTGGGCCGGGTGCCGAGTCGTTTCGATCGCGGAAAGCTTCTCTACCGAGGAGCTACGAAGGCGGATGGCGATCGGCGGCGCCTGCGCCGCGGTCACGGTCTCGAGCTATCGGCGCAGCGGGCGCGAGATCGCGCTCTACTCCAAGGTGCGTGAAGCGTTCGAAGGACTCGGAGGCGAACCGCGCGCCATCGTCGTCGACCCCAAGAAACTCGAGGGCCGCGACCTGGCGTGGGAGCACGTCCTGTCGGCCGACGACGAGAGCGAGGCCCACGTTGCCTCTCCGGACGAGATCACAAACGTGCTCTTCTCCTCGGGAACGACAGGAACGCCGAAGGCGATTCCCTGGACCCACGTCACGCCGCTCAAGTGCGGGATGGACGCTCACTTCCACCAGGACGTTCACCCGGAGGACGTCGTTTCCTGGCCCACGAGCATCGGCTGGATGATGGGTCCGTGGCTCATCTACGCGAGCCTCCTGAACCGCGCGACGATGGCCCTCTACGGCGGCGCTCCCACGGAGCCCGCGTTCGTGAGGTTCGTGCGGGAAGCTCGGGTCTCGATATTGGGCGTCGTCCCCTCGTTGGTACGGACATGGCGCTCGGAGGGCTCGGTGTCCGAGGAGGACTTCGCGTCCGTCCGGCTCTTCAGCTCGACGGGTGAAGCCTCGACGGAGGAAGACTACCTCTGGCTCATGGGCCGCGCCGGATTTCGGGCGCCGGTCATCGAGTATCTCGGGGGAACCGAGATCGGAGGAGGCCACATCACGAGCACGATCCTTCATCCTGGAGCACCTTCGACGTTCACCACTCCCGCTCTCGGCGTCGACTTCGTGGTCCTCGACGAGGAAGGCCGCCCTGTTGCCGAAGGCGAAACGGGAGAGCTCTTCCTCGTTCCGCCCGCGCTCGGCATGTCCCAGCGGCTTCTGAACGCAAGCCATGACGAGGTCTATTACGAGGGCTGTCCCCGGGGTCCGAATGGCGAGGTTCTTCGTCGGCACGGGGATCGCATTGAGGTCCTTCCGGGCGGCGGCTACAAAGCGCAAGGTCGCGCCGACGACACCATGAACCTCGGCGGAATCAAAGTCGGCTCGCTCGAGCTCGAGCGCCTGGTGAACGAGCACCCCGCCGTTCTCGAGAGCGCGGCGGTGGGTGTGGCGCCGAAGGAGGGCGGCCCTGAAAAGCTCATCGTTCACGTCGTGCTCCGAAAACCGATCCCTCCCGATCGCTTGAATCGGGAGCTTGCCGAAACGATCGCCCGCCGGCTGAATCCTCTCTTCCGAATCGACGAAGTCGTGGTCCTGGAAGCGCTCCCGCGGACGCCGTCGAACAAGATTGTCCGGCGCGAGCTGCGCGGCTTGCGCTAATCTTCCTCAGTGAGGGAGGGGAGGATGTCTCTTGATTCGTGCCGCGCTCTTTCTCGTTCTCGCTTCCGAGCTCGAAGCCCAGAATTGGCCCCAGTTTCGCGGCCCTGACGGAAGCGGCATCGCCAATCGACAGAACCTGCCCCTCGAGTGGAGCGTCGCGGAGGGAAGAAACCTTCTCTGGCGCGTTCCGATGGAAGGTCTCGCGCACTCGAGCCCGATCGTCTGGGGGGATCGGGTGTACCTCACGACCGCCGTCGCCGACATTACCGGCGAGCCCACTCTCGTCCTCGGGGACAGCGACGTCGCCGGGATCGATCCTGCTCCGGACATGGTGGCTCATCGCTGGGAGCTCCTCGCCCTCGACAAACGGACGGGCGCCGTCCTCTGGCACAAGACCGCCCATCGAGGTATTCCCCGGCTGAAGCGCCACGTCAAAGGGAGCCACGCGTCCGCGACCCCGGCGACCGATGGCCGCAACCTGGTGGCGCTCCTCGGCACCGAGGGCCTCTTCTGCTTCGACATGAAGGGCGAGCTTCGCTGGCGCACCGACGTCGGTCTTCTCGACGTCGGGTACTGGGGTGAGCCCGAGTATCAATGGGGAGCGGCGACATCTCCCCTCATCTTCGAGAACCTGGTCATCGTACAGAACGATCGGCAAAAGGACTCGTTCATCGCCGCTTACGATCTCGAGAACGGGAAGGAAGTCTGGCGCGCGGCTCGCGACGAGAAGCCCGCCTGGAGCACTCCCGCGGTATACCGGGGCGAGGGAGCGGTGGAGCTCGTCACCAACGGCGCCAACTGGATCCGCTCGAACGACCCCAGGACCGGGGAAGAGCTCTGGAGGCTCTCGCACGGAGACCTCCAGGTCATCACTCCGACCCCGCTCGTCGCCGGAGATCGCATCGTCGTGACCGGCGGGAACCCCACGGGAGCGCAGACCACGTTCGCGATTCGACCGGGAGCGCGCGGCGACGCACAAAACCACGTCCTCTGGACGGCCGAAAGGAGCTCTCCCTATACCCCGACGCCCGTGGCCTATGACGGGATCCTCTACGTCATCGTGGACAACGGGATCCTGTCCGCCTACGACCTCGCGACGGGCGAGCGCTTCTATCGGACGCGGCTCGAGGTGGGAGCGGGGTTCTCGGCTTCGCCGATCGTCTCGGATGGAAGGATCTATCTAGTGAGCGAGGACGGTGCGGTTTTCGTGGTGCGCGCGGGCCGGGAATTCCAGTCGCTCGCGCGGAACGACATGGGCGAGCCGCTCATGGCATCCCCCGCGGTCTCCGAAGGGACGCTGTTCGTTCGTGGAGCTCGGCACTTGTTCGCGATCAGGGCTCGATGATGACCGGCACGACCTGGTAGTCGACGGCATTCACACTCACCGCCGTGGCGACGGTGATGAGCTGTCGCCCGGTGAGGCCGTTCGTCGGAGTGATGGTCAGAAGACCGGTATTGAAGTCAACGCGGTACTGAAGACTCGGATCGGCCTGAACCGGGACGGCGAGGCCGTTCGACGCGAGGCCGGTCTGGTCGAGGTAGCGGGCCGAAATGCTGTCCTCGACGTCGATCGCCTGGAGCTGGTAGGAAACGGGAGTATCCACCCGGGTCGTGAGCTCGGGAATATCCGCGAGAAAGGGCGGGCTATCGATGGTGTCGGGGGTCACGTTCACGCGGAACGTCTGCCTCGTTTCCTGGCCAGAGGCGTTGCGGACGATCACTGTCGCGTCCGCCGCTCCAGTCGCTCCCTCCGGGGCTTTGAGCAGAACGACGGCGTTCTCCTCGTCCACGAAGCTCCGGGCCGACTCGATCGCGACATTCGTCACGGGCCGATCCCCGGCGCCCACCGCCACTTCGCTGATGGCCTCGCGGACGCTCTCGCCCTCGACGAGGATCCCAAAAATGGAGTGGTTGAAATCGAGGTGCCGCTGCGGCCCCTCGGTGATGAAGAACTGCGAGTCGTTGGTGTCGTCGAAGGACTTGGCCATCGAGAGAATGCCGGTGCGATTGTGCTGGAGATCGACGTGGAACTGATCGTCGAATTCGCCGAGAGGAGAGCCTCCCGAGCCGGTTCCCGTGGGATCGCCTCCCTGGATGACGAAGTTGTCGATGACCCGATGGAAGATCACTCCGTCATAGAACCCGGAGTCGGCGAGCTCGACGATGCGGCCGGTCACGCGCCGCGCGGCGAAGTCGAAGAGCTCGAACACCATCTCGCCGAAGCCCGCGATCTGCATGCGGAGGCTCCGGTTGTCCGCGAGGACGGTCGCGGTGACGAGAGCGTCGCTCGTCTGGACGCTGAAGGTGAGAGGTCCCTCTCCCTCCGCATCCAGGGTCAGGAGGAGTGGTGAACCCCCGAGGAGCTGGACCTCTCCGATAGACGGCAGCGTGGGCTGCGCCACAGCGAACGCGGGAAGGAGGACCAGGACCAACCTGGCCAGCCAAGGAAGAAACCGCATACGTGTCCGGTAGCGTAGCACAGAGCGATGTAAACTCCTCAGGCATGGACCCCCAGACGCTCTCGCTCGGCGCTTATCAGGACTCCTTCGTTCGCGGCCTTCGTGTCTGGCGGGAGGAGAATCGCGTCCGGAGGCTCTGGGAGAAGGACCCGTCGCTTTGGACGGGAAAGGACGAGGCGCGCTGGCTCGGTTGGCTCGACGTCGTCGGACGAGAGCGTTCGCGAGTCGAGGAGCTCGAGACTCTCGCTCGGGAGGTCTCGGGCTTCGAGAGCGCGGTGGTCCTGGGAATGGGAGGCTCGAGCCTCTGTCCCGACGTCTTGGGCCGGAGCTTCGGCCAACGCTCTGGATTCCCCCGGCTCCACGTCCTCGACTCCACCGTCCCCGCTCAAATCGAGGCGCTTGAAGCGAACATTAATATAGGGAAGACACTCTTCATCGTCGCCTCGAAGTCCGGCGCCACCGCGGAGCCCAATGCCTTCGAGAAATACTTTTTCGACCGGGTCCGCTCGGGGGCGCAGTTTCTCGCCATCACCGATCCCGGAAGCTCGCTCGAGCGCCTCGCGCGCGAGAAGGGCTATCGGCGCATCCTTCACGGCGAGCCCGAAATCGGCGGCCGCTTCTCCGCTCTCTCTCGATTCGGAATGGCCCCGGCCGCGATCTCCGGCATCGAGCCGCGTACGTTCTTGAAGAGGGCCCAGGGAATGGTGGACGCCTGCGGGCCCGACGTCGCGCCCGAGGAAAACCCGGGAGTCTCCCTCGGAGTCGCCCTCGGGACTCTCGCCCGCGCGGGCAGAGACAAGCTCACGCTTTTCACCTCCCCCGAGGTCGAGTCTTTCGGGGGCTGGCTCGAGCAGCTCGTCGCGGAATCGACGGGAAAGGACGGGAAGGGAATCGTGCCGGTGGATCGCGAGGCCCCGGGCGCGCCTTACGGCGACGATCGCCTGTTCGCCTACGTGGGACTCGGACCCTCGGGGGCACTCTCAAATCTCGAGCGGGAGGGACACCCGGTCATTCGCATCGAGCTCGACTCCGTCGACGGTCTCGCGGAGGAGTTCTTCCGTTGGGAGATGGCGACGGCGGTAGCGGGCTCGGTCCTCGAGCTCGACCCTTTCGACCAACCGGACGTCGAGGCGGCGAAAATCGCGACCCGTGCCCTCATGGCCCGCTTCGAGGAGATCGGGGAGCTGCCCGAGCTCCCCGCCAAAGGGGACGGGGAGCTGAAAGCGCTTCTATCGACGCTCGAGCCCGGAGACTACTTCGCGATGAACGCGTTCGTCGCCATGAACCGCGAGAACGACCTCGAGCTCCAGGCCCTGAGGCACCGGGTGAGGGACGACAAACGAGTCGCCACGACTCTCGGCTACGGACCGCGCTATCTCCACTCCACGGGCCAGCTCCACAAGGGCGGTCCGAACCGTGGAGTGTTTCTCCACATCACCTCAGAGGATGCCAAGGACCTCCCGATTCCCGGCCAGAGGTACACCTTCGGCCAGATGAAGTCGTTTCAGGCGGTCGGAGATTTCGAGGTGCTTCGCGCGCGGCGCCGGCGCGTGCTTCACGTTCACCTCGGACCGGATGTTCCCTCGGGCCTCCGGGCTCTCCGCCTACTCGCTTCGTAGTTCTTCGGGCCGACCGGTCTCCTACGGACAGTTACGGCTGCGTGATCTTCAAATCATCTACCGCAGCCTCCACCAGGCTGGCCGTGCTCGCGTCCGCCGCTTCGATCGAGATGCGGACCGTCTGACCCGCGAACGCGTTCAAGCTCGCGCTGGCCGTGCTCCAGGCGCCGTCCACGTCGACTGCGGCGCCCAGCTTCTGGAAGACCGTCACGGTGGTCGCCCCCACCACCTTCACCCGGAAGAAGTCGGCGCTCGAGGAGTTCGAGCCGTGCGCGAGATAGTAGCTGAAGCTGAGGGTCAAGGCGCCCGTGGCGGGTAGCACGATGGCCGGGGACTGGACGGAAGTGACGCCGCCGTCGATGTCGTTGACCCCCGCGGAGGCGCCGGCCAGGCGGGCGGTGACGAGGTCGTTCAGGCCGCTCACCGTCGTGCCGAGCTGTTTGGGGCCGAGGTAGTCGGTGGGCTCGGGGTCGCCTCGCTCCCAGAGTCCGGTGGTCGCGGTGTCCGTTCCGCTCGGGTTGCGGGTCCAACCTTGGTCGGTCTCGAAGTCGTCCGAGAAGACCACGGTCGTGGCCGGGGTATCGACGGCAAAGACGAGGTCGTCGTGGTCGTTGTACGAGCCCGTGCCGCAAGGGGCGGCGCTCCCCAGGTAGCGAAAGCGCGCGCGAACGGCCTGAAGCCCGCCCGAGGGCAGGGTGTAGGTCGCACTGAGAGTCTGCGAACCCGCCACCGTGGGCGTGATCGTCGCGATGAACGTCCAGCTCGGGCTCCCCGCGTTGGCGGCGCGGTAGAGATCGAGGCGGTCCGCGCTCGGAGTGGTCCATGCCCAAACCGTCGCTTCGACGCGGACCGTCTTACCGGCGGCGAGGTTGCTCCCGTCGGTGGTCGCGATCTTGATGCGATCGTTCGACTCGTCGATGTGAAACGTTCCCGAGGTTCCGTCAGCGCAGGAATCGTTGATGGTGTTCGGCTGGTTGGGCTCCGGGCCTTTGCCATCCCGGCCCAGGAGGAGCGTTGCGCCCGAATCGCAGGAGCTGCCCACGCTGGCGCATTGGGGTGCCTGGAGCGCGGCGTCGAAGACGGCCGTCTGCGCGCCCCCGCCGCCGCTACCGGTGACGTTGAGGTTCATCCCGGACGTGTGCGTGAGGGCATCGCTCACGCCCTGGATCTGGAAAGAGAACTCACCCGTGGCGGTCGTTCCGGCAACGGAGACCGTGGTCGTGCTGGTGACGCTGCCGCCCGCGGGCGGAGTCACCGGGTTTGAGCTGAAGCCGCAGGTGGCTCCGCTCGGGAGGCCCGTGCAAGATAGGTTGACCGCACCCGCGAAGCCGTTCTGGGAGGAAACCGTGCAGGCGCTCGCACCGCTACCGCCCTGTGGGATGCTGAGGCTCGAGGGACTGCAGGCCAGAGTGAAGTCCGGGTTGGTGGGAAGATTGGGCGTCGCGCTCACGCAGCTGCTCGCCCGGCCGAAACAGGCCGAGGAGGCGCCGGCGGGGACGACGTTGTAGTAGTAAGTCCGTCCGTTCGCCACCTGGGTGTCGGTGTAACTCGTGCCCGCGATCTCTGCGATTCGGTTCTTGCCGAAATTGCAGCCCGCGTGTCCTTCCGTTCGGAAGACCCAATAGCGGGTGGCTCCCGCCGACACGCTCCAGGAGAGCGCGACCTGAAAGTTGCCGGGGGTGGCTATCAGCGTGGAAGGCGCCGCCGTGGGCCCTCCGCTGCACCCGCCGTTCGAAGGCGTCGGTGTGGCGCAGGCGATGCCGTGGCGGTTGAAAGCGTTGAAGATGGCGGTCATGTGCGGCGTCCCGTCGTTGAGGTTCCCGTTGTCGTCGTCGGCCGTCAGCCACTGCATATAACCGTTCGCCGCGGCGCATCCGTTGGAGGACGCCCCGCAGGTACAGGCATGCCAGGAGCCGATGTTGCCGCTCCCCTGGTAGAACAGCTTGTTGCTCACGATGAACGCGGTCTCACTGTCGTAGTTGAAAGGCGCCGCCTGCAGGTCGCGGGCCGCCAGGTCCCAGGCCGCCTGGCGCGAGGGCGCTGCCGCACAGTGGACTTGCCGGCCACAGGGGCCAGGTCCCGTCGTGCATTGCCCGCAGACGAACCCGAGGGCGGTGTCCGGTTGATGGTCCGCGTGCTTGTCCCAGTCCGCGTCGCGAACGCCCGAGCAGTCGAGGGCGCAGTGGGTGCCGCCCACCTGATTCTCGTTGGCGTTCCGGCCCGTTCCGTCCACCGTCAGTCCGCAGCTCCCGGAGCTCGAAGCGTCGAAGAAACCGTGGCCCACGCAGGAGCTCTGAAGGCGGTAGATGGCGGCGATGTCGGCGTAGGCTTCGCTCGAGTTGCTGAGAATACCCGCCGCGTCGTTGTCGTCGAGGCCGTGGCCCCACTCGTGGTCGAAGACACCCGCGAGCTCGCCCGTGTTCCGGCATCCGCCGCCGGAGCGGAAGAAGTTGATACTGCTCCCATTCCAGAAGGCGTTGCAGGTGTCGACGATGTTGACGTTGGTGGTGAGCCGGCTTTGAAGCCAGGAGTTTCCGGTCAGCCAGCCGCGGGCCTGCTCCGCGATTTTGTTGACCTCGTAAAAGGCGGAGCGGCTGGAAGCGGTGTCGCCGGCGGAGGCGCCGGCGGTGGTGCAGTCATGCTGACCGTTGCTCCCGCCCAGGTTGAGGTTCCCCGTGGTCGAGCTCTCGCTGATGCCGCCGCAGTTGTCCACGATGTCCACGAATCTGCCGGTCAGGGTCGTGGTCGTCGTCCCGCCCAGAAAGTTGAAGATGCCGGCGCTGTTCGTGAAGTTGTTGGGCGAGGGGAGCCCGGTGTCGGTGAAGGGCATGGGCCAGTTGCTCTGCATCGTCCCGCACTGCCCGGCGTTCGGGCAGATTCCCGTGCTCGTGACGGGATAGACCGCGCCTACGATCTGGCGCTCCTGGTGCTGGATCTTGTCGACGAACGACACCACCTCGCCGCTCCTGGCATCCACCATCACTTCCCAGAGGGCGTCTTCGGGCGGACGGCGGAAGACGAAGCTCCAGACGAGCCAGTGGTCATAGCCGCTGCCGACGGGACCCGCGAAGACCTCGCCAGCCTGGAACTGCGGCGGGGCCACGGGTACGATCTCGAGACCGAGCTCGCGCACCATCACGTCGTCGACACCGTGTCCGCCGGCATAGGCGAAGCCGTTCTCGAGGGCCTGCTCGGAGCTGATCTTCGGCGTCGCGTCGATCCGGACGTTGCCCCAGGCCTCGGTTCCGATCACCACCAAGTTGCCGTGGTTGATGGAGGCGGCTAGCCGGCCGTCACGGACGGGGACACCCTGGTAGACCTGAGGGATGCTTACCTGCCAGAGGTTTTGGTTCACCTGCGTGGCGCGGGCCTCGCCGAGCTGCCGCACGTCGATGCCCAGGAGATCGCGATGGCTCAGGGCGTACCGAAGGGCTGCCTCGGCGACGACCTTGTCGTCGACATTCGGGATGGGCCGACCGAGGCTTCGACTGAGGTCGGCCAGCGTGACTCGGTTCGCCTTCCCTCTTCCCGGGATGAGCGGCTGGGAGGCGAGGATGTTGACCGCCGTCGCGGAGCGCGGGTCGATGAGCACCTCCATCCGGGTGACGCTTTCCGCACGATTCTGGAGGAACGTCTGCCAAGCCGCTTGGTTCGGGAGCTGGTCGAGGACTTCCTCGAGGGGGACGTTCGAGGTGCTTATGGACAGCTCCGGCCGGAAGAACTCGAGGGCATCCATGGAAATGGCCGGTTCCTTCGGGACCTGGGGCGAGACCGGGCTCGGGGCCAGACCCCACAGGAGGCTCAGAAGCCCGCCCGACCGGACCGCACGAACTACCTTCTCGAAATACGCCTTCGCAAGGGGCATGGAAGACTCCTTGACGTGAGAGCATCGACTACGATTTACGGAGACCTGCTCAACCCGTTAGCGGTTGAAGTGTAGGACAGGTCCCGACCTGTTTGATAGTGGAACGAAACGTCGCCGGGTGAAGGCAGGAGAACCTAAGCCCGGTTAACCCTCACCGTCGCTACGTAGGTGGCCGGATCGATCGGTTTTCCGGACTCCTTCTGGGGATTGAGCTCAAAGATGGTGATTCGGAAAGCCTGGAAGCTCGCCGCCATGCTGCTTCCGCCCGGCGGGACCCCGAGCTCCAGCACGGCTTTCTCTCCGGCTTCGCTGACGACGGCGAGATGGACGACCGCTTCACCGGCCTGAATACAAGTGACGTCCTTCGGGCAGCGCGAATCGCTCGCCACCTCCTTGAACGTGACCGTGACGTCCGCATCTTCGACTCTCATCGCCTCACCCACGCGCAGGGTGAACGATTCGCCGAGTCGACTTACCCGGGCAGCCGTCGGCGGCTCCGCTTCTCCTTCCCCGCAGGCGGCCGTGACGAATGGGAGTACGAGCCTGGCGGCGAGGATTACTAGACATCCCATCACGCTCCATTGTAGCGCCCTGCTGCAGCCATTCTGGACCTGGTGGAGTGCGTCCGCGTAATCCTTCGCCTTGTTCTTTTGACTCGAGAGAGCAAACGACCAAATCCTCTCGCGACTCGAAGAGCCGGCCGACAGAGGTTCTATGACCTCTACCACGGTTCCAAAGGCGGACCGTAAAGGTCCGATTTTGCATGTACTATCGAACGGTCACTTACCGTTTGACAGCGGAGTCCGCAGTTACTATTATAAGTCCGACCAAATAGGTCGGAGTTCAACAAATGCTCAGACTTTCGAAGAAGGTCGACTACGCTCTCATCGCGCTCATGCACCTCGCGCACCAGGATCGGGCGGGTGAGGCAGGCGCCTGGAGCGCCCGGGAGATCGCGAAGGGGTGCGGCCTACCGCCCGACCTTCTCGCGAAGATTCTCCAGCGACTGGCGCGGGAGGGAATCGTAGTCTCGCACCAGGGAACCAAGGGCGGCTATAGTCTAGGCCGGCCCGCGGAGCGGATCCACGTGGTCTCGGTCATCGAGGCCGTCGACGGGTCGCTGTCGCTCACGCAGTGCTTCACCGACGAAGGCACCTGCGACCAGTTCGACACCTGCAGCGTCAAGAGCCCGCTCCAGCGCCTGAACGACCGGGTGCTGCGCATGCTATCCGACGTGACGATCGCGAAGATCTGCGAGGAAGATTTCGAGAGCTTGACCGGGGGCCTCGGCGAGGTTCGGCTTCCGGTCATCCAGAACACGGGTAAGGACGCAACATGAGCACATCGACCGACAAGATTCAGGAGATCGTGGACAAGGCCTACGCCTACGGCTTCGTCACCGAGATCGAGGCGGATACCATCCCCAAGGGGCTGAACGAGGAGATCGTGCGCACGATCTCGTTGAAGAAAGGGGAGCCGGCGTGGCTCCTCGAGTGGCGGCTCAAGGCCTATCGCCACTGGCTCACCATGGAGGAGCCCCAGTGGCAGAACGTCCACTATCCGCCGATCGACTACCAGGCGATTCGGTACTACTCCGCGCCCAAGGTCAAGGTGAACCCGAATAGCCTCGACGAGATCGACCCCGAGCTCAAGCGCACCTACGAAAAGCTCGGCATCTCGCTCCAGGAGCAGGAGCGGCTGTCCGGCGTTGCGGTCGACGCCGTCTTCGACAGCGTGTCGGTCGCGACCACCTTCAAGGAGAAGCTCCTCGAGCTCGGTATCATCTTTAGTAGCTTCTCGGAGGCGGTGAAGGAGCATCCGGAGCTGGTCCGGAAGTACCTCGGGTCGGTCGTCCCCTACACCGACAACTACTTCGCCACCCTCAACTCCGCGGTCTTCAGCGATGGCTCGTTCGTCTACGTCCCCAGGGGCGTCCGCTGCCCGATGGAGCTTTCGACCTACTTCCGCATCAACGCTTCGGAGACGGGGCAGTTCGAGCGGACGCTCATCGTCGCCGAGGAGGGAAGCTACGTGAGCTACCTCGAGGGCTGCACCGCCCCCATGAGGGACGAGAACCAGCTCCACGCGGCGGTGGTGGAGCTCGTGGCGCTCGACCGCGCCCAGATCAAGTACTCGACGGTCCAGAACTGGTATCCGGGGGACAAGAACGGCAAGGGCGGCATCTACAACTTCGTCACCAAGCGCGGAAAGTGCGCGGGCGTCGCCTCCAAGATCTCCTGGACCCAGGTCGAGACCGGCTCCGCCATCACCTGGAAGTATCCGAGCTGCATCCTTCTCGGGGACGACTCGGTCGGGGAGTTCTACTCGGTCGCGGTGACCAACAACTACCAGCAGGCGGACACCGGGACCAAGATGATCCACATCGGGAAGAACACCCGGAGCACCATCATCTCCAAGGGGATCTCCGCCGGCCACGGCCAGAACACCTATCGGGGGCTGGTGAAGATCCAGAAGAGCGCCAGGAACGCGCGGAATTACTCGCAGTGCGACTCGCTCCTCATCGGCGACCGGTGCGGCGCCCACACCTTTCCCTACATCGAGGTGAAGAACCCCACGGCGCAGATGGAGCACGAGGCGACGACTTCCAAGATCGGCGACGACCAGCTTTTTTACTGCAACCAGCGTGGCATCCCGACCGAGGACGCGGTCTCGATGATCGTGAACGGCTTCGCCCGGGAAGTGCTGCGCGAGCTCCCGATGGAGTTCGCGGTCGAGGCGCAGAAGCTCCTCGGCGTGAGCCTCGAAGGAAGCGTCGGATAAGGAATCATGCTCGAAATCAAGAACCTTCATGCGAACGTGGACGGACGGGAGATCCTCCACGGAATCGATCTGAACATCCGCGCGGGCGAAGTCCACGCTCTCATGGGGCCGAACGGCTCGGGAAAGAGCACCCTCTCCCAGGTGCTCGCGGGACGAGACACCTACGAGGTGACCGAGGGGAGCGTGACCTATCTCGGGCAGGACCTCCTCGCGATGAAGCCCGAGGAGCGGGCTCATCTGGGCGTTTTTCTCGCGTTCCAGTATCCGGTCGAGATACCCGGCGTCAATAACACCTACTTCCTCAAAGCGGCGCTGAACGCCAACCGCAAGGCCCGCGGCGAGGATCCGCTCGATGCCATGGACTTCCTCAAGCTCGTTCGGGAGAAGGTAAAGCTCGTCGAGCTGGACGAGGACCTCATCAACCGGCCGGTGAACGAGGGGTTTTCCGGAGGGGAGAAGAAGCGGAACGAGATCTTCCAGATGGCCGTCCTGGAGCCGAAATTCGCG
>Ga0209521_10003373_pt1 | contig 12899 bp, 12 predicted proteins | sample Rifsed19ft4_FD_184016 | JGI IMG/M metagenome (GOLD analysis project Ga0209521, IMG submission 184016) | Soil microbial communities from Rifle, Colorado, USA - sediment 19ft 4 (version 2) | ecosystem: Environmental > Terrestrial > Deep subsurface > Rock core/Sediment | place: Rifle, Colorado... | reverse complement strand
GGTCGAGTTCCTCGGGCAGAACAGTCCTGCTGTCACCTATTGAGGTGGCCCGTCGGGCGAAGGCATGGGCGCCGAAGCTCCGTTACCTGTCGTCGACGCGGTGTGCGACGGCGGCGATCTCGACTGCGGGAGCGGCCTGCTCCTTATCATCCGGAACGCGATGCAGCCGCTGCCGGGGGGCGGCGTGTTGGAGCTGCGCAGCCGAGAGGTGAGCGTCAAGGAGGATCTTCCGGCGTGGTGCCGCCTGGTCGGGCACACCCTCCTGGCGGTGGCGCCGGCCGAGGGAAGGACCCTTCGCTACTTCATCCAGAAGAAGGGGGCGGACGAGGCGCTCCAGACCGACCTCGAGCAGGCACGGTCCTTCGCCTGGACGGCCCGCGTGCGCGGCACCGGGGAGATGCAGGCCCGGGCCTTCGTCCGGAATCACTCCTTCGTCGTCGGCCAGCCGGCCAGCTTCGAGACCCAGGATCCCGCCCCGAGCGCCGTGGAGTACCTGCTGGCGGCACTCGGAGGTTGCCTCGTCGTGGGGTTCCAATGGCGAGCCTCGCAGCGGGGCATCGATGTGCACAACGTCGAGGTTTCGCTGAAGGCGCAGGCGGACAACATCCTGATCTTCCTGGGGATCGAGGAGACAGGGCATCCCGGGCTCCGGGCCGTCGAGGGCTCCCTCTATGTGGATGCGGAGGGCGATGACGAGGTGCTCGAGGCCCTCTGGGAAGAGACCCTGCTCCGTTCGCCTGTCACCCAAACCCTCATCCGGCAGGTGCCGGTCCGCATTCCGATGAAGAGGGTGTGATGAGCCGCTGGCCGCTGTACCCCGTCACCGTCGTCGGAAGCTGGCCCCGCCCGTCGTGGCTGCTCGAGGCGATGAAGAAGAAGCGGGCCGATCTCCGGGCGCTGCAGGACGAGGCGACACTCCTGGCGATCAAGTACCAGGAGGACGCCGGCGTCGACATCATCTCGGACGGCGAGCAACGCCGGGACAATTTCTACTCGTTCATCTGCGACCGGCTCGACGGGATCCGGTTGATGTCGATGGCGGAGCTCCTCGAGTACGTCGAGGACAAGGCGGCCTTTGAGACCTTGCTCAACGCCCTCGATGTCCCCGCCTTCGCCATCAAGAACCCCACCGTGGTGGGAAAACTCCGGCCGCGCGAGCCCCTCGTGGCCGGCGACCTCAGTTTCCTTCAGGCGCACACCCGGAGACCGGTGAAGGTGACCCTTCCCGGTCCGTACCTGTTGAACCGCTCGACCTGGGTCAAGAACCTTTCGGAGGCCGCCTATCCGACGCGAGAATCGTTGGGCGATGACATCGTGGCGATCCTGCGGGCGGAGCTCCGTGCGCTGGCGGCGGCGGGGGCCGACGTCGTGCAGTTCGATGAGCCGGTCCTCACCGAGCTCGTCTTTGCGGGCAAGTCCGCGACGCGCACGTTCATGTGCGCGGCGCTGGCGGCAGGTGCCAGCCCCGAGAAGGAGCTGGACCTGGCGGTGGACCTCATCAACCGGGTCGTGGAGGGGATCGAGGGACCGATCCTGGCCGTGCATGTCTGCCGGGGGAACTGGAGCCAGAAGGAGGACATCCTGTTGCAGGGTCCGTATGATCCCCTGATCCCGTACTTCAGCCGGATGAGGGTCCACCAGTTCGTCCTGGAGTACGCTACCCCGCGGGCCGGATCGGTCGAGGCGCTCCGCGGCCTCCCGCCGGGAGTTCAGATCGGGTATGGAGCAGTGAACCCCCGGACCTCGGAAGTGGAGTCGCCGGACGAGATCGCCGCGCGCGTGCGCCGGGTGGCGGAGGTGGTAGGCCCCGAGCGGGTCTTCCTCAACCCCGATTGCGGATTCGGTACTTTCGCCGACCGGCCGGTGGGGACGCCCCAGGTGGCGTTCCGGAAGCTCTGCGCCCTTTCGGAGGCGGCGGAAATACTCCGCCGCTCCTGAGTGCTTCGCCTCCGCCGGGTCCGGATCGTCAGTTCGCCTCGTCCCAGCTGCCGGCGGCGTCGTTCAAGCGGAAGATCCGGAGCTCGCTCAGCATGAGGTCGAACGAGGTGTACCTGACCTTGGGACCGGTGTTGACATCGTACAGGTCTTGATAGATGACCGTGGTGTTCGTTCCGCTCCGGATCGAGCCGGCGGCGGCGATGAAATCATCGAGGTTTTTGATCTCTCGGCCGTTTAACTCTTTGACGATCACGCGACGCACGGTCGGATTCTTTTCCTCGTAAATACCCAGCGGCGAGAAGGCGCTGCCCACCCGGGCGCTGTTCATGAAGACCCCCTCCCCGCCGTAATTCAGCCGCCTCCGGATGTCGGTCGTAATGTTCTGGAACGTTCCTCCCCCGAACAGGACGAAGGCCTTGGTCTTTTGCTCCTCGAGATCCGGGACGGGAAGGTCGACCGTGATCGCCCGTTCCCGGCGCAGGACCGTCACCTTGACGGTCCGACGGACGTGCTGGTCGATGAGCTTGTCGAAGAAATAGAGGTTGTCGCCGACGAGCTGGCCGCCGACGGCCCAGACGATATCACCCGGCTTGAGGACGCCCTGGGCCGGTGAGGCGGGGACGATCCGCTCGATGTGGATGACCTTGGTCGAACCGGGGAAGACCCGCTTGTACAGATTGCGGTACTCTTCGGTGATGCCCACGTGCTTGATGGCGTCATCGAGGTTCACGTAGCCGAGTTCGACACCGATGTCGCCCCGCTTGGGGACCGTGCCACCCTGGAGCGCGCGCAGGGAATCCCTGAGGTATTCGATCGGCAGCTCGAAGCTCGAGGTGTCCGTCCCGGTATAGTGGATACCGATGACCTCCTCGTTTTCATTGAAGACGGGGGATCCGCTGGACCCGCCCGCCCGGTCAAAGCTGGTGTGGATCGTCGAGGAGTGACGGTCACCCTTATCGACGGTCGCGTTGACCACCATCCCGATCTTGACGGAATACTCCTCGCGTTCGTTGTTGCCGATCAGGAGAACCGTCTGTTGGGGTTTCAGGCCGAAGGAGGATCCGAGCGTGGCCTCTCTCAGCTCGAGCGTCACCGACGAGGGATCGAACCGGATGAAGGCGAAGTCGTGATAGTAGTCGTAGTAGAGGATCTTCCCCTCTGTGGAGCTGCCGTCAACGAAGGTGACCTTGATTTGCGCGGGGCTCGTCGACGTGAGGTGCCGGTTCGTGGCGATGATGCCGCGTTTGGCGTCCAGAATGAACCCGGTCCCGTGCCAGTTCCCGGGGCGGTCCAGGCCGATGTTGACGTGGGTGGTTACTTCGAGGTTGACGACGGTGGGCTTGAGTCGCTCGATCGTCTCCGCCCACTGGTTCGCGGTTACGAGGCCGGTCTGCGACCAGAGAACCAACAGGGCGAGTTGTAGGATTCTCGTTCGATGCCTCATCCTGCGGGCTAAAGGAGTGCAAGGCATGTGCCAAAGTGCAGCAATGACAGGGCCTCGCGGCGATCTCGGCCGGAATGTCCAGGGGCCCCCCCACCGGAGCGACCCTCGTAATTGCCTGGCCCTAGAGTCGCCTTCCCTTGGACATCACCGTATCGAGGCTGAGGTCCCCGCCGCCCGAAGCGGACAGGAAGAGGAAGACAAAGCAGTACAGTGCCGCCAGCTCGCCGCGATTGAGCAATGGCCAGAAGCCCTGGGGAATGTGTGCCATGAAGTAGGCGGCGGCCATCTCTCCCGACAGAATGAAGGCAACCGGACGCGTGAAGAGCCCGAGCAGGACGAGGAGCCCGCCGAAGAACTCGAGGAGGCCTGCGAGGCCCATGAGCGAGAGGAGCGGTACCGTTCCACCCGGTTGCCCTCCGAATCCGCCGAGGACGCCGAACAGCTTTTGCGCCCCATGCGGGATGAAGAGCGCACCGGTCATGATCCGCAGGAGGTTCAGGGTAAGGCGGTGAAGGGGATTTCGGATCTGGCTCATCGGTATGATCTCCTCTCGCCGTATAGGGGTGAGGGTGTCTGCAGCACGCGATCGATTGGATCGTGCGGTGACGCTACTCCTCGAGGAGTTCCCGGTAGATGGCCTCGTACTGGGGAATGATGCGGGGGGCGTCGAAGTGGTCGAGAACGCGCTGGCGGGCCGCCCGCGCGACCCGGCGATGCAGCGGTGCGTCGCCGAGGAGCCGGAGGGCCTCCCGGGCCATTCCCTCCACGTCCCCCACCGCGTGGAGAAACCCGCTCACCCCGTCCTCGATCACCTCGGGCAGCCCGCCGACGCGGCTGGCGATGACCGGGACCTCGCAGCTCATGGCCTCGAGCGCCGCCAGTCCAAAGGATTCCAGTTCGCTGGGGAGCAGGAAGAGGTCCGCGACCGTCATGAGGCCGGCGATGTCCTCCTGGCGGCTCAGGAAGAAGACCTCTTTTTCGATATTGAGCTCTCGGGCGAGATGCTGCGCCGTGGGGCGCTCGACGCCGTCGCCCACCATGAGGAGTTTCGACGGGATCTCCTGCCGCACCCTGGCGAAGATCCGGATGACGTCGGTGACCCGCTTGACCGGACGGAAATTGCTGAGGTGGAGCAGAATAGGCTCCCCCGGGCTGGCAAAGCGGCGCCGCGCCGCCTCCTCCTGCCCCGGGCGGAAGCGACCCGTGTCCACGAAGTTCGGGATCACGCGAACCGGCTGGGTCGGCTGGAAGGTCTCGCGGGTGCGCCGCTCGAGGTAGGACGAGACCGCCGTGACCCTGTCGCTCATGTTGATGGCGAACCGCGTGATCGAATGCAGGGAGGGATCGGTCCCCACCAGGGTGATATCGGTCCCGTGGAGCGTCGTCACGACCTTTACGCGGCCTCCGACCGTCTCTCGGGCCAGATAGGCGGAGACGGCGTGGGGGATGGCGTAGTGCACGTGCAAGAGATCGAGCCCCTCCGCCATCACCACATCCGCCATCTTGGCCGCCAGGGTAATGGTATACGGAGCGTGTTCGAAGAGGGGGTAGGACATCGTCTCGACCTGGTGGAAGAAGATGTTCTGGTGAAACGTCTGGAGACGGAACGGAAGGGCGTAGCTCACGAAGTGAACCCGGTGGCCCCTCTGGCCGAGCTGGATGCCCAGTTCCGCCGCGATTGCGCCGCTGCCGCCGTAGGTGGGATAGCAGGTGATGCCGATCTTCATGGCTGATCCGATGTTCAACGTTCAGGGTTCAATGTTCAACGTTGCACGTTGCACGAACTGTGCTGGGGGCTGATCGCTGACCGCTCCGTGGGTCGTCGGTGAACGGTCATCGGTCATCGGTTCGCGTTCCGCCTATGTAGAGGAGCCGATGGTCCCATCCCGGCCCGTCAATGGCCCGAGCCACGAGGTCGAGGAGGGGGAGCCCGTGCCGGCAGAGATACGACATAAAACCATAGACCCGCTCCTGGGGTTCCCCCCCCGGGTGGAGATGTGCGAGGACGCGCAGGACCTGGATCCGGATCTCCTGATTGCGCCGCTTGAGCGAGCGGAGGAGGAGTCGCTCGACGTCGGTGAGCTGCCGCTTGACTATTCCCTCGGCCCGCCCCACGCGGGGCGCCAGCGTGGGGTCCAGGGTTGCGACGAGCGCCTTGAGTGCTCCGAAGCCCTTGAGGACCGTCTGCAGCACCCGCTGTTGCCTGGTCACGAAGGCCTTGGGCAGCGTGCGGCGCAGGACCTGTTCGATGATTCTCTCGGCTCCCTGCTCGAGCATGGGCAGGGCGAGGTCGTGTTTTTTCAGGAGCCGTTCGATCCGTCCCTCGACGAGCGTGAGCGACGCCCGGGGGAGGAGGACGGGCATTGGGATCCCGGCGTGATCGAAGACCCCACGCAGCTGCAGGTAGTAGGCGATCTCATGCGGCCCGCCGACGTGGGCGAGCGTGGGGAAGAGAAAGCTTTCCATGATCGGACGGAGGACGACGTTGGGGCTGAAGCGCTCCGGGGTCGCTGCCACGATCCGCTCCAATTCGGTGCGGTCATTCCACTCGCGTTCTTTTTGGAGCGGGCGTCGCCCTGCGCGCAGGGAGAAGAGATTTGGCCCCTCTCCCCGCAGGCGGATCTGGGGGGGATACCCGAGCCCCCGCAGCTCCTCCTCGGCTGCCTGGACGAGCCGAGCGGAGGCGGGTGCCGTGCGGATCTCCTGCAGGAAGAGGGAGCGGGCCAACGTCTTGAGTCGGGGATCGGACGGGTCCACGACGATCAGATCGCGCTCACCCAGGAGCGACGTGAGCAGTCGGGCGAAGGCCGATACCAGGCTCGCCCCGGGCCGATAGCACTCCTGGAGCAGCGCGAAAGGCCTCTCCTCAAGCCGGCCGGCGCCCGCCGCCTGCTTGAGCATGTCGAAGGTCTCTCCGATCCGTGAGGTCAGGGTATGCGTCGCAGGGAGGTCGGTCCCAAAGCCTTCGTCCGGGTCGTAGCGAAGCACCCGCACCTCGTCTTGGTGGTCCGGCATGGAGATGTGGTCGATCTCAGCGAAGTCCGTATCCTCGGAATCCATCCAGAAGATCGGAAGGCAGGGGATCCGGTGCTGCGACTCCACCTGGCGGGCCACTGCGATGGCCGTGAGGGCCTTGTACAGAGTGTACAGGGGGCCGCCGAAGAGCCCCACTTGCTGGCCGGTCACGACCGCCACTGCTCGCCCGTCGCGAATCCTGCCGATGCCCTCGATGAGTCTCTCGGGTGCGCCCCAGGCGCGGTTCTGGTCGGTGAGAATGGCTGCGAGCTCGTCGCGGGGGTAGCGTCGGTCGATGAGGGCTTGCAGGAGGCCTTCGTGCGACTGTTGGGGATCCCACCGGTAGAAGGGCCGGAGGGCGGGCTTTCCCTCCACATAATCTCGGAAAATGGGATTGACCCTGGGGAGGGTGCCGGCGGCTATCGCGTCGAACCGCGGCATGTGCGTCATGGTGATGTTCCACGTTAACAGAGGGTTCGGAGGTTGTCAACGCAGGGGGCTCTCGTGCACAGGGTCGGCGCCCTTGCGGTGCAGCGGAGAATGTGGTGTCGATGACGCCGGACCCGCGGTGCATCTCTGGCACGAATGTTGCTTTATCGTACCGTCAGGAGGGACATCTCTTAATGGAAGGCGGACGAGCGCATCGGGTCTTTGGAAGCGAAGGCGGCTTTGGAGACCAGGAGCTTCGGACCATCCAGTCGACCCGCAAGTGGTCGACGCCTCGGGAGCCTGCCCTTCCCGAACCGGACGAGACACCGGCGCAGAGTCTCCCTTTGCCCCGTGTACAACAGGACAAGGCGGCCTAGCCCCGCTCTGGTGCGGGGCCCAGGAACCTGGCGCGGTCGCGCTGCCCCCGCGCGACGGGATGGTGCTCGTTTTTTTTCCAATTGAGGTTGCGGTCCCACTCGGAGGAGCGCCCCGTGACACTCAGGGCCTGAGAAATCGTACGGATGCGCCCCAGTAGAGCTTGACGCTCCTGGGGGACCGTGGTATAGATGACTCCATATGAGTGGAATCAGCGTGTTGCACCTCGTCCTCCAGGCGGGGCCGGTGGCCAAGGCGGTCCTGCTGGTGCTGCTTTTCTTTTCCATCGCCTCCTGGGCCGTCATCTTTGCGAAGCTCAGGACGCTTCGAAAGGCTGAGCGGCAGTCGGACGAATTCCTCCGCCTCTTTCGTGCATCGAAGAATCTCGGCGCGATGTTCGAGGAGGTCAAACGGTACCCCGCCTCTCCGGTGGTGTCCCTGTTTCGCGAGGGGTTTCGCGAACTGGGGCATCACGCCAGGGGAAACCCGCATCCCGCGGGCACTCCCGGCGGGACGCCATCGAGCGTGCCGCCGGAACGGAGCGCGGGCTTTCTGGAAGGCCTTAGCCGGACGCTGAGACACGCCAGCCTCCAGGAGCTCTCCCAGATGGAGCGCTATCTGATCTTCCTCGCCACGACTGGCAGCGTGACGCCGTTCATCGGCCTCTTCGGCACGGTCTGGGGGATCATCGATGCCTTCGCCGCCATCGGGGCGGCGGGCTCCGCCAATCTCGGAGCCGTGGCCCCGGGGATCGCCGAGGCGCTGATCGCGACCGCTGCGGGGCTGTTCGCGGCGATTCCGGCGGTCATCGGCTATAATTATTTCGTGAATCGCATCCGCGCCATCGGGACTCGTCTGGATCTCTTCACGTTCGAGTTCATCGGGCTGGCGGAACGGCTCGCGGGTGGACGATGAGCGGGCATCTCAGCGGATCGGAGCGCCGGATGGGCGGCGCCCTCTCAGAGATCAACGTGACCCCGTTCGTCGATGTGGTCCTGGTGCTCCTGATCATCTTCATCATCACCGCCCCCATGATGATCAGGGGCATTGATGTCCAGGTGCCGAAGACCGAGACACGCAATGTCCAGCTCGAAGAGCGCCTGGTCCTGACCGTCACGAAGGACAAACTGATCTACCTCGACGACCAGCAGATCACCCTGGGCCGACTCCAGAAGGTCCTCACCGGGCTGCAGAAGCGGAATCCGCGGGCGGCAATCTTCCTGAGGGCGGACGAGAAGGTCCCCTATGGGGTGGTCGTTCAGGTCATGGATGTCGTGAAGAAGGCCGGGATCGACCGGTTAGGCATGGTCACCGAACCCCTGCATCCAGAGGAGAGGGGGCGGTAGCCGGGTGGGACGCACGTGGCCGATGGCCGGGGAGGGGAGAGACTTCACGGTCAATCTCGCCTTCTCGGTCGTCTTGCACTTCCTGGTCTTCGCCGGGGTGTTTCTCACGCCGTCGCTTTCCGCCCAGCGGTTTCATGTGCCGGTGGCCTACAAGGTGACGTTGGTGGAGCTGCCGGGGGGGGAGCGGCCGGCGGAGGCGGCGCTCCCGAAGGCTGCGCCCCCGGCCCCGCAATCCACGCCGGCGCCCCAGGCGAAAGCGTCCGAGGCGAAGCCGCAGGTCGCCCCGCCCTCCCCGGAAACGCTCGCTGTTCCCAAAAAGCCGGAGAGGACGGAGAAGCGGCCGCGGGCCGCCGACTCGCCCCGAGGTCTGTCTGCGACGGGCCCATCGGCGGTGGTCCAGGCGCCCGTTCCTGCGGCGGTGCCGACCGGGCGCGCCGGGACCGGAACGCCGGGGATCGTGGCGGAGAGCAGCGTCTCCACCGAAAAGGCGGATCCGTCGTTGAGCTACTATCTCGCGGCGATCCAGGCGAAGGTGAGCGGCCGGTGGGTCGAACCCTCGGTGGGGCTGGCGGCGGGGCAGGTGGAACGGGTGACGGTGGGTTTCACGGTGCGGCGCTCCGGTCTGGTGCGTGACATCCAGCTCGTGTCCGTTTCGCGGATTGTCTTCCTGGACCAGTCAGCCCTGCGGGCGGTCCAGGAGGCGGTCCCCCTTCCGCCGTTCCCTCCGCTTTTCTCGGAGGAGACGATTGCGGTCCGATTCCATTTCGAGATGCGCGGTCAGTGACGGTATGAGAAGACTCGTGCGGATTCTCCCGTGCCTCGTCCTCTGGGTCGGGGTGCTCTCCGTGAGCGGATCGGCCCAGGTGGACATCACGGTGACGCGGACGGTGGTCCAACGGATCCCCATCGCCGTGGTGGGGCTGCGCCCCGCGCGCCTGGAGCCGGGAGGACGCGATGTGGCGGCCGAGGCGCGGGCGATCCTCACCGATGATCTCGACTTCTCGACCCTTTTCGAGGTTCTGCCCCCCGCCTTTCTCCCCTTCCCGCCGCGCGAGATCCGTCTCGGCGAGGAAGACAAGGTGCTGCCGTCGCTGAACCAGCTGCAGGTGCAGGCCATGGTGGCGGCGGAGCTTCAAGAGCGCGGCAAGGAGCTGGTCCTCGAGGGGCGCATTTACAACGTCAGTCGCGGCACGTTTCTCGGCGGGAAGCGCTACTTCGGGGATGTGGCGGCGCTCCGGTCGATGGTCCACCGGCTTGCCGACGAGGTCGTCCTGCGGCTTACCGGCGAACGCGGCGTCGCCTCGACCCGGATCGCGTACGCGACCGCCGAGCGTGGGGCCACCGAGCTTTACCTGATGGACTACGACGGCCATAACCCGGTGCTGATCACGGGGAATCGGACCATCAACCTTTCGCCCCGTTTCTCGCCGGACGCGAAGTTGCTCGCCTACACGTCGTATCGGGACGGCAATCCGGACCTCTACGTCCTCAATATGGACGCGGGACGACGTACCAAGGTGTCGGCCTTGCCCGGGCTCAACATCTCACCGGCGTGGTCGCCGGACGGCCAGTGGCTGGCGCTGTCCCTGAGCAAGGACGGGGGGACGAATCTGTTCCTGATGCGGCCCACGGGAGCGGGGCTCCGCCGCATCACGAACGGCCTCGGGATCTCGGTCTCGCCCTCCTTTTCGCCCAACGGTCGGCAGATCGCCTATACCTCCGATCGCGGGGGGTCTCCTCAGGTCTATATGATGGACGTCGAAGGGACCAATCTCCGGCGGCTCACCTTCGAGGGGGAGTACAACGCCTCTCCCCGATGGTCGCCGCGGGGCGACCAGATCGCTTTTGTCTCCAACCGGGGAGGCGGGGGGTTCCAGATCTACTTCATGGACCCCAGCGGGTCCGGCTTGCAGCAGATGACGAGCCTGGGGGCCAACGAAGATCCCGCCTGGTCGCCCGACGGCAGGCACTTGGTCTTTACCTCGACCCGGGGCGGGCAGAAGGAGATCTACGTCATGCATGCCGATGGGGCGGGACAGAAGCGCCTCACGCGAAATGCCTTCAACAATTTTGCCCCGGATTGGTCACCCTGACACTCGAACGACGGGGCGGGTCGAGGATCACACCACAGAAAGGAGGAGGGGATGAGGAGAGAGGCGACCGGACTGGGACGGAGAGGGTTCGGTGCTGCGATGGGCGGCTGGTGGGGCCCACTCCGCGGAACGATGCTTCTCCTGGCGGCGGCCGTGCTGCTCACCGGCTGTCCCAAGAAGCCGGAGGTGCAGACGGGGGCCGCGGGGGGTACCGAGGTGAAGAAGGCGGAGCCGATGGTCGAGGGGCCGGCGAAGCCCGGAGCCAAGGGTGCGGAGTCCCAACTGAAGGATGTCTTCTTTGACTTCGACAAGGCGGTGTTGAGAGACGATGCCAAGAAGACCCTCGACGAAAACATCCAGTGGCTCAAAACCGAGGCAGCCGTGAAGATCATGGTCGAGGGACACTGCGATGAACGGGGGACCAACGAGTACAACCTGGCGCTCGGAGAGCGTCGGGCCAAGGCCGTCCGCGAATATTTGGCGGCCGGCGGCATCGACGACAAGCGCCTCAAGTCCATCAGCTACGGCGAGGAGCGGCCCTTCGTCCTGGGCCACGACGAATCCGCCTGGAAGTGGAACCGCCGGGGCCACTTTATCGTTGTCAAGTAGGGCGTGTCGAGTTCTGATCGCTCTGGGAATGTGGCGAGGGAGGGGGCAGCCTCTGGCTCCCTCCCTCCGTCACGCGACTACACCCCGATGCCGGGTGGTTTCATGAGGGAGAGGGTGATGGTGCGGTATACGAGTCGGGTCCTCTGTGTCGGAGTCGCGCTGTTGACGAGTGCCTGCATGGTGACGACGGAGCAGTTCCAGGCGTTACAGCAGGACGTCCGGAGCCTTCGGGGGGACCTCAATGCCGTTACGAAGGATCGGGCGGCCGGCGGGGGTCAGCCGGGGGGTGACGTCTCCCGCAGCCTGGTGGCTCGCCTGGAAGAACTGGCCGTCGAGACCCGCATGGTCCAGGGCCAGCTTGAGGAGACCAATTTTCGCCTTTCGGAAGTGAGCCAGCGGTTGGATGAGACAGAGCTGAAGTTGGCTCGGCTGTTGGGAGAGTCCGGGAGGCCCGGCGGCGGCCTGCCGCCCGGTCAGGCGCCCCTGCCTCCGACCGGTCCGTCCCCTGCCGTCCCCGGCGGTACGCCCGGGGCGCGGCCGGAGAGACCCTTGTCCCCTTCCGGACCCGGCCAGTCCCTGCCTCCGCGCGGCCCGGGTGGGTCGTTGCCGCAAGCCCCGACGGTGACGACGCCGGAGAAGCCGATCCAGGGATCGCTTCCGTCGCCGGAGGAGGTGTACAAGAAGGCCCTCAGCGACTACACGAAGGGGAACTACGACCTGGCCATCAGCGGATTCAAGAGCTATTTGAGCTTCTTTCCCAAGACGAGTCTTGTTCCCAATGCCCAGTACTGGCTCGCCGAATCGTACTACAGTAAGGGACGTGACGCCTTTCCCCAGGCCATCCGGGAATTCGACAAGCTGATCAAAGAATTCCCCGACAGCTCCAGGGTGCCGAGTGCGATGCTGAAGAAAGGCTATGCGTATCTGGAGCTGAAAGAAACCGCGCAGGGGCAGGCGGTGCTCCGGGAGCTGATGGCCAAGTTCCCCAACTCCCGCGAGGCGCGGCTGGCCCAGGACAGCTTGGAACGACTCCGGTAGGTTCTGCGAGCGCCCCATTCACCCGCACCCGACGAGGCTGCAGCCTCACAGGAGGGTGCGGGGGACCCGGACGGTCCGGCAGTGGGCCGTGACCGTATCGTCGAGGTTCACGGCGTTGCCGCCGGCACAGCAGACGGCCGCCGGAATCCCACGCTCACGGCACACCCCCAAGACAAACGCATCTCGCCCCTCGAGCCCGGTTATGCTGCGCTTCGGGCGTCCGAGGAGATCCTCCCCGAACGGGTCCGCCCCTGCACCCTAGAGGGCGAGCTCCCGAAGGATTCATTCAATAATGATCCGGTCCCCTGCGTGCGCCAAGCCGCCGTGCACCGGTCGGGATCGCGGATGTGTCTGGGCGTGGCCGGGTGCGGGGGTCGCAGGCGCGAGGAATGGCCTTGACGCGGGTGGAGGGGTTCGTTAACGTAGGGACCCTGCCACGCAAAGAGAGATATTTCCACGATTCGAAAAAGCGTGCTCGGAGCCAGCATGGACCGGCGACGGCGAAAAGGGAGAGCGTCCCGAGTTACCTCGGTGATGCGGGCCTTGACCCTCCTGGACGTCCTGGCCCACGAGGGCCGGGAGATGGGGGTCGTGGAGCTGAGCCGGCGGGGG
>Ga0209521_10003371_pt1 | contig 12900 bp, 27 predicted proteins | sample Rifsed19ft4_FD_184016 | JGI IMG/M metagenome (GOLD analysis project Ga0209521, IMG submission 184016) | Soil microbial communities from Rifle, Colorado, USA - sediment 19ft 4 (version 2) | ecosystem: Environmental > Terrestrial > Deep subsurface > Rock core/Sediment | place: Rifle, Colorado... | reverse complement strand
GAAGCCACAGAGGCGGGTCAAGCCGACTGGCGCACGCAATGGCAGCGGCGGCAACGCGAGGCGCAGGAAGCGACCGCGGCGGCGCGCACCGCGTCCGAGGCCGCTGGCCAACGGGCCGATGCGACACTCCGGGAGCAGAACGCGGCCGAACTTCAGGGCATCATCACCCGCGCCGTGCCGCAACTCGGGCCGGCGTTCGGTCCGCCTGGCACTGCTTCGCTTCGCGGCGCGGCGACGGGGGGTGGGCGCCGCGTCTTGGGCGAAGCGAAGGAGGCCGTCACGCGGCGACTCGAAACCGCCGTGCCCGGTGGGATCAGCGTTCCGAGCCTATTCGCTGCGGTCGAAGGCGAACTCCCCGTGGTCTCGGTGAGACAGGCCATTGACGCACTGTCGCGCCTCAGGCTCGATGCGCGAACGCAGCTCCAGCGCAACCCAGCAGACCGGGACTTGATCGGCAGGAACTTCCGTCGGCGCTACGGGCGTGCCTCACGGGAGATCGAATCGGCGCTCAACACGGCGGGCGAGGGCCTGGGCGACGTGTTCCGCTCGGGGCAGCAAGAGTACAAGCAAGGCATCACGACCCTGCGCGAGATCCTCCAGCCAAACACGACGTGGACGCCGACGGGTGAGATCAACGCGCCGGCGCTCAGTAGTCGACTACTCAAGCCGCGCACCGAGATCGCGGTCAAGCCGAAGATCGGCGAGGGGGCGTATGGCGAGATCAGCACCGGCGTGCGCGGCATGTCCATGGACGCTCCACGCCATCCCGTCGTCCCGATCGAGCCGGTCCGCCCCCTCGACGTGGCGCCAGTGATCCCGGAGCGACCACTTCGCCCGGCCCGCGTCTACCCCGACATCCCGCCAGAGCCGCCGGCGCCGACCATGTCGGCCGCGGATACGATCCTGACGCGGCTCTTCGGTCAGCCGAATGAGTACGTCCAAGGCCCGAGCGGGACGCGCATCAACTGGCCCGCTGCGGCGAAGGCGCTCCAGGCCCCGGAGATTCGCTCCGCGCTCATCCGGCATCCCGACATTGGAGAGGCCGGCTATGACCGCCTCATCCGCTCCATGCTGCGCGGCGCTCGACAGGGCGCCGACATGCCGTCGCGGGGTACGGGCAGCTTCCTCGACCCCGCCTATGAGGTGGCGGGCGGGAGAACGCAAGGCTTCACGGGGGGCGTGACGGCCCCGTTGCGGACACTGTTCCCGAACGTGAGCCGATACGTCGGCCAGCATCCCGGCACGGTGCCGCCGATCCTCCAGCAGATCCTCGACCTCGCCATGCAGAAGACGGGATCGCGCATATTCGATCCGCGCGTCACTGAGCCGACGCTGCGCTAAATGGACCCGCGTGAGTCTCGGCCGTCGATCTCGCGCGATCTGATTCGCCACGGTGAGCCGATTCGTTTGCAGGACGAATCGACGCGCGGCGAGAAGGGCGACAAGGGCGACAAGGGCAATGCCGTTGGCCAGAATGGCGTCGATCTGGCCGTAGGTCAGCAGCATCTTCGCGTCCATGGCGTAGCCGGCATCCTGGCGCTGGTCGTCATGCTGCTCGGTGTCGCGCTCGGCTGGCTCGTCTGGTCCGTGGGAACGGACCACCGAAGCATGACCGTAGCCTTCGCCGAGGTCCGTAAGGAACGGCAGGCGCAGATCGAGGAGCTCCTGCGCAGTCAGGCCAGAATGGAACTGCGGTATCGCGAAACGCTCGATGAACTCGCCTGGATTCTGAGCCGGACGCCCGCTGAGCTGGAGACGTTGCGGCGACGCCTCGAGGAACCTGAGCGGTTCAGGCGATGATCACCGAGCATTTCTCGCCCGCGATCGATCCGCGGCTTTTCGCCTGCGGGTGTGGCCGGCCCGAGTGCGACGCCCCGCCGCCGTCGAGCCTCCTCCTCGCCATGCTGGAGGTGATGCGTCGCGCCTACGGGGCGCCGCTCCGCGTCACGAGCGGACCGCGGTGCGCCGCGTGGAATGCTCACGAGGGCGGCAAGCCGGACTCGGAGCACCTGACCGGCGAGGCCGCCGATCTGGCCTGCCACACGAGCGGCGAGTGTTGGGCCATGATCGAGGCGCTCCGGGCCGCCGGCTTCCTGCGCTACGGCATTGCGCCCCCTCGATTTCTCCACGTCGGCGTCTCGCGCACGCATCCGCAAAGGGTGACGTGGACCTACTGAACTGTCCGATCTGTGGCTGCGATCCGCGGCACCTGTGCCAGCGGTGCGAGACCGGCCACTGCCTCTACTGCCGCGAGACACGCAGGAGCGATTGATGTTCACCCTCCGCTGCCCGCAGTGCGGTGTCGCGTGGACCTTCGCGGTGAGCCCGACGCCGAAGGACACGAGCCTCGTTCGGCTCTGCCCGCGGTGCGAAAAACAATCCGCTTGACACGCATCCGCTGATTAGCGTACAGTGCGCGCCATGAGACGTGCACTGACGACGGACCAAGTGGTCACGCGTCTCCGAAACCTGGTTGCCGCGGATGGCAACCAGAAGCGCGTGGCGGACCAACTTGGGATCTCCCCGCAGTATCTCGGGGACATCCTCGCGGCGAAGCGCCGGCCTGGTCGCAAGGTCCTGCGTGCGCTCAACCTCGTGCGCGTGGACATGTACGCCTCTGCCACCGGCAAAGAATCGTGAGCCTATTTCACCGTCACGTCTGGAGCGAGTACGCACGTACATGGGCAGCATCACCGCCGGAGTTGAAGATGAGCGGCGTGGATGGCAAAACGCTGAGCCAGTTGACGTTCGGCGTCACGACCCTCATCTTCCGATGTTCCGTCGATGGCTGCGGTGAACTGAAGAAGATCGAGGCGCTGGGCAAAGTCGAGGAACTGAGGACGAAGCCATGAGGCTGCTGGGCGGCTGGTGGGCCGTGGGCGTGGCGGTGTTCGGGTGTGCCGCTCTGTACGGGGCGCGACGGTGATGATTCCCTCCGTCTACCTCGGCCTCTGGTTCTGGATGCCGGCGATTCGCCCGTTTGGGCGGCGCTGGTGGGGCCGGGTCCGGGTGTGGCAGACGCCGACGGCGGCGCCGCTACGGTGGCCGGCGTGAGCCTCGTTGAGGCCCTCGCGGCGGCCTTGCGTGGCGTCGCGCTCGGCGGACAGAGTGGACCGGCGGAACTCGTCGAGTTCTGCGACGAGGGATGGACCTGCGAACACCCTGAATGCGTTGCGGCGAGGGCGGCCTTGGCGAGGGCTGAGGCGTAACCGCACAGACCCCCGCCCGATGGCGTCGAGCGGGGGCTCCAGGAGGAGAACATGACCGAACAACAGGGAGAGCGTAGCACACCGGGCGAGGCGTTGGCAACGGTGACGGATACCGTGGCGCCGCTGAGTTTCACTCGCGAGCAGATCGAATTGCTCAAGCGCACCATTGCGCGGGGGGCCACGGACGACGAGCTCCGCCTCGCCATCCGCGTCTGCGAGCGGACACGGCTCGACCCGTTCGCGCGGCAAATCTACTTCATCAAGCGGTGGGATGCTCGCGAACGCCGCGAAATCATGACGCCACAGACCAGCATCGACGGCTTCCGGCTCATCGCGGCGCGCACAGGCGAGTACGAGGGCCAGACACCCCCGGCATGGTGCGGACCGAACGGCACGTGGCGGGACGTATGGCTCGCCTCCGAGCCACCCCTCGCTGCTCGCATCGGCGTGTACCGAGCGGGGTTTCGCGAACCCATGATCGGCATCGCGCGATGGGAATCCTACGTGCAGCGTGACCGCGAGGGCAAGCCGACGTCGATGTGGGTCAAGATGGCGGACAACCAACTCGCGAAGTGCGCCGAATCGTTGGCGCTCCGCAAGGCGTTCCCACAGGAGTTGAGCGGACTCTACACGCACGATGAGATGGCGCAAGCGCGCGGCGACGCGGTGCTGACACCGACGCCGGCAGACGCGGCACAGGCTCAGGACGGCGTGGAGCCCGCCAGAGATGAGGTCGCCACGATCTCCGGGCCCCAGCAGAAGCGGTTCTGGGCCATCGCGCGCGGACACGGCTGGGACGAAGGCGCCGTGAAGGACCTGATCGGTGCCAAGGGCTTCGGGTCGACGAAGGAGATTCTCGTCTCCGAGTACGAGCCGCTTGTGGAGCGCCTCAAGGCGGGGCGGCAGGAGCCGGGCGCATGAGCGACCTGAAGCTTCCGCGAGTTTCAGAGATATTGCGCGCCGTCGGCCTCGCGCCCGACTACTTCGCGGTGCCCGAGGCCAGGCTGGACGCGGCGAGGGAGCGTGGCATCGCGCGCCACGAAGCCATCGCGGCAGATCACTACGGCTATCTGGAGCCGGAGCAGGAGCCGCTGCTCGGCGGCTACCGGCGCTTCCTGGCGGACACAGGCCACAAGCCGCTCGTGAGCGAGGCGTTGGTCGAGAACAGGGTGTGGGGCTACCGGGGCCATGTCGACCGCTTTGGGGACCACAACGGCAACCTCGTGGTCGTTGATTGGAAGCCGTGGAGCACGGACCTGCGGGCCGCGTCATATCAGATCGCTGCGTACCGCGCGTGGTGCAACTCGTTGAAGCAGGACTGGCAGAAAGCGCAGCGAACGGTGGTGCCCTGGGAGTCGCCGATCACGACGGGCCTCGTCGTCGAGTTGACCGACGACGCGTACCGCCTGACCGACGTGACGGAGCCTGATCCGCACGGCCGGTGGCCCGGGCTCGACGCGGCGTGGAGCGTGTTCCAGGCCGCCCTCGTCGTCTACCGCGCGCAACAGGAGATGAGACGATGAGCGCCCACATCCGGCCGCTGACCCTTCGCTGCGACCGCTCGCGCTGCACGAAGCGCGCGCTGGTCGAGGTCTTCAACAGCTACAACTCGGGCCAGGGGCGCTACTGCCGCGCGCACGGCGCCGAGCGACTCAAGGAGCTTCGCGCGGACGAACAGGGGCGCGAGAGAAAGGATGAGCAGCATGGCGACAACTGAACTGGCCGTGATCGAGCAACGCATCGCGCCCGAGGGCCACGCGCTGGTGGCCCAGGCCCACGCCTTCGTGATCGCAGACGCGGCGAGCATGGAGGCGGTCGCGGAGCATCGGCGCGCGTGCAAGGCGTATCGGGACAAGGTGGCGGAGCATCTCGACCCGATCCGAGCCGCCCAGCATGCGGCGTGGAAGCTGACCGTGGCCAAGATCGACGAGTTGTGCGCGCCGGCGCTGCGGGCCGAGAGCATCGACGGCAAGAAGTTGGCGGCGTGGGACGCCGAGCAGACTTGGATCCGCAACGAGGCCCTCGCAGCCCAGGCCCGCGAGCGTGAGCGGCTCGAAGCGGCCGAGCGGCAGCGCGTGGCCGACGAGACGACGCGGCTTCGGCGCGAGGCCGAGGACCGGCGGCTCGAAGCGGCGGCGGCAGCCGAGGCGCGCGGAGACGCGGTGACGGCGGAGCGCATCGTGAGCGCGCCCATCGTGGTCGAGGCACCGGCTCCGAAGCCCGTGTTCGTCCCGCCGGCAGCGGTGCCTGAGTACACGCGGCCGGAGGGGACGAGCTTCTCGACGACATGGCAGGCCACGCTCCTGAGCCTCCACGATCTCATCCAGGGCGTGATCGAAGGCAAGGTCGCCGGGGGCGTCGCGCTGCAACTGCTCGCGTTCAATGGTCATGGCGCCAATGCCTTTGCCCGGCACACGAAGGACGCGGTTAAGGTGCCTGGCGTCAAATTCCAGTCGGTTCGGACGACGGTGCAGAAGTGACGCGCCCAGTGACCTGGCCCTGGCGCTACTCGCGACACGGCTGGACCAGGGTCGTCGTTCTCCCACTCCCTGAGGCCCCGTTTCTGCTTCGCGTGTTTTTCTCCCGCTCGGGCCGATCCTGGAGCAAGGCCGTGTACCGAGGCAACATGGTCGGCGTGAAGGCGCTGTGCCCGTGGAGTCGGTCGACACGACATGCGTCGCGGCAAGCGGCTCAGCGCGCGGCGGAGGCGTGGCTGCGGCGGGAGATCGAGACCGTCAAGGCTGCGATCAAGGAGCAGCCGTGATTCCGCGGACGAAGCAGCAGGCGAAGAGGTACCGCTACGGCAGGTGGGCCGGGAATCCTAACGGCACCAAGTACGAGCCAGGGCGGTGCGCCTATGAGGTATTCGATGGAGGCCCCCGCTGGCACGGGCGACAGTGCTTGCGCGACCTCCTCGCGCCGCCAGGCTATTTCTACTGCCGCCAGCACGCGCGGATCATGGGCCGACGGGAGGCGAGGGCATGACCAGCCACAAGGCCGAGGCGCTGCGGCTCAACTTCGTGGCCCGCGAAAAGATCGTTACCCTGCTGGCGGACAAGGCGCCAGACGAGTTCGAGTATCGGTCCGTGCTCCTTGCGCTCGATCTCGTCGCCGAGCAGATCGGCCAGATCGAGGAGACGAAGCGCCCGCGTCGCCGCGGGAAGCAGGAGGCGGCGGATGCCTGACAGGCCAGAGAGGACGTGGACGCACCATCTCGGCGCACGGCAAGAGCACACGAAGACGGTCGGAGGCACTGGCTTGCCGCGGTCTACCGCGGCTACGCGACGGACTCCGGCGCCATGGTGACCGGGACACGGTCGCGGCACGAGTCCGCCGCCTCGGCGAAGCGGGCGCTACTCGTGTGGGCGAGGAGGCGGCGGGAGGAGGCGGCGGATGGCTGAGCCTGAGCCCTGCGCCTCCTGCGCGGCGCTGCGGCGCGACAACGCGGCCATGATCGAGGTCCTCGACGTGCTGAGTGAGGTGCGGCGGGCCGTCGTCGCGCGCGTCGAAATCGACATGCCGCGGCCCGGCGCCATCGTGCTCTACGTCGTGACGAGTCGGGCTGCGAGCGATGAGACCTTGGCCGCACTCATCGTCAGCCAACTGCACGCGGCCCGGACCTTCGGGAAGATCGTGAAGAAGAAGGCGACCCATGCTTGACCTCGACGCGATCGAGCGGCTGGCGCGCGAAGCGATTGACACGCCGTTTCGGGTCGCGGACGGAGCAGACATCGACTGCTTCACGGCGTTCGCCGCGCTCGGCCCGAAGCATGTCCTCGCGCTCATCGCCGCCCTCCGCGCCGTGCTGGAGACGACGCCGAAGGAGTTGATGCGCGCGATGGATGGGATTGAGCTGACGCTGAGGGACGAAGCGGTGCAGGCTCTCGCCTACCTACGCCGCAAGGCCGGTGTCGCGTGACCTGTCCAACCTGCCAGGGCGAGAAGGAGCGGGCGGGGATCGGATGCGGCCCGCGCGGTTTCCGTCCGATGATCCTTCCGTGCCCCACGTGCGAGGGCACCGGGGAGATCAGCGACGAGCGTGCGCGCTGGATCGCCGAAGGCAAGCGCCTCCAGCGTTATCGGCTGACCGGCGAGTACACCTCGATGCTGACGGCCGCGGTGCGCGCCGGAGTCAGCCTCGGCTCGTGGTCTGCCGCCGAGGCGGGGCGTGTGGACCCGGCGCCGCTGATCGCGAGAGTGAACGCATGAGAAGGAAGTCTTTGAAGTCCATGACTTCACGCTCACGCCGGGGCAGATGCAGGGGACACCCCATGCCAATCGCTGAGCAGATCGCGCACCTCGCCGACGAGATGGAACGCGCCCTCATCCTCGGCGACCAGCTCGCCGCGAAGGGCCGTAACATCCGCGGCACGCGGGACGATTCGTGGGTGTGGGACCTCGTGGACAAGACGGCGCTGACGGAACTCCACGCGGCGGTGCTGAAGTGGCTCAGCTACGCGCCGCTGTGTCGGGCGACGCTGAACGCCGTACGCGCCGCGGCGAAAGAGCCATCACCATGACCCACGCCGAGACGTGCCGGCCCGTGACGATCGAGCCGGTGCCGCGCATGGCCGAGGTGCCGCTCGTGCGTTGCGTGTGCGTCCACGGCCATTCGTGGTGGGTGACCAAGGACGGCCAGCCCGTGCAGCCGCCGGAGATCAAGGCGCCGCGCGCGTCGGTTTCGCCGCCTCCTTGGTCGCCTACCTGTCTCTGGTGCCGGAAGTCCCTACCGCTCGCGCAGGGCCGCGGGAGGAACCGCCGCTACTGCTCGCCGCCGGCCACCTGCGCTGGCCAGGCGAAGCGCGCGAGGGAGCAGACGTGGCGAACGGTCAATGGTTCTCGACGGATGCGCCGCGAGACCTCAAGGACCGTCGCATCGTGACGGGCCGAAGATGCCGCCGCGCATGACTCGTAGCCACACGTCCGATTCCGAGGAGCACGCGCGCCGGAGCGTGGCGCTGACGCTGTACCAGAAGCATCAGGAGGATCTCTTCGATGCCTGACCGCTGGCACGACGACGTCAACAACGACATCCGGGTCCGCATCGAGGCGGACGGGACGGCGCGCTGGTCTGGTGTGTGCGGGACCACGGCCGCGAGCGTGGTAGCCGACGCGCGACGGACGATCGAGAGACTCCGCGCCCGCGCCGACGCGCTGGAGGTCTGGCTGCGGGCGTGGAGCGAGCAGGAGGAACGATGATCACCAGGGGGGGCATGGACATGGACCTGAGGCATCCCGTGATGCGATGTGAATGCGCCGAGGGCAGGATTGTGACGCCCGGCGGGATCGTCTGGACGCCCCCGGTCCATTCGTGCGCCTACGTCGAGGCGCGGAATGACCTGATTCCGGCGGCGGAGGCAGAGGCGTTGGCGGCGGCGCCCTTGGGACCGCGCGATCCGGCGTGGTCGCGAGCCTTCATGGCGGCGATGGCGCGGCTGGCGAAGGAGCGGTTGACGCCGGCGTCGCCGGCGACGTAGGATAGGTGTCAGCCGGGTGATGGCGGCGGTCATCCGACAAGTGGCTCGTGCCAGTCCCACGAGCTAGCCCGGCTGATTACCCTGGACTGGAGGGTGCGTCTCGGTGACCTGGGTCACACTCGACGATTCCTTCGGCGACCATCCCAAGGTCGTAGCTGCTGGCGCTCACGCCGCGATCCTCCAAGTCCGTGCCCTCTGCTACGCCTGTCGCCACCTGACTGACGGGCTTATTCCGGCCGCGGTAGTGCCCTCCCTCGTGCTCGACTTGGAGCCCCGTGACTGGCCCGCCCACATGGTCACAGCCGATCTCTGGGAGATCGCCCGAGGCGGGTGGACGATTCACGACTTCCTCCACTACAACCTCAGCAAGCGACAGGTTTTGGGCCGCCGCAAGGCGAAAAAGGCTGCTGGACTGAAGGGCGCAAAGGTGCGATGGGGACAGGCCCAAATAGCTGGTGCTATGGGTCCTGCTAAGCCTGTCGCATCGAGTTCGCAATGCCCCCCTCCCCTCCCCTCCCCTCCTATAGACCCCCCCTCTGTAGAACAGAGTCCCCCCCTACGGGCTTCCGCCCCCACGCGCACGCCAAACACCAATGGCCAACCTCCGCTCAGACCCTTCAAGGTCCCGGTCGCTCTCGACCGGACCGTGATCCTCGGCGCGGATCGCCGGCTCCGAAACGGCGACTGGTGGCGCGCCGAGGTCCGCGCAAACTCGGGCGTCGACTTCGCCGCGGAAATCCTCAAAGCCGAAGCCTGGCTCGTGGCCAATCCGAAGCGTCCCCGCAAGGACCTGTCTCGATTCCTGCACAACTGGCTTGCCCGCGCCGAGCGCCGCGAACCCGAGGAGGACGACGCCGATGGCGTTGTGGAAGTGCCCGGAACCTGAGTGTCTGGCGCTCAACAAGAGCACGGCCGACTCGTGCGAAGTCTGCGGCGAGACTCGGCCGTCGAGACGGAAGAAGGCCGGCGAGGCAACGCCACGGTTCGACCCGGACCAGTGCTCGCGCTGCGACGCGACGTCCAAGAGCGTGGCACCGTTCCACCCCGACGACCCAGAGGCGCTGCCCGAGGACCGCGGCAAGCGTCTCTGTCCATCGTGCTGGATCGGTGCCCTCCAGCGCCGCGCCGCCGGCCAGACACGGGAGACGACATGCACCGAGCCTGGATGCGACAAGACAGTCGGCGAGCACATAGAAGAGTTCCGACGCTACGGCGAGCGCATCACGGCCAGAATCTTGGCGCGCACGACGCCGTGGTGAACGAGGCGACGGTGAGGAGGAGACGATGAGCAACCAGCGAGACGGCGTGCTCTGCCCGATCTGTGGGACCTGGTGGGCGCTCACGTTGCGTCGGCCTGGCCGAGTATGCCGAGACTGGTCGCAGCGACAGGCGAAGCCCTGCGTCGGCCGCGTGATCTCTGCGGGAGCGTATGACCGCGCGGAGTGGCCAAGGAGAGAACGATGACGGGCGAGATCACCTGGACCGAGACGAGGTTGCTCGACGTACTGCTGACGCCGGAGGAGATTCAGGAGCGCATCAAGCAACTCGACGACCTGGGCCGTGACGCCAGCGTGATGCAGGCGGATCACGCAGTCGCGTGCAAGGCGATGATGGCTGAGGAGGCCGCACTGAACAACCGCGCCCTGTATCTGGCCGGCATCGTGGCGTCGCGGAGCGAGAAGCGGAGCGTGCGCGTCGAGGCGCGCTACAGCACCATGCTCGGGCTGGTCGAGGTGGTGCGGACCGATACGGGCGAGATGATCGAGACGCGGCAGCCCACGCCGGAGGACCGGGCGCGGGCGAGTCAGCCTGGTGCCTGACGAGACGTGGGGCCAGGGAGGAACTGTGATGGTTGACGAGACGCGCGGACATGGGCTCTGGAGGAACTATCCGACGACCGGCGAGGGCAAGTATCCGATCGTCCTCCGTCGGGACGGCAGCGTTCTGACGTCGCGGTACCTCGTGATCACCTTGCGCGATCCAGCCGCCGCAGCGGCCTTTCGGGCGTACGCGGACGAAGCCGAGCGCCGCGGATTCGCTCCGCAGTACGTCGCGGACATGCGGGCGCTGGCCGTCGAGGCAGAGGTGGAAGCTGCGGCGAGCCCCGGTGATCCAGACCAGCCGCCGCACCGAACGGACAGTCCCGCGATTCTGGCATGGGCGCGATCCTTGCGGTGCCCTGGTGCCTGACGAGACGATCGGTCAGCGGATCGCGCGGGAGTTCGAGGCCGACATGGCTGCGGGACGTGTCGGCGATGACATGGCCGATCTAGCCCGTCGCATCGACGACGATCGCGACGCCCTTGCGTGCGCCACGCATCGCGGTGACTGCTGCGTCATCGGGATCGGCGAGTGGGACAAGCTGACTCCGCTCAAGGAGGCGCTCGCAGCGGATGCCGACTACGCGCGTGGGTGGCACGACAACTTGGCGTGCTGCGCGATGGATGAGGGAGTGGGATGGGAGATGGCGCAAGCGATCGCCGCGCGCTTCATGCGGCTGGCGTTCGATGTCGATACGTCCCGTCGCATGATCCTCGATCTGGTTGCGCTGGCCAGGAGACCGTCATGCCCCGCGTGACGCGCGCCGAGGTGAAATAAAGATGATGGAATCGTGCAACTACGACTACGTCCCCATAACGCTCGCCGTACTATGGTGGATTCCCTATTTATGGCTTCTGTACAAAGAGTGGTGTCGGTGATCGCACAGGAGGTGACGCGATGCCCCGCGTGACGCGCGCCGAGTTGGCGAGGCAGAAGACGCGGAAACCGCGGCCGTTGACGCGCGCCGATACGCGCGAGGACCTGGCGCGCCTCGTCGGTCGGCCCCGTGAGCGCGACATCCAGCGCGCCGTGCTGACCTACCTCAACTCGGTGCCCGGCGTCTGCGCTTGGAAAGCCGGCGCCGGCCTGCTCCCCCTCGCGGACGGGAGGCGCGTGAGGATGGGCAAGGCGGGCGTGAGCGATGTAATCGGATGGTTCCGGGTCCACCGCGTCTCCGTACAGCCGTGGCAACGGTGCGGCATGCAGCGCTGCGAGCGCCAGCACATCCCCGCCTGGTTCGCGATCGAGGTCAAGAGACCCGGCGAAAAGCCGACGCCGGCGCAACTCGATTTCCTCTGCCGCCTCCAGGACGCCGGCTCGCCGCTGGCCATCGTCGCCACGTCGGTTGACGAGGTCCGCCGGGTCGTGGAGGCGCTATGAGCGTCCGCCAGTACGCCGAGGCCGAGGGGCGGGATTACCTGACGCCCGAGGACGTGGGCGCGGCGCTTGAGGCCGGGGAGGATGCGACGGCTGTGCGGCTGGAGGTGCTGGAGGCGATCGGGCGCAGGCTCGGGATCGAGGACGCCTCGCTCTGCGCCTTCCTGGCCTGGCGGGGGGTCGCCGAGCCGTGAAGGCCGAGGAACGTCTGGCCGCCGACCTGGCCGCCCGGCTCCGGGCCGGCGGGTGGGAGGTCTACGAGGAGGTCGCGACGCTCCGGGGCCGCGCCGACATCGTGGTGGTCAAAGGGCCCCTGGTCCACGTGCTCGAATGCAAGGTGTCGATGGGGCTGGCCGTGGTCAACCAGGCCGCGCGGTGGCGGGGACACGCCAACCTGGTCAGCGTCGCGACGGCGCCGTGGCCGCGCGGGCGCGACGTGGCCGTCGAGGTCCTCGATGCCCTCGGCCTTGGGTGGTACACGGTCGAGCACGGCGCCGTGAGGGAGGTCACCCCGCCCCGCCTGTACCGCCACACCACGGGTCAGGTGCGCCGGCTCCTCCGCCCCGAGCACCAAACCTACGCGCGGGCCGGGTCCGGCGGGGGCGGGTACTACACCGCGTTCGCCGCCACGTGCGCGCGGTTGGTCGAGGCGGTCCGGGTCGCGGAGGCGGAGGCGCCGTGGCGCACCCTGGTTCCCGCCGAGGTCTGCGCCTCGATCCCGCACCATTACGGCACGGCCCGGAGCGCCGCGTCGGCCCTGACCGCCGCGATTGAGCGGGGCCTGATCCCGGAGCTAGAAGTTGTCGAGGAGCGGTACGGCCAGGTCATGAGGCGGCGGATCAGGAGTCGGCGAGGGCCGGTCGAGGCGAGGGCAAAGACGCCGTGAGGGAGGATGTACTTGCAGCGCGCTTCTCAACCGCGTTGAACGGTGCTAAAGTAAGCCGTATATACGCGACTTGGGAGGTGCGACATGGGCTGGACAGGCAAGGTACGGCGGCGCTATCGCAATGCCGATA
>Ga0209521_10003370_pt1 | contig 12901 bp, 10 predicted proteins | sample Rifsed19ft4_FD_184016 | JGI IMG/M metagenome (GOLD analysis project Ga0209521, IMG submission 184016) | Soil microbial communities from Rifle, Colorado, USA - sediment 19ft 4 (version 2) | ecosystem: Environmental > Terrestrial > Deep subsurface > Rock core/Sediment | place: Rifle, Colorado... | reverse complement strand
CTCGCCGGTTGCCGCCAGCTTTTCTCTGAAACTTGTGCCCGGTCCCGGGGGAGCTATAGCCGGATTGAGTCTCGCCCGGATGTAAATCATAAACATAAACAACAGGCTAAGGATCACCCCGGGAATGATACCGGCAATAAAAAGTTTGACAATCGAGGTCTCGGTAATGATTTCATAAATAACAAACATAAAATCAGCTTGATAGAAAATATCATATATTATATCAAGTTTCCAAAATGGCATACATACACCGATTTTATTATAAATGTTGAATACTTTTCCCCATATATGGGCGAAAAAATACCAGTATATAAATACTCCAGATACATGATGTTAACAGATTTTATGTATAATATTGAGATAGATAAAAATTATTATAAATCGTATAAATTATGTTTTTATTACGAACCGCAAAATATAAACAGTAAATTTAAGAAAATTATTATTAATAATGCATTTAATATTATTGGAAATTTATATGATGCTAATTGGAGAGAAATAAATTTTATTGAAATAAATGAACAGGTTAATTTATATGTTAATGTAAAAAATAAATGGGGCTCAATTAGTGGTGATTTAGTTATTGATTTTATTGATAAAAACGTTGACCAACAATATAAAATTATGCGAATCAATATTATTGAATGCAGACGTGTATTTTTATATTATATTGATCAAACATGTAATAGGATTGGTGTTTATGAGAAATTAATAAATGACAAAATTAAATTTTTATCAATATTAATTGAAAAATTAAAGCCATATGATCATTTTATGGATAATTTATTGAATATAAATGATATTGATAAAAGATATCAATATTTTATGAATAATTTTTATAAATATTATTGTGCTGAAAAAGGATTGATAACGTTATTTAGTGTAAATGTACGAGCGAAATGTAGTACATTTGTAAGTGATGTTATTGATAATACGCAACCGCAAATGCAAAAAATAAAACAAATTGTTAATGATAAATTATCTGGATTGATTAGCGAACAATATATTATCGAAGAAAAAAGAATAAATTAGAAAACAAATTTAAGTAGCGACCACTGGTCGCCGGAACGGTAGATTTTACGAAATCACGCCCAGCTTACGGCCGACTTTGGCAAACTTCTCCAGCGCCAGATCGAGGTCTTCGTGGGTGTGCACGGATGAGATCATGACTCGGATGCGGGCTTTGCCGCGCGGAACGGTGGGGAAGCCAAGCGACATGGCAAACACGCCTTCCTCAAATAATTCGCGGCTGAACTGCTGCGCCAGCGGGGCTTCGCCCAGCATGACCGGGGTAATAGGGGTGACGCTCTGGCCTGTGTCAAAGCCCAGACGTTTCATCTCGCCCTTGAAGTAGCGGGCATTGTCCCACAGGCGGTCCACCAATTCAGTGGATTCTTCCAGCAGGTCGATCGCGGCGATCGTGGCAGCCACATCCGGCGGGGTAACCGCCGAGGAGAACAGGAACGGGCGTCCGCGCTGCCGCAGCCAATCGACGATCACAGCTTTACCGGCGACCAATCCCCCGACCACGCCGAAAGCCTTGGAGAGTGTGCCGACCTCAATATCCACCTTGCCGTGCAGGTGGAAGTGGTCGACAATGCCGCGCCCGCCTTTACCCATCACGCCTTCGCCATGGGCGTCATCCACCATCAGCATGATGCCGTACCTGGAAGTGATCTCGTATATTTTGTCCAGCGGGGCAATATCGCCATCCATGCTGAAGACGCCGTCGGTGATGCACAGCGCTCGCCGGTAGGTGCCAGCATGGTCAGCGATGACCTTTTCCAGATCGGCCGGGTCGGCATGGGCGAAGCGAATGACGGGTGCGCCGGACAGGCGGCAGCCGTCAATGATACTGGCATGATTGAGCTCGTCCGAGAAAATCGCGTCGTCCCGGGTCACCAGGGCTGCGATGGCTGCCAGATTAGCAGCGAAACCGGATTGGAAGGTGATGGCGGCTTCAACGCCTTTGAAGGCTGCCAGCCTCCGCTCCAACTCAAGGTGCAGGTCCATGGTGCCGGCAATCGAGCGCACCGCGCCCGGGCCAACACCAAACTGATCCAGCGCTTTTTTGGCCGCTGCCACCAGGCGCGGGTTGTTGGCCATACCCAGATAATTGTTCGAGCAGAAGTTTTGCACCCGTTTGCCATCCACCACCAGCCAGGCGCCCTGCGGCGAAGACAAGGTACGAATGCGGTTGAACAGCCCGGCTTCTTTCAGGCCGTCGAGTTCTTTCTGAATCCAGTCCAGACGATCAGTCATGAGCACCTCAAGCGGAGTATGAAATTGAAAAACAGGGGAAGCGGCAGCGATCGCGCCGATTTTGATTATACATCCGTTCCGAGACGCGACTCGCCCAGGTAGCCCAGCTCAGCCAGCGCCTGCAGCACGGCCTCCACGCCGCCCGGGCGCAGCAGCACAGCTGTCGAGGAAATTTCTTCGCCAATAAAGCGGCTGGCGCGCACCTTGCGCAGCTCGACCAGGATTTCCGGCCGGGATACCCGCAGCAGCAATACCTTATCCAAATGAACCTCTGTACCATGCTGTTCCCAGCGTTCCAGCGCGCTGACCAGGGTGGGCGGCAGCGGCCCATGGTTGTGCTTTTTTAACAGTCCAAGCAGCTGCGCCACTTTTAGTCCCTGCTGACGGGCACGTTCGAGCGCCTGGGGCGTGAAATGATGATGGTAAACGCCTTCGTCCTCGCTGTCCCAGGCGGTAAACCGGGCTAATTGGTAGCGGACCGCCCGCGGCAGGCTGCGCGGAACTTCCAGCCGCCCGCTGCTGTAAGCGGTGACCTGACCGTCTTCGGCTGGCAAGCCGGTTGGCGTCTGCTCCATCCACAAATCGGCAGCCCAGATCGACGGACGGAAGGCACTGGCAGCCGCATCGTCCTCCGCCGCTGCCAGATCATAGAACCCCAGCCAGTGCAGCGGTCCGCGGATCATGCTACGGACGACTTCGCCGTCCACCTCGTCCCAGGTGGTAAAACCGCGCAGGAATTGGTCGCTGCCGGAGCGGCGGATAAACCATGAGTCGTAATCGCCAGCCGGGCGCTGGAAATCCGGATCCCGCTCGCGCAGGGCGCTGATAAAGGCTGCCAGACTCCACCAGGAATCCTGCGGCAGGCGGCTGAGGTGTTCCGCAATCCGTTGACGGGCTTGCAGCGCGTCGTTGGCCCAGTCGCCTTCGAAGGTCAAGCCGGGGAGCAGGCGGAGTTCGTTATAGGTCGGGCTGTGCAGCCAGGCAGACGCCAGCTGCTGCAAGGCCTGTGGGCGAGGCGCTTCCAGAAAACGGCGCACCGGCTCGGGTAGCGGCAGGTTATTGGCATCCAACAGACCGGCGGCGAACAGCAGTGCCTGCAAATTGGTCAACGGGATGTGCCAGCCAGATGAAGGGATTTGATCCAGAGGCAGACCCATACGCAGCGCAGCCAGCAAAGTGCAGGCGTGGTCCAGCACCCGGTCGCTGGCGAGCAAGATGCGCGCGGTTTCACCGGGAGAGGCCGGACGGCCAAAGGACTGGGCCGCAGGATGCTGCGGAATTTCCAGCAGCGAAAGCAGATCGGCCGGGATGTAGGCATACTGCTGCGGCTCGGGCGGCATATCCAAAAAAGCCTGCCCGATCAGCCCGTAATACCACGCCATCTCGCCCGGGGTACGCGGGTTGAGATCCGGGCGCTCGCGGTCGCGTTTGGCGGCGCCCATGGTCCTCACCTCGCCGTAGGTGCGAATAAACTGACTCCAGGGGATTAGTCCGCCCGCCTCGGCCAGGGTGGCAACGGCATCCTGCACTGCTGCGGGCAGCGTGGCGACAATCTCATTGGCCAGTTCCGGATTCAACATGGCCTGGGTCAACTGCGGCAGGGCGGCGCGAACGTTGGCAGCCTCCAACTCGATGCCCCACAAACCGGCAGCCATGCGTAAAAAGCCGAGGTCGCGCCCATGAAGGGTATGCAGCAGGTCTGGCAGGGGCATTAATTCATTCCTTGTGGCCAGGCTGCCCGCCTGGGGAAAATTTCAACACTGCCATCCGGGATGTCCACCGATAATCCCCCAAAAAGGATCAGAACATTGGCAAAGTAAAGAATTAGGCCGGTCATTTTGCCAGCATTTACGGGATTGGCAAGAGAATTGCACGCTATTTGGATGGTTCCAGGCATGGGAAAGTGTTCCATCCGCTATAATGGTGTGATGAACCGATTATACTCGTTCAACTCGCCGCCGGGTTTTCACAGGGGGTAATTCTTGCACACAGCCGCAGCCCGCTCGACTCAACGGAATTGTAAGGCCGCTAATCCAAACCATTGGTCATTTGCAAGGCCTTTTGGCGGTACATTTGTTATAATTTTACAACCGAACCCGCACGGCGATAGAGGTACCCATGGCATTACGGGGTAATCTGCGCGATTTTTCTTTCACGCAAGTTCTGAATCTCATAAATTTGGCACGCAAAACCGGACTGCTGACCGTTGAGGGTCCCGGTGAAATGGCGCGCATCTATTTCCGCGATGGGAAACTGGCACTGGCACTAATCGGCCGCGAGGAAAATGACCTTTCCGCGATTTTGGCACGCAGCCGCAAGATAACCGCCAATCAGGCGCGTGTCATTCGGGAGCGCACTCGCACCATGTCCGACAAGGAAGTTGGGCTGCTGCTAATCAATGCCGGGTATTTATCGCAAAAAGACGTCTTCGACAGCCTGCAATTGTACGCGATCGAAGTGACACGGCGGCTGTTCACCTGGGTGGAAGGCATTTTCCAGTTCGACCAGACCTCGCCGGTGCCGGTCGGGAAGATCGCGGTGCGCATCGACCTGGAAAACTTGATCATGGAAGGCTCGCGCCAATTGCGCGAATGGGAGCACCTGCAGGAAGAAATTCCCAGCCTGGACATGGCGCTCAAATTCACCGATCGGCCGGGTGCCAATCTGCGTCACCTGAACTTGAATCTGGAAGAGTGGCGGGTGGTACGCTACGTCAATCCCAAGAATTCCATGCGGCAGATCGCTCAGGCCACCCGAATGAACGATCTTGAAATCCGCCGGATCGCCTATGCATTGCTGCAAGCCGGTGTGGTTGAAATGGTACGGCCGGGCGGAATTTCACCGGTTGCACCGCCCCGGCCAATCCCGACCGTGAACAAAGAGGAGCACAAATCTCTGGTACAACGGTTGATCAACCGTATACGCTCGCTCTAGTTCCTCGGAGAAGGAAAAAGGATGCAAAACGTTAAAATCGTTGTCACGGGACCCTTCAATGCAGGTAAAACTGCATTTATTCGCTCGGTAAGCGAAATTGACGTGGTTTCCACCGAAAAGAAGATCACTGCCGAAGCGGAGAAGGTTAAGAGCAGCACCACTGTGGCGATGGATTTTGGCCGCATCAGCGTGGACGAAGACCTGATTTTGTACCTTTTCGGCACCCCCGGTCAGAAACGTTTTGACTTCATGTGGGAAATCCTGTCTGAGGGGATGCTCGGTTTCGTGGTCACGATTGACAGCACCCGCCCGGAGACTTTCCGCGAGGCGCGCAGCATCCTGGAGACCTTCCGCGCCTACGCGCCGACCCCATATGTGGTGGCAGCCAACAAGCAGGACTGCGAAGATGCCTGGGAAGTGGAAGACATCCGCCTGGCGCTGCGGCTCAGCCCGGAGATCAAGCTGCTGCCGTGTGTGGCCAATCAAAAAGAGACTGTGAAGACCGTGCTGCTCGAACTGCTCTACAGCATTATGGAGTCTATCGAATCGCCGGCTCCCTGAAACGGTAGTTTATATTAATTCGCACCCGGTTGGAATGGTTTCCCGCCGGGTTTTCGGTTAAAATAGTTGCACTTTCCCACCCAAGGACCGCGATGACCGATACCGCTCCCCAAAATTGTTCCGACGAAATGCTCCAGATCATAATGGAGGCTTCCCGCGTGGTGCTGGACACAGCCGAAATGGAATCCTTGGCAGCCGCGGCAGGATTACCGCTGCCAAAGGTAGGGAGTATGGGCCATTGGAGTTGGGACAACTTTCGGGCCTTGTCAACCGAACTGGGAAACCGTTACGGGTCGCTGGGTGCGCGCGGTACGGCTTTGAAGGTCGGCCGGGCAGCCTTTCAGGGGGTGGTGCGCACCTACGGCAGCGACGAGGGATTTGAGGCTAAAGAATATCAATTACTGCCGGTGCGCAAACGCGCCCGCGCCGGCCTGGAGAAGCTGGCTGCCATTTTCGACTGCGCCTGCGGCATACGCGTGGCAGTCACAGCTGAGCCGGATGCCTGGCTGTGGACACTGGCGGATTGCGAGCATTGCAACCACCCGGCGGTGGAAGCCATGGTTTCGCACTTCATGCTGGGCTTACTTCAAGCCTACCTGGCGTGGATCAGCGGGGGAAAAGTGTTCCAGGTGGAAGAAATCGCCTGCCGCGCGCAAGGCGCCTCAAACTGCGTGATCCGGGTGCTGCGTCTGCCGCTGGATTGATGTTTGTCATCCTGAGGGAGCGTTCTTCGCGACCGAAGTCCATGACACCCTCACCTAGCCTCTCCCTGAGGGAGAGGAATTTATCAGACGGTGGTAAATCTGCGCTCAATCACAGATTACCCTGTGGGCAACATGCCAAAAGCATTATAGTCGTTACGCCTGTTCTTGACTTTTGCCTCCCGGCAGACTATACTGACGGCAGATTAACAAACATAACGGGGAGCCCGCTTGGCCGGGCTGAGAGGAAGGCAAACGGCCTTCGACCCGCAGACCTGATCCGGATAATGCCGGCGGAGGGATACGCGTACTGAACGACCAACCCTCCCCGCAAGGAGGGTTTTTTGATGGACAACACGCGTGCCGTGGTTTTTGCCAACGGCGAACTGATTAACCCGCAGGCTGTGCATACATTGCTGCAGCCAGACGACATGCTGGTGGCAGCTGACGGCGGCTATTTGCACATGCAAAAGCTTGGACTGCAGCCGCACCTGTTGATCGGCGACCTGGACTCGCTGCCTGCATCGGAAGTCGAGTCGCTGCGGGAAGCCGGCGTCGAACTGGAGATATACCCGCGCGAAAAAGACGCCACCGACCTGGAACTGGCGCTGGCGCGGGTGGCAGCGCGCGGCGTGCATGAAATCCGCGTGGTGGCAGCGCTGGGCGGACGCCTCGACCAAACCCTGGCCAATCTGTATTTATTGGAAATGGACGAGTTGAAGGGCATCGACGTGCGGCTGGATGACGGTCACGAGGAAATATTGATTATCCGCCACAAGGCCACGGTAAGTGGAACGCCTGGCGACACCCTGTCGCTGCTCTCGATGGAAAGCTGCAGCAAAGGAATCACCACCCAGGGCCTCAAATACCCGCTCAAAGGCGAAACGCTGTGCCCCAGCCGTTCGCGCGGCATCAGCAACGTCATGTTGGAGCCGGAAGCGGTGATCGAAGTACGGTCGGGCGCATTGCTGTGCATTCATACTCGCCAAACCCCGAACAAATAAGGAAAATTCATGAAATCCAATCCAATTCGCACCCAATTCTTATTAATCCTGCTGCTGGCCAGCCTGTTTTTGGCAGCCTGCGGTCGAAAGGCCGTTCCGCCCACAGAACCGACCGTCAGCAATGAGCCGACTGCGGGCAGTGAGCCTGTCGAACTGCGCATCATGACCCATGACTCATTTCTGGCCAGCGAGGCGTTGATTGCTCAATTTGAGCAGGAAAATAATGCCAAATTATCCTTCCTGCCCTCGGGAGATACCGGTGCCGCGCTCAACAAGGCCATCCTGTCGAAAAACGCTCCGTTGGCGGATGTGTTCTATGGGGTGGATAACACCTTCCTCTCGCGGGTTCTGGACGAAGACTTGTTCGAGCCGTATGCCTCGCCGCTTCTGGCCAGCATCCCGGTCGAATTCAAATTTGATCCGGAAAATCGCGCCCTGCCAGTCGATTATGGCGACGTGTGCATCAATTACGATAAAGCCTATTTCGCTGACAACAATCTGGCGCTGCCGCAGTCGCTTGCAGACCTTACCAACCCGGTTTACAAAGGTCTTCTGGTGGTTGAAAATCCGGCTACCTCTTCCCCGGGGTTGGCCTTCCTGCTGGCGACCATCGCCCAGTTCGGCCCGGAAGGCTACCTGGACTACTGGCAGCAGCTCAAAGACAATGGTTTGATCGTCGTCAATGACTGGAATACCGCCTATTACACCAATTTTTCCGGTTCGTCGGGCAGAGGCCCGCAGCCGATGGTGGTTTCGTACGCCTCCAGCCCGCCGGCTGAGGTGGTCTTTGCCAGCACTCCTTTGGACGATGCTCCGACGGCTTCGGTTGTGGCGCCGGGCACTTGCTTCCGTCAGGTGGAGTTTGTCGGCATTTTGGCTGGAACGCCGCAGCGCGCGCTGGCAGAGAAATTTGTCGACTTTATGCTCAGCACTCCGTTCCAGGAGGATATGCCGCTGCAGATGTTTGTTTTCCCAATTCAACCGGACGCCCAACTACCAGAGGCATTTGTCAAATACGCCCAGACTGCGCAGGAACCAGCCGCGCTTGACCCGGCCGAAATCTCTGCCAACCGGGCAGCCTGGATCGATGCCTGGACGGAGACGGTTTTGCGGTGACCCAGGCGGCAGTCGGGAAGGCGGTCAAATCGCGCGGCAGCTGGAGCGTTTGGGCGCTGTGGCTGCTGCCGCTGCTTTTCCTGGCGCTGTTTTTCTTTGCACCCCTGGTCTCGGTCTTCAAGCTGGCAGCCCAGGCTGCCGCTGAAGCAGGACCGCAAGCCGGCCTGTTGGAACGGGTTTCCCGCCCGCTGGGTTTCACCTTTTACCAGGCGGCGCTTTCCACTTTGTTCACGCTGGTCTTTGGGCTGCCTGCCGCGTACATTTTTGGGCGCTATACCTTCCCGGGCAAATCGCTGCTGCGGGTCTTGACCACTCTGCCGTTTATTCTGCCGACCGTGGTGGTGGCGGCGGCTTTCAACGCCCTGATCGGCCCGCGCGGCTGGGTCAACCTGGCACTGATGAGCCTGTTCGACCTGTCTGCCCCGCCGCTGCAAATGCTCAACTCGCTGCCGGCGATTTTAGTGGCGCACGTCTTTTACAACACGACCATCGTCATTCGCGTGGTGGGCAGCGCCTGGAGCCAACTGGATCCGCGTATGGAGCAGGCCAGCCGGGTGCTGGGCGCTACCCCGCTGCGCACACTACGCGAGGTGACCCTGCCGCTTCTGCGTCCAGCCATTCTGGCAGCTGGATTGCTGGTGTTTATGTTCGACTTCACCAGCTTTGGCGTGATCCTGCTGTTAGGCGGCCCGCAGTTCGCCACACTGGAGGTGGAGATTTTTATCCAGGCCATGCACATGCTCAACCTGCCGCTGGCCGGGCTGCTTTCGGCGGTGCAGCTGCTGTGCACCCTGGTTTTGACTGTCGCTTATTCGCGCGCCTCGCTGCATCTGAACGTACCGCTGGCGCCGCGTCTGCAGGGGGAGGGTATGCGTCCGCTGCGGGGCTGGCGGCAAAAGCTGCTGGCAGGGTTGACGGTCACTTTGCTGGCGGCGTTGTTGATCTTGCCGCTGGCAGCCCTGTCCGCCCGCTCGGTGGTGCGCCTGGAAACCGATCGCGGCGACCGCGGTACAGTGACGACCGGCCTAACGCTGGATTACTACCGTGAATTGTTCGTCAATCGCCGCCAGTCGCTGTTTTATGTGCCGCCCATCGAAGCGGCGCGCAATTCGCTGGCGTATGCCGGTACGACGGTGTTATTCTCGCTGACATTGGGATTCCTGGCATCCAGCGCGTTGGCCAAAAAGGCGCGCATCAATGCCGTGCTCGATCCGCTGTTGATGCTGCCGCTGGGTACTTCGGCGGTGACGCTGGGGTTGGGGTTCATTGTGGTGTTCAACCGCCCGCCTTTTGACCCCGGCTCGCTGCCGCTATTGATTCCGCTGGCACATTCCCTGGTGGCACTGCCGTTTGTGGTGCGCACGCTGCTGCCGGCGCTGCGCTCGATCCCGGTCAGCCTTCGGCAGGCAGCGGCGGTGCTGGGCGCCTCACCCTGGCGCGTGTGGTGGGAGGTCGATTTGCCCATCATCGCGCGCGCGGCACTGGTCAGCGGCGTATTTGCCTTCACCATCTCGCTGGGCGAGTTTGGCGCCACCAGCTTCCTGGCACGACCGGATTACCCCACGCTGCCTGTGGCGATATACCGCTTTATCGGCCAGCCCGGCGCGTTAAATTACGGGCAGGCACTGGCGATGTCGACCTTGCTGATGCTCGCGTGCGGCCTTGGCATTCTGTTAATCGAGCGGGTGCGGCTGCCGGGCATGCGCGAGGAATGGTAGGCGTTACGGCTGGTAGATCACCCGGTAAACGCGCCCGCCCTTGTCATCGGAGATGAACATTTCGCCATTCAAGCCAAAGATCACGTCAGCGGGCCGGCCCCAGGTGGCAGCGTCGCCGCATTTTGCATCCGCTGACCGCCAACCGGTGGCGAAGTACATGCTGCCGGTCGGCTGACCGTCCTGCAGGATGACGCGCTCCACCTTGCAGTCGCGGTAATTGGCGATAATATTGGTGTTCCATGAGCCGTGGAAGGCCACGTACAGGCTACTGCGGTATTCGGGCGGGAAGTTGGTGCCGGAGCCCAGCGTCATGCCCAACGGGGCGGAATGCGCCGGCGCGGTGAATTTGGCCGCCACTGCCATGTCGCAGGTGAAGCCTGCGGGCAGCGCGATGTTGGTATCGCGCACCTCCGCGGCGTTGTTGACCCCAAGGGTCGGGGTGTAGCAATAAGGCCAGCCGTGGGAAGCGCCTTTTTGCACCGGGATGACAATTTCCTCGGGCGGAACGCTGTCGCCCAGGCCGTCCGAGCCGTTGTGATCTGCCCACAGTTCGCCGCCAGGGGTAAACAGAAAATCGACCGAGTTGCGCAGGCCGTAAGCCCACACCGGGCGTTTACGTGCATCAGCGTCGGCGGCGAAAGGATTGTCCGCCGGGATTGTGCCGTTCGGGTTGAAACGCAAAATCGCAGCCCGGCGCGGGTCGCTTTCGACGCAGACGTTGCAGGATGAGCCCACGCTGACGTACAGCTTGCCATCTGGACCGAAATGCAGTGTGCGGGTGGAATGGCCGCCGGTCCCGGAAATTTCGGGGATGATGATCTCCGTGGCGCCAAATGCTCCATTCGCGTCTGGTCCGGGTAAGCGAACCACCTTGTCTACTAAGGCTACGTAAAGGTAGCCGCCATTGAACTCGATGCCATGCGGTGCATTTAGACCACTGGCTACGATTTCGATTCCGTCCGCCAGACCGTTCAAATTACGGTCGGGCAGACGGGCAATTTGCCCGCCGCCGAGCAAGCTGATATACAGGTGACCGTCCGGGCCGACGGTCATAAAGCGCGGATTACCCGGAATGTTTTGGGCATAGATGCGAATGGCGAAACCGGGCGGCAGTTGAATGCGCTGGGAGGCTTCGTCGGCAGGCGGCAGTGGCAGAGAACGCTGGATGATGGGCAGGTAAATGGTGGTGCCCGTTTGAGGGGGTCCCTGCGCTACCGTCTTTTCCGCCAGGACGGAATCCGCTTGGAACAAGAATAGAATAAAAACGATCGAAAATATCAATTTATTCCGCATGCAGCAATATTACTGGACGCAAGGGTCACATTGCAACCCCCGGACGGGTGATCGGCGGTGGATTCAGGGTAGTTTATGGGTGCCGAATAAGCATATTGGCTGTACTATAGATTTGCACGCTGATAAAATTCACACTAGTGAGAATGACAACAACATTGAGGAACTGACCGCTGATGCTATCCGTGCGTGACATTCACAAAATGTATGAAGGCAAACCGCTGCTGCGCGGTGTCTCGTTTGACGTTGCAGTTGGCGAGACGGTTTGCCTGCTGGGGGCTTCCGGCAGCGGTAAAAGCACGCTGCTGCGCATCATCACCGGGTTGGAAGAGGCGGAAAGCGGGCAGGTGTTATGGGACGGCGCTGACCTGACGGGCGTGCCGGTGCATGAACGCCGCTTTGGCCTGATGTTTCAGGATTACGCGCTGTTTCCGCACCGACGGGTGGCGGAAAATGTGGCCTTTGGCCTGCGCATGCAAAACCTGCCGGCCGACGAAATCAAGCGGCGGGTGAGCGAGGCGCTGGAACGAGTCAACATGGCGGAGTTTGCCAACCGGCGGGTGACTGACCTGTCCGGAGGCGAGCAGCAGCGGGTAGCGCTGGCGCGCGCCCTGGCGCCGCGTCCACGGCTGTTGATGCTGGATGAGCCGTTGGGTGCCCTCGACCGGGCGCTGCGCGAGCAGCTGGGGCAGTTCCTGCGCGAGCTGCTGCACGAGACGCAAATACCCGCCATTTACGTCACCCATGATCAGGAAGAGGCTTTTGCCATCGCCGACCGGCTGGTGCTGTTGCACGAAGGCCAGGTGGAGCAGGATGGACCGCCGGACAAAGTGTACAACCACCCGGTTTCGGCCTGGGCGGCGCGCTTTCTTGGCTTGAGCAACCTGCTGCCCGGTCAGCTGATGAGCCGCGAGCCGCTGCGGGTGAGCACGGCGTTGGGGGACTTCACGCCGCAGGACTCAGACCTTGCAGCTGGAGGCCAGGATATTTCGCTATTATTCCGTCCGACCGCGGCACAGGTTGACGGCGCACCTGGCGGGGACAATACCATCCGCGGCAAGGTGGAGGATGTGACTTTCCGCGGTGAGTCGTATCGCGTCAGTCTGCGCGCCGGCGACGGGACGGTGTTCCAGTTCTATCTGAACGATCCCCTGCCGCTGCATGAACAGGTAATATTGACCTTGCAGCCTGATGAAATCATTGTCTTGAAATAAATTGTTTGGGTGGTGCAATGTACGATCGTGGTGCGTTTCTCCTGACTTCACAACCTATCCGGTCATCGAGAACCAGGGAGCGATGCACCTGCCCTTGGCAG
>Ga0209521_10003367_pt1 | contig 12908 bp, 14 predicted proteins | sample Rifsed19ft4_FD_184016 | JGI IMG/M metagenome (GOLD analysis project Ga0209521, IMG submission 184016) | Soil microbial communities from Rifle, Colorado, USA - sediment 19ft 4 (version 2) | ecosystem: Environmental > Terrestrial > Deep subsurface > Rock core/Sediment | place: Rifle, Colorado... | reverse complement strand
GGCGCGCCGCTGAATGCCCGCGTGTCTGAGCGCCACGTGCGTGGCCAAGCCCGCCCAGGACATGGGCCATGCCGGGGCGCAGATGGGCAGCGCTGGAGCTAACGTCACACGGCGCGTACCAGCGCCAAGTCACCGGGCCGGTGTAAGGCAAAACCCCACGCTCCCTTCGGATTCTGCCCGACTGACAGGGAACACCTCTCCAATGCATACTTTCGGCAACGCCAGCCCGCCTGGCAGAGGGGAGGTTCGTCATGTGCGTCTGGTGCGAACGCTACAGCCAGGGCCATGAGCGGTGGTACTTGAACCCCGCCAACTACGCTCGCCGCCTGTATAAGGTGCGCAAGGAGGAGGTCGAGTCCGCCGGCGCGGAGGCAAACCCTCAGGCGGCCGGAGGCATGGCCACCGTGGGCCGCGATTACATCGAGGCGATGCAGGCGAACGACCACGAGACCGTAGAGCGCCTGCGCACCGCGGCCGAGCAGCGCTCCTGGGCCGTCCACTTCGGGCAGGTGGTGACCATCGAAGAGATCCACCAAATCCTCGAGATCATCTACCCCATCAGCCTTATCACCTGCGCCTGCCGCCGCTCCATGCGCGGCCTTCCCGACGAGGAGAACTTCACCTGTGTCGGCATGGGCCCCGGCATGTACAAATGGGAGCGCTGGCCGGAGACCTATCGCGGCGGCGTGCATTTCCTGACCCCGGACGAGGGCAAGGAGGTCATCGACGTCCTCAACCGGCGGGGGCTAGTCCACTGCATGTACACCTTCGGGACACCATACTTGGGCGGCATCTGCAACTGCGACTATCCCGACTGCGCTGGTATCCGAACTGCCCAGGACCTGGGCGTAAAGACGCTCTGGAAGGGCCACTACGTGGCGGACGTGGACTCCGACCGCTGCAACGGCTGCGCCCTCTGCGCCCGCCGCTGCCAGTTCGACGCCCTCAGCTTCAGCCCGTCCACCCAGATGGCATACATCGATCCCCTCAAGTGCTTCGGCTGCGGCCTCTGCCGCAACGTTTGCAAGCCCAACGCCATCGCCATGGTGGAGCGAGCCAGCCTCCCGGCCGTGGCCGAGGTGTGGTGAGTCATGGCCCTGCCCACGATCCTTGTCGATGACGAGAAGTGCCACGACCCCCTGTCGTGTCGTAAATGCCTGCTGGTCTGTCCCACCCGCGTCCTCGGGCTGGGCACCAGCGTGGGGCCCGAAAAGTTCAAGCAGATCGACCCCGCCTTTTTCGTGGTGCGGGGTGTCCGCTTTCAGTTCTGCACCGGTTGCGACAAGTGCGTGGAGGTGTGTCCTACGCACGCCATCCAGATCAGCTTCGATGGGGGTAAGCTGGCATGAAGAGCCGGTACCGCTACGGCAAGCCCATACCCGACCGGCTGCACACCCTTGAGGACCCCGGTCAACCCCTCGCCTTCGACGCCGACCGTGGCCTGATCACGGAGGTCTCTGAGCGGTGCGATGTTAAGTCGCTGGTCGCTGGCCTGAAGGGGAAGGGCCCGGAGGAGAGCGAAGCGGATATGCGCGCCTTCGGACAGCGCCTCATGGCTGCCACCATCGAGCTCGCCGACGGCAAGTATATCGACCGCGCCGGCGAGGTGATCGAGAAGGTGGCCCAGCAGACGGGCATCTTCTTTCCCCACAGCCTCCAACGCTACGTGGAGCTGAGCATTATCGGCTCGCGGCCCCTGGACCGCTGGAACATCACCAAGGCCACCACTAAAGAGCTGGTGCTGGAGGTGTTTAGCTGCTCCGTCCTCCGGGAGATGCGGGAGGCCGGGCTGGAGGCTGGTGAATTGTCCTGCCACGTCCTCTGCCTGTCCAGCTTCCAGGCAGCGGCGCAGAAGATTGGGGATGGCGTGGAGATGGAAGTCGTGAAGTCCCTGTCCCAGGACGGCGTCTGCCAGTTCTCCTTCCAGCACGCTTAGGCCGGAGCCCTCACCGAGATGGGCTTCGCCGTAGACCTTCACACGCACACCCGGCACGGCTCCAACTGCTCGTACATGGATCCGCGGACGCTGGTGTCCCGGGCTCTGGAGCTGGGCCTGGACGGCGTCTGCATCACCGAGCACAACGCCTCCTGGGAGGAGGAGGCGCTCAAGGTGCTGGTCGAAGGCACCCCCCTTCAGCTCTTCGCCGGTATGGAGGTGAGCACGGAGTGGGGCGATGTCCTGGTGTTCGGAGTGGACGGCCCCGCTCCGCGGACTGGAGCCGTCAAGGAGGTCCGCCGGATTGTGGACGAGAGCGGGGGCGCGATGATCGCCGCCCACCCCTTCCGGCGCTACTCGGTGGCCGGCGTGGCGATCGACGTAGACGAGGCCTGCCGCTGGCCCCTCCTGCGCTTCGTCGACGCGGCCGAGGTGTTCAACGGCATCTCCACTCGCCGCGAGGTGGAGCTGGCACAGGAGGTGCTCTCTCGCCTTGGTCTGCGTGGGGTCGGCGGCAGCGATAGCCATGCCCCCCACACCCTCGGCGCCTGCTACACCCGCTTTGACGATCCCCTGGCCGGCGTTGGGGACTTGGTGGCAGCCCTGTGTTCCGGACGGTTCCGCGCCGTACACCCCGGGATGGGGCTGGAGTTCTAGCCCGTGCACGAGCCGTTTGAGCCCAAATGCACCTTCTGCGCCAAGTTCGTGCGGTGCTTCGACGACGACAGCCCTCTGGCCGAATGGGGCTACTGCGCCGACGACCGCCGTCACGCCGCCGCCGGCCGGCGGACCCTGGCCGAACTGGAGAAAGAGGCCCGGGCTGGGGACTACGGGAGGCTGCTGGAGCGGACGTCCGCCCTCGGCCTCTACCAGGAGACCGACGACGGCTGCGGGCGGTTCCTGCCCCGCTCGGCCCCTCCGGCGACCCGCCGGTCCGGCGTCAGTCCCTCCTGAGTCACCGTCTCACCGTCCAGGCGCGCGTCCAGCCATGTCGGGCAGTTCTCACGCCGGCGCCGCGACCGCAGTGTGTCAGCGCCGCCGTTCTCTTGCCTGTCCCACCGCGCGCCACACCTGCGGGTCCGCGCGCAGAAAGCGCAAGAGCTGGCTGGTCGTGAGATCGAGAGCCCGCGCCGCCTGCGGGTACCGCCCTTCCGCCGCCTCAAGGGCGTCGAGCACAGTGGCGACGACGATCGGATAGGCTCGATTGCGCTGGTTTACGGACAGGGTGCCCTTTGGGCCCCGCTGCGCCTCCAGCTCCGGGACCTGGAGCGGCGCTTCAAGGTGAAACGGCGTCCGCAGCTCCACCGCTATGCGCTCGCGGAGGCGCCGGAGGGCGCGGACCCGGTTCTGTTGCAGGTAGCGCGACTCCTCCGCCTGAGCCACTAGGCCGGTGGGCGCATGGCGGAGCCGGACCGCGGTCTCTACCTTGTTCCGGCGCTGTCCACCAGGCCCGCTGGCTCGGTAGCGCTCCTCGCGGCACTCCCCAAGGAGGGCCGCGTCGTCCAGCCGCAGCCAGGCGGTCCTGCGAGAAGCGTCAGCTTCCTTTCCCGCGTCAGGCGCTCTGCTCATCATCGTTTTGAGTTACCGCCGCTCTAAGTGAAGGTGGCGCGCCGGAGAGGGCGGGTCGTCCTGGATTGTGTCGGCATCTGGGGCTAGGCCCGATAGCGCTCATCGGTGGCGTATCGCTCCTCTACGCCCACCAGAGCATTGAACTCGTCGAAGGACATGAGGGCGTCCCCCAGGCCGGCCGTGGACCCCCGCCGGCGGAGCTCCCCGAAAGTTCGCTCCAGGGCGCGGGCCGCCGCGTACAGGCCGGACAGCACGAACCCAACGCTGAAGAACCCCATCTCGGCCAGCTCTTCCAGCGAGCAGATAGGCGTTCGCCCGCCCTCGATCAGGTTCACGGCTAGCGGCGGCGGCAGCCGGCGTCCTATCTCCGCCAGCTCCTCCTTGCTCCGCGGCCCCTCGACGAACAGCACGTCGGCGCCGGCTTCCTTGTACAGCAGGGCCCGGCGTATGGCCTCGTCCAAACCGTGGGTCTCCAGGGCGTCTGTCCGGGCCGTAATCATGAAGCGGGCCTCCCCGCGGGCGTCGCGCGCGGCCCGTATCTTCGCCGCGTGCTCGTCGGCCCCGATAACGTCCTTGTCCCGCATGTGGCCGCAGCGTTTGGGCCAGCGCTGGTCCTCCAGGATGACGCCCCGGGCACCCATGGCCACCAGCTCCCGGACGAGCCTCTGGACGTTTAGGGGCCCGCCGTAGCCCGTGTCCCCGTCCACGATGACCCCGATCTTCACGGCCGCCGATACGCGCCGGGCCACATCCAGCACCTCGGTCTGGGCGAGAATCCCGAAGTCCGGCTCGCCCAGGTGGCTCGCCGACACGCCATAGCCCGTAAGAACGACCGCCGGGAAGCCAGCCCTCTCGGCGATCTTTGCCGAGAGGACGTCGTATACGCCCGGCATCACCATGATTCGGCCCTGTCTGATCAGCGGATGCACGTCACTGCTGCCCATCGATGCCTGCCTCCTGGCTTTCGCTCACGCCCGGCGCTTCCGGACCCGGCGTTCCGCTCGCTATTCTACAGGTATCGGGCCGCCGCGGTTCGGCCAGCCCCGCTGTGTCGCTATAATGAAGCCAGTCTGGACGCCGGGCGAGCTTCGCGCCGCCTCGACCGCAACACCTCACCCGTTTTGCTGCATCGAACGTGCGTAACATCGACCCGACCCTGAGCGGCCGCCGAACGATCTTCTACGGCTGGTGGCTGCTGGCTGGCTCCGTGGTGGCCATGGCGCTGGGCAGCGGGGTATCCTTCTGGTCTTTCGGGCTGTACATCAGCCCCCTGGAAGAGGAGTTCGGCTGGTCACGCACGGAGGTGTCGCTCGGCTTTTCGATTTCGCTGCTCATCAGCGGTCTGTCGGGGCCGCTCGTTGGCAGGTGGATCGACGCGCGCGGCCCAAGACAGGCGATCGTCGTGGGGGCGACGCTGACCGCCGCCACCTACGTGCTCCTGGCCACCACCGAGGAGCTCTGGCAGTGGTACGCCTACCACTCGCTCAACGCCGTCTTCAGGCAGATGATGTTCTTCATCCCCTTCCAGGCGTTGATCGCCCGCTGGTTCGACCGCCGGCGGGGCGTGGCTCTGGGCATCCTTGGAACAGGCTTTTCCATGGGTGGATTCGTTGTTGTGCCCTTGATGCGACTGGTCATCGATGTGATCGGGTGGGACGGTTCCTTTGTTTTCTCCGGCATCGTCATTGTGGCCGTCTTCGTGCCGATCGGGTTGCTGCTGGTGCGCAACAGCCCCGCGGACGTCGGGACCGTTCCCGACGGGGAACCGCACGACAGCAGCCAGCCGCAGCCGCACCGAGCCTTGCCAGGTCTGGCCCTGGGACAAGCGCTGCGCACACCCCTCTTCTGGGTGCTGGCCCTGGCGATGGCGCTCTTCTTCTACGGCATGTTCGGATGGCTAGTGCACATGGTGCCGTTCTATGAGTCTGTCGGCCTCTCGCGCGGCGTTGCGGCGGCGCTTGTATCCGGCGGGGCCGGGTTCGGCATCTTCTCACGTCTGACGTTCGGCCTGATAGCCGACCGCATCCCGCGGATCGAGACGGCGGCGATGGGGCTGCTCGCCTTTCTCATGGCCGGAATGACGACGCTGCTTCTCGACTCCGGCACGGCCGGAATCATCGTGTTCCTTGTGTTCTGGGTCGTTGGCAGCGGCGGCGGCCCGCTGTTGGAACCGCTGCTTATAACCCGCGCCTTTGGGCTGGCCAACTTCGGCGCGATACTCGGCGTATTCATCGTCGTGGAAACGATCGGCGTGGTCACGAGTCCCGCCCTGGCGGGCGTCATCTTCGATTCGACAGGCTCGTACGACTGGGTGCTGGTGATGCTCCTCGCAGCCCTCGGTGGCTCAATCGTCCTGTTTTTCCTGGCGTCGCGTCTACCCCATCCATCGATTCCCAGGCCGGAAACGGCGCTCCCGCAGCCAGAGACGGTATAGCGCGGCCACCAGATGGTACGGGCCTGCGCGTCTCCAGGTGATGACTACCGGCGCGGCCGTCGAGGGGACTCTCGGTTCAAAACAGGCCTTCGGCCAGCCCCCAGACGCCAAGGCCGTAGAACGGGAACCAGACGGCCGCGAAGACTGGCGCGGCGACCAGTGTGAGGGCGTAGACAGACCTTCGCGAGAAACGAAGCAGGCGGAACAGCAGCCAGGCCATGGCCGGCCCAAGGAGAATCATCGATAGGAGCGCCGCGACCGAGCGGAGTAGCGGGCCCGCTGTGTCCGCGACTCGGCGTACCCAACTCTCAAGAACGCGGCCGAGCCGGGCGATGATGATAAGACCTAGGGAGATGACGCCGGCGGCTATTATGAACACCACCATATCGCCGCGGTGGTCGGCAATCCAGTCTGCAATGCCGCCGCCTGCCAGCGCGGCTCCAGCCACGACGCTGGCAACCGCGAGCACGGCAAGCAACGCCTTTACGGGGATGCGGTCTCGCAACTCCGCGAACCGCCTGGAGAACCGCGAGCGCAGCACGTTGATGGAGCCTCCCAGTCGCGGCCACAAGACGTCTATCACGGCCAGCACCGCCAGGCCCAGCGCCGCCCAGATCGCGGCAAATGCTACGAGTCCCCAGCCAAACCCAAGGGTCTCGATGAGGAAGACGATATGGCCAATAAATAGGGCCTCAACTACGACAATCTCCGCCGCCATCGGAATGGAAAGCAGAGAGAGGGTCGCCATCCGGCGCAGACTAACCGCGCCGCTGATTCCCGCGTCCTGAAAGGCACACACGCTACAGATGTCGCAAGCTTGTCGTCCTGTGGTCAGGGCTGTCCAGGCTTCGCAGGCACCAGTATACACCGACACTGCCCAAACGGGTCGTAGGTGTCACGCCACGCCCTAGTTTGCGGTGGTGGAAGGCGCAAACGAGCGCTGCCGTATGCCGAGCGCAGCCGCGATCGGTGACCGAGCGGAAGACACCACGGTGTCTTCATGACGTGCCGGGACGTCAGGCCGCGACGCCGGCGGTCGCTGGCAGGAGGAGGACTGAGTGCGGCCTCTCCGCCAGAGCGGGCTGGCAGCGAGGCCGCCTCAGCACCTGGGAGGGAACCTGCGTTAGAGGTAGCGGCCCCCGGTCATGTAGAAGGCGATCTCAGCAGCGCTCTTTGTGCGGCGATACTGGGCCTCGCGCCTGTGTTGGGCGGTCGCCTCGGCAACGACGTCCCGCTGACTAGACGCTGCGGCCAGTGCGGGCTCTCGATGCGGCTGGACGGCGGTCATGGCCCGAGCCGGCGCCTTCACGGTGGCCTCTCCGGCGGCTCCCGCTGACCCGACCGTCAGGGCTGCCAACAGTCTGCCTATCATTGTGGTGGCTCCTTTCTCTCTGCGTCCATCTTGCTTTCATCTGTAGGACAGCGGAGGGCCCAGAATCTTACGGCCGGGATAAGAGGCGGGCGCCCGGGCCCGGAGGAGCTGTCGGTAGGAGCGCGGGCCGTCAGCAGCGGCTGCGAGGCGGGAGTCGCCCAGGGTTCCGAAGCTAGCGACACAACCTGGCGTCGAACGCCCGCTCCCAAGCCGGCGTTGGTTCGTCAAGAGCTATAATGTCCCCGTTGATGTTCGTTCCTCAGTGCTCTCAACGTGGGACGGAGGCAGGCTAGAGTCCGGCTCACAGCGTCGATATGGTGATTGACTTCGGCAACTTGCAGTACATAGCGGCCCGCTCGGCTGGCGAGCCGGGCCGGCGCACGTTCCACCTGCGCATGCTCGGCGAAGCCGGCCAGTCGGCGTCACTGAAGCTGGAGAAGGAGCACCTGTTGGGGCTGGGAACCGGGCTGGGCGAGCTTCTCGCTCAGATCAGGTATCAGGCGGAAACCAAGCGCAGCAAAGTGATTTCTTTCCCACAGACAGCCGAGTACGAATTCCCCGTGGGACGGCTTGGCGTCGGGTTCTCAAGTGGAGATGACTCAGTGGTCCTCGAAGCGCGGGAACTTGAGGCGGAGGATCGCGGCGACACTGTCACGATACGCGCCCGGTTCACCCTACCCTTGGGCGCTTCGCTCGCTGCGCAGATCGAAGAGATCATCTCCGCCGGAAGGCCGATCTGCCCTCTATGCAAGACCTCCCTCGATCCTGAAGGGCACGTGTGCATCAAATCCAACGGCCACTCCCGGCAGCCCATTCCGGACGAACTTCCCGACGAGGAATGATGTCGGCGGCCCGGCGAGGGGTCGCTAGTGCGCAATGGCGCTACGACTGACGCAGCGTCTTCTCACAGCGTGGAGAAGACGCTTTCGGTCCCTCCGGACAGTTCAGACCCCGGGCCTTGTAACAGGCGGTGCCCCAGGTCACCGATCAGACCGATAGGATGTGCACCGCCGTTGCGGCGGCCTCGCCCCGGACCATTCCGCCGCCGTTATGCGTCATGCCTACCTTGGCGCCCTCAACCTGCCGGTCCCCGGCCTCGCCGCGGAGCTGGAGCCAGATCTCGTAGATCTGGGAAACGCCGGTGGCGCCGACAGGGTGTCCCTTGGTGATAAGCCCGCCGCTCGTGTTGACCGGCAGCTTACCACCGATCTCTGTGTCCCCATCGTCGATCAGGCGACCGCCCTCGCCCTCAGGACAAAGGCCTAGCTCCTCGTAAAGCATTAGCTCTGCTGGAGCGGAGGCGTCGTGGAGCTCCAGCACGTCGATATCCTGCTGGGCCATGCCCGCCATATCGAACGCTCGTTGGGCGGCCCGCGCGCCGGGTTTCCCGTCCTGGGCGGGCTGGTCCGACCCCGTGACGAGCGCGGACCCGCGCAGCCAGACCGGCTTGCTCGTGTACTGCCGCGCCTTCTCCTCGCTCACCAGGATTGCTGCCGCAGCGCCGTCACCGATTGGCGCGCACATCAGCCGGGTCATCGGCTCGGCCACCAGGGGCGATTCCAGGATCTCCTCCAATGAGTAGCGTTCGCGGTACTGCGCGTGGGGGTTGAGGCTGCCGTTGTTGTGGGCTTTAACAGCGATGCGCCCATACTGCTCCTTCGTCGTGCCGTACCTTGCCATGTGAGCCCTGGCGCCGGCGGCGTAGAGGTCCATGAACAGACTACGTGATTTGCCCGCGCCGCTCTCCACGCCTGCCTTCTGTTCTGACGGCGGCTTGACCTGCTTCATGATGGCGCGAAGCTGCTCCACGTCTACACCGGCGCTAAAGGCGGCCATCATCTGGCCCTTGTTCTCCGTATACATCTTCTCCACCCCCAGGACCAGCGCGATGTCGTACATCCCCGACGATACGTAGAGCCATCCGAGCTGCATCGCCGTTGATGAGCTGGCGCAGGCGTTCTCCGTGTTCACCATCGGTATCTTATCGATGCCGATATCGCGAAGCACCACCTGAGCCCGGATGCATTCCTGACCGGTCACGAGCCCGGCCGCGGCGTTGCCGACAATCGCCACCTCCAGTGCCTTCTTGTCCATGCCGGCCGAGTCCAGAGCGGTCGTCACCGCCTCATGGCTGAGGTCCTTGAGGCCGCGGTCCGGGTATTTCGCGAAGCGGGTCATCCCCGCGCCCACAATAGCGACGTTCCTCATTCCGGTCTCCCTTCAGGTATTGCTCGCCGGAGATGGCCGCAGTTCACTATTCTACACCCTCAGCCTTCTCAGGCGACCCGCGCATCGCAGCGGGGCATGCGAGGGCCTCCACGAGGCAGACTGCGGCCTGCCAATGTGCGGACCGGGCGCGCGGCACGATCCCGAGGCCCGCTCGATGAGTTCGGATTGATGAAGCGAGTGCAGCAACCCCGGGCCGGGATCACAATCGGGGCGCCCGCCAGTTGAACTCGCACCCCTGGCGGCCCGCAAACCCAGAGGCGCGGCATCTCGCTGTCCGCCCGTCCGTTTGACAGTCGCTACCCGATAGCTGACAATCGCCAGAGCGGCGGGCCTGTGGCGCAATGCGACTTAACGTTACGTTTGGGCTGCTGGGAGTCGTTTCCGGCCTGCTGGCTCTGGGGGCCCTGTTCCTGGCCGTACTGTCGATACGAGTGGCCTACTCGTGCGGAGGGGGATTCGTCGACGTCCCGTGCGGGGTGTGGGCTGTTTTTGGATTGTGGAACCTATTGATCAGTTTGATCGCCGCATGGGTGGCGTTCGTGTGTTGGCGAGCGCTCTCCAACCGTATCCGACGGTCACCCGACCGAACGTGATGTAGGCGGTCCCGCGATCTCAGGCCGGGGCGGAACTCCGCTGGCTGCAGTCCGGCCGCCGTCTCTCAGCCGTGGAGCCCTCGTTCCCACCTCGGCCCCCTGGACACGGCTCGCGCCGGAGAGTCCCGGCGCCCTATAGGTTTAGGCTGAGCGATCTGATGCCCGGACACCGGTACACAGCCTCGAACTCCGGGTGTCGCTTCTCGCCCGTCACCTCAAACCCTGCCTTCTCGTACGCCCGTTGCGCCGGATCGTTACCGATAAGCACCCCTATGTCCGCGATTGTCGCGGCGCGCTCCCGCCCTTTGCCGAGTATCTCCACGAGCAGCCGGTCTACCAGCCCCCGCCGGCGGTACTCCGGCGCCGTTGCCACGTTTTCCACTATCCAGGCCCCGGGCATATGCTCCGGCGCCACGTGCGCGATTGAGCCGGCGCGCTGCCACCCCGTCGCGTGCTCCTCCTCGCTCCTACCGACCACGCGGTTAGCATCCGCCATCCCTGACACCAGCGATGGTGTCCCGTGCTCCGCCTCAGAGTACCCACACAAAGCTGCCGCTGGTCGCCCGTCTACCTCCGCGACGATGAACGTGGAATAGTGGGCCCAGTGCGCCTGTTCCGTGACGGCCAGCGCCTCCAGGTAGCGCAGGCACTCCGCTTCGGATCCCCCGACAATGAAGTCCCAGAGGCCTCGTTCCAGATGAGACCGGTGCGCCGTCAGCATGACCCACGCCAGGAACCCCGCGTGCTCCCGCCCCGCTTTCACAATCTTCATTTCCGTTCTCGTGACTCCCATCGTTCCTTCTCTCCCATACATCCGGCTATGGCCGATCATCCCGTGCGCATCCTACCCGAGCGCCTCATCCATGTCCATCATCCGTTCGCCCGGTCACGGGCGCGCACCAGCGAGCGCGGTGCTGGAGTGGCCGCGGTCGTCTACACCGCCACGTGGCGCAAGCGCTTGAGCCGCCCTTCCGGCTCGTCCCAGCGGGCCAGAGCGAGGCGGTCGCCGGCCCACGCGGGCGCACAATCGCTGCGGGCCGGGAGGTAGCAAGGAGGCGCCATCCCATTGAGGAATGGGCACGGCTGACATCGCGGCCCGCTTCACTGTAAGGCTCCTAGCACCTACAATGTGTGCTGGCGCTATTCACCATTCGGGAAGGGTTCGGGAGGCCTTGACGCTTATGCGTCCACCGACGGGTGGTCCAGCTTCTGACATTGTCGTGCCTTCCACCGAGACCGCATGCCGCAGGGAGTCCAAGAATGCACATCACGCGAATCGACTCAGATCCCGCGGCGGGCCAGGACCTTGAGCCTCTATTTGCGCCCGGAAGCATTGCTGTCGTGGGCGCCTCAGCGAACCAGCGGAGCCAGGGATACGAGTTCGTGCAGGGGCTCGTCGAGATCGGATTCCCCGGCCCCATCTACCCCGTAAACCCCAAGCTAGACGAACTCCTCGGGCTGAAGGTATACCCGCGCCTTGAAGCCATACCGGGGCCCGTTGATTTTGTCATCTCCGCTGTTCCCGCCGGCGCCGTCCTGGAGTTGGTCGATGGCGCCAAAGCCAAAGGGGCCAAGCTCATCCACTTCTTCACCGCCCGCTTTGGTGAGACCGGACGCGAGGACGCCGCCCAGCTAGAGCGGGAGCTGGCCAGGAGGATCAGCGAATCAGGCATCCGTGTTATAGGCCCCAACTGTATGGGACTCTACTACCCCAAAAAGAAGATCACGTTCGACCCAGTCCTTCCGCACGAGCCGGGCAACATCGGCTTCCTGACCCAGAGCGGTAGCCACGCCTTCCGGGTCATCATGCGAGGAAAAGACCGGGGCCTGCGATTCAGCAAGGTCATCAGCTACGGCAACGCGATGGACATCAATGAGGCGGACCTGCTGGAGCACTTCGCGGAGGACAGAGACACGGAAGTCATCGCCGCCTACATCGAAGGGGTGCGCGATGGAAGGCGCTTCTTCAGGGCCCTGCGAAGGGCCGCAGACAAGAAACCTGTCGTGGTCCTCAAGGGTGGACGCACCTCCGCGGGTCGCACCGCCGCCGCCTCTCACACCGCCGCACTGGCCAGCCAGCAGGCTGTCTGGCAGGCCGCCGTAAGCCAGGCCGGTGCGCTGCAGGTAGACACCCTCGATGAGCTGACAGACATGCTGGTGGCCTTCGCCTGCGCGGGCCCGGCCCACGGGCCCAGGGTAGCCATTCTGGGTGGAGCAGGTGGAGAAACCGTCGAAACGGCGGACATCTGCCACGAAGCCGGCCTCGACGTAGCCCCTCTGCCGCAAGAGATACGAGAGGAGCTCCGGGACACGCTCCCCCACGCCTGGGATTGGGTCGGCAACCCCATCGATGGCTCCATACTCGGCTGGGGACGTTTCGAGGCGATGGAGGTTATTCGATTGATGGCCGCCAGCCCCGCCTACGACCTCGTGTTCGCGAATGTCCGAGGGGTGGAGCACATGCTCAACCAGGAGGACGGCGGGAAGCTATTTCGGAAAGCTATAAATCTGTTGAAGGAGCTGGGCACGAACAGCGGCAAGGCTACCATGCTGGTGATGGGTGAGCCCGAGTTCCAAGAGAAGCGCCGCTGGACGGCGGTCATGAACGCGCGGAGGGAGCTCGCCGCTGCGGGCGTAGCGATCTATCCCGACATCTCAAGGGCGGCCCGCGCCTTGGGCCGCTACGTGCGCTACGTGGCTGAGCGGCAAGAGGCCGAGGAGGACGGCGCTCTCGCGGCATAGTGTCCGTGGCCGCCATTGCGGCGCGGCCGGCCG
>Ga0209521_10003366_pt1 | contig 12909 bp, 8 predicted proteins | sample Rifsed19ft4_FD_184016 | JGI IMG/M metagenome (GOLD analysis project Ga0209521, IMG submission 184016) | Soil microbial communities from Rifle, Colorado, USA - sediment 19ft 4 (version 2) | ecosystem: Environmental > Terrestrial > Deep subsurface > Rock core/Sediment | place: Rifle, Colorado... | reverse complement strand
CGGCGGCGGTTTCTTCGAGAAAGGGACGATACGGTTCCAGATCACGCGCCAGGATTGCCACATCCGATAATCTCATCCCATCGCGCAGGACACGGGCTTTGACCCAACGCAACGCGGCACGCGCTTCCACTGCGCGGGTTTGGGCTTCCACAAACTCTATGTCATTGCGAGGAGGGTTGAGACGCGTAGCGTCGAAATCCCGACGAAGCAATCCCCGATTAAGTGGGGGAGACTCCTCAATGAGATTGTCTTGCGTAACTGGAGATTGCTTCGCCACACCGTCCTGCGTTGGGTGCAGGGAAGAACGGCTCACAATGACATCATTAAACAGCAATGCTTCAACATTCGCAATATCCGCAGAAAGCATGGAAGTCGAATCCATTGCCTCGGGCTGGATGTTCAGACTATTGATTAATGTAGATTGCGCGCGGTGAAAACGCTGATGGGCAGAACGTTGCTGATGTTCGCCACGCGTATCACCTGTCAACGTGATGAGGGTTTCTTTGGCACGCTCGGCCAAAAGCAACAGGACCGCCAGTTGCGTGGGGTTGAATTCGTCGAAGCCGGAGACGGCCAATAGACGGATATCAGTCCCGAGGTCAGAGTTTGAAGCGAGGGTGATTTCCGCCAGCCAGCCGCGTCCCTCGTTGTCCGCCCAGTTTTGTTCTTGCAGCCAATCCTGATAGGCGGTGTAAACGCGGGCAATCTCCTCCAGCCGCGCGCCCAGGCTTTTAACGGAAGCAAAAAAATCCTCAGGAGTGACGCGGGCGCGTTTGAGTTCTTCGATGGTGTTGCGGAGGAGCGCAATGAATCCAGGCTTGTTGCGCAGAGCCGCGTAGTGAGTCATCTCGCCGCGCTCGCACAGTTTGTCCACGATGTCACGCAGCAGGCGAATCCGGACAGGATCAAGCAAAAGCGGAATGGGCTGTCCCGCGCGGGTCAACAACTCAGCATACAGCGTGTGAAATGTGTGGACCTCTACCCCCAGCGCACCGCCCGAAGCGCAAAGCCGCCGGCGAAAACCAGCGGCTTGTATGGAATTTGGCATGATGACGACAATGGGAGAAAGCGGCTCACTCGCAAGGATGGCGCGGATCTGCTCGATGACAAATTGAGTCTTGCCGTGGCCCGCGGGGGCGAGGAGGAGGCGAGTCATAAAAAATCAGGCTTGCCAGTCTTCCATTTGCAAGCCAGGCACACGTTTAAATTCATCCGTGCTGTGCGTGACAAGCGTGACATTGTTCGCCAGCGCGATGGATACAATGAGCAAGTCTTCGGGACCAATGAGCGCGCCCTGCTTTTCCAATGAGGCGCGCAAGCGGCCATATTGTTCGGCAGCGGAGTCATTCTTCACGATGGAACACAAAACAACGTCGCCTGGCAAAATGGATTCCATGCGCTTACGAACTTCAACTGCCCTGCCGCGCAGATAATCCATACAGACATTCGTATCAAGAAGATAGGTCATTCCAATTCATTCCGGATTTCATATTCGCCTTGCGATGCCCTGTCAGGGAAATCGGGAATACTGCCGAATGTCCTCTCAAAAAAACCTGGCGGCCAGCTTTTTATTTCTTTTCCAGTTGTGGGATGAAGAACCAGTACCACATCCAACTCGGTATCCGTCAGTCCGATGGGCGTTTCGAGTTTGAGGATGCCGTCTTTTCCAACGCGGGTGTGCAAGGTGAGGCTTTGCATACTAAATTTCCTTTCCAATCCAATTATAGCCCTGTCTTCACGATTTGCTCCTGTGCCAGTATGACCAACTCTCGCACGGACTCCAGCAGAGTCTGTCCCGTTTGTGCGGATAGTGGAACCGCTTCTTCCTCGACTTCGGGAGGCGCGGTTAAATCCCGAACTTGTGCCAGCCTTTGGGATAACTCGGCGGGGAGATGGCCGCGTTCGACGAGTTCGGATTGGACGAGGCGCGGAGACGGTAAATCGGAGGATGGGTCGCGGTCCGCGTGGAGGGCGAGGAGCGAGGTGAGTCCCCAGCCAAGAGATTCGCGCAAGGGACGCGTCATTTCTTCGGGGAAGTCTCCTTTGAGCAGGAGGTCGGCGAGGGCGAGACGTTTTTCGGCGAAGGCTAATCCCTCATTGGCGCGTTTGCGGCGCGCGGCCGGTAGGTCGGCTTCGCTCGCGGGTATAGGTAATGATGTGGCGCGGAAGGCAACATCTTCGGGCACGGGCGCGGCGGCGAGGGCAGGAATAAATGAGGAGAGCGATTGATAGCCTTCGGAGTCCATCAAGTGAAGTCGCGGCATGTTCTCAATGTAATGCTCGGAGAGCGCGGCTTCGATAGCGGGACGCAGATCTGCTGGCGCGCCAGAGACAACGATGATGATTCCTTCACCCGTTGCGCCTGGCATGTGAGGCGCTTTGCGGACGAGTTGGATTCTGTTCGGGACACGGTCAAGCAGGAGGGCGGTGAAATCCTTGAGGGTGGGCGCGGGAGTTGGCTCGGGCTGGAATTCAGTTTCTGAAACGGAAGCAGCTTCCATCGGCGCGAGAGCGAGTTCCACTTCCACAGGAGTCTCGAGAAGGTCGCCTAATTTTTGCAGCAGGCTTTGTCCCATGTCTGCAAATTTAATTGAAGCAGGAGATTCATCGGTGCCAAAGACAGTGGCGAATACATTTTTCTTGGCGGCGAGGGTATCCAACATGCGCTCTTCGATGGTGTCTTTGGCGATGAGGTTGATGACCTGCACGGATGAGTGCTGGCCGTGACGATGTGCGCGGGCGATGCGCTGTTCGAGCACCGCGGGATTCCAGGGAAGGTCGAGGTTGATGACAAGCGACGCGGCTTGCAGGTTGAGGCCGACGCCGCCGGCGTCGGTGGAGAGGAAGACGCGGCAAGCGGGGTCGTCGAAAAATTTTTGGATGAGGTCGCCGCGTTTTGCAGAGGGGACAGCGCCTGTGAGTTTGACATAACCAAGGCCGATGCGTTGAAGCGCGGGTTCGGTAAAGGCTAGCATATTTGCCCATTGGCTGAAGATAACGGCTTTATGCCCATTGGATGCAATTTCTTCAGTAAGAATTTCTTCGAGTTCGGTGAGTTTGGGGCCCGTCTTCTCGCGGTCTTTGGGTTCGATGTCTTTATCGTGAAGGGCGAGGGCGTTGCAGATGAGGCGCATTTTGATGAGGTACATCAGGAGCAGTTCGCGCTCCTTGGGTGTGAGCGGGCGGCGTTTGGATGCGGAGAGGAGTTTGGCGAGTTTCTCCCTGAACTCATTGTAGGCTTGCCATTGTTTTTCGGTCATCTCAACGAAGAAGTTGTTGTCAGTGCGCGGCGGCAGGTCTTTGAGAACTTCATCGCGGGTGCGGCGCAGGATGTATGGTTTGATGAGCGCGCGCAGCTGGTCGATGTTTTTATAGCCGAGGATTTTGTACGTGCCGTTCTCGCGCTTTTCGAGTTCATAGAAACGGTCATTGAAATGCCAGAGCGGACCGAGGATGCGAGCGTCGAGGAATTGAAAAATGCTGTACAACTCGTCAATGCGGTTTTCGAGCGGCGTCCCCGTCAGGACGAAGGCATAACGGCTGGGCAGGGACTTGACCATCATGGCGGTCTTGGCGCGCCAGTTCTTGATGCGCTGGGCTTCATCGAGGATGATCAGGTCGGGGCGCAGTTTGAGCAGTTCATCCATGTCGTGGCGGACGAGTTCGTAGTTGATGATTTTGAAGAAGGAGGAGTCGCGGTAGAGATCGCGGCGGGCTTTCAAGTTACCTTCCACGACCGTGACGGACAGCGAAGTAAAGCGGCGAATCTCACGTGCCCACTGATGCTTGAGCGAGGCGGGACAGATGATGACGGTCTTCTGGATGTCGCGCATTTCTTTGAGTAACGCAGCGGCGGCAATGGCTTGGACGGTTTTGCCGAGTCCCATATCGTCGGCGAGCATGGCGCGGCGACCGAAGGCAAGGTGCATGGCGCCTTGTTCCTGATAAGGATAAAGTTTTGCGGACAGCACGTCGAAGGTACGCCGTCCGCGTTTGACCTGGTCGAGGAACCATTCTTTTTGTTGTTGGATTTCTTCGCGGTCTTGAAGCAGGGCGAGATGCTCCCGGACGGCTTCCGCCACGTTAACGAGAGGCCGTTCACGCACAGGAAGGTTTTCAATCGCGGCGAGGAGGGGCGGTAATGTTTGTAGCGGCGCGCCAACCATGAGTCCAGAAGGATCGAAGTAGCGGATAAGCAAATCTCTGACGGGAGCACGGTCAGGTAGAGGAAGAGCGACACGCACAGTCACATCCATTGCGTGACGGAGATAGATTTGAGTCCCGCGCGGGCGTTCGGCGGCGAGTTTCTTGAGTTTTTTCCCGTGTTCCTTTTCAAGAGAAATCAGCACGCCTTCGATGTGCTTGCAGGTGCCGATGAGGTTGCTCTTGTAATCGGGACAGGTGCAGGAGTTTTGCAATTCACCCAGCGAACGGATTTCAACACGGTAGATACGCCCCGAAACCGATTTGACTTCGAATTGGCTGAAGACGGGATGACTGCCTTTGTTGGTAATCCTGAGAATTTCCGCGCGGGCGCGTTCGCGTCGGCGTTCGATTTGTTCCTGAATGTCAGATGTCATGGGAAACTCCGCTGATTTTGCAGATGGTGGGATTTTCTTTGCAGATTATACTTGTTTTGAGAAGTTGCGGCTTACCCATGATTTACAGCGCGCGATACACATCAACAGTACAGGTATAAGTTCCGTCGGCGGCCTTCTGTTGCTTAATGCCACAATCCTATGAAAGTGTATGGTGGTTTAACTCTTATCTCTCTGAAGCCAGGCGAATACCGCCCAACTTAAGGCAGTTGTTTCGCCCTGCTGGATCGAACTGGCGGGGAGATTGTTTCTGGAATGTAAGGTCCCTCAGGGAGAATTTCGTTATACTTCATCCATGCCACTTTCAGCATCTCTCCACACCTACTTCGGCTTCGACTCCTTCCGCGCGGGTCAGGAACAGGCAATTCAGAGTCTCCTCTATAAACAACATACTCTTGCCATCATGCCCACTGGCGCCGGGAAATCACTCATCTTTCAACTCGCCGCATTGCAAATGGAGGGAATAACCCTTGTCATCTCCCCCCTGATCGCGTTGATGAAAGACCAGGTGGATGCGCTCAACCGCAGAGGGATTCCCGCGACATTTATCAATAGCGCCATTCCCGTCTCCGAACAAAAAGAAAGATTGACGCTCATCTCTCAGGGAGAATATAAACTCATCTATGTCGCTCCCGAACGATTAAGAAACGCGAGCTTCCTCCACTCGCTTCAAACGCGTACCCCTTCGACTTCGCTCAGGGCAAGCTTGAGCCTGCTCGCCGTTGACGAAGCCCACTGCATCTCGGAGTGGGGACATGACTTCCGCCCCGATTATCTACACATTGCCGAAGGCAGGAAACAACTGGGGAATCCACTCACCGTTGCTCTTACCGCCACTGCGACTCCCAAAGTGCAAAGCGACATTATACGTCTGCTGGGATTACCCGACTCCACGCGCTGCATTGTAACGGGATTCAACCGCCCCAACCTCACATTTGATGTGAAATATGCAGCAGATACCGAAACGAAGTTCCGCGCGTTGCTGGAATTGTTGAACCCGCATCCCAATGGAGCGGTTCTTATATATACAGGCACGCGCCGCGACGCGGAAGAAGTGGCCGAGTTCGTGAGAACCGTCTGCAAATTGAAGGCGGAACATTACCACGCAGGATTGCTCCCTGAAGACCGGGCGCGAATTCAGGAATCGTTCATCAGCGGCTCGACACCTGTCATCTGCGCGACGAATGCCTTCGGCATGGGCATTGACCGCGCCGATGTGCGCCAGGTGATTCATTATTCCTTGCCAGGTTCCCTCGAAGCATATTATCAGGAAGCAGGTCGCGCGGGACGCGATGGATTGCCTGCCAAAGTGGTTTTACTCTATGACCCGCAAGACCGGGCCCTGCAGGAATTTTTCATCGCCAGCAGTGTCGTCACTCCCGAAGAACTGCAACATCTTTATCGAGCCATCGGAACCGTGGAGGGTGAAATATGGATGACGACTGACGACTTCTCGCGCCGCACCGATTCACATCAGGTCAAAGTGAAAGTGGGTCTCGCAGAATTGGAACGCGTCGGCGCGCTGGAACATCTCGGCGATGATGGCGTGCGCATGTTACTGCGAAAAGGCAAATGGGATTCGGCTGCTGTCGAAAAAGCCGCGCTGAGAAGCAAAGAACACACAAAACGTCGCACAGACCAACTGGATCATATGGTCAACTATGCAGAAACCAATGCCTGTCGCCGCCGCGTTGTGCTCAAGCACTTTGGCGATAACGCCAGCCCGGACGCGCCTGCCTGTTGCGATAACTGCGAATCAAAGAAGACCCTGCCCGAAACCGGCGGAGACGTGGCACAGATGGATCACGCGGAAAGAGCCGCGTTAATCATCCTCGACGGGGCACTCAGACTCAAGGTCAGGGTGGGACGCGAGAAACTGGCACAAATCCTCAAAGGCTCGAAGGCGCAGGACATCCTGAAATTCCATTACGACAAGCACATCTATTACGCCAAACTCGCCGCGTTGAAACAGAATCAAATCGAAGAAATGATCGGGCAGTTGGTTTCGCTTGGTTACTTCAAAATCCTCGGCGGCGAATACCCCGTGTTAAGTCTCACGCCAAAGGGAGAAAGCGCCATCCAACAAAAGGCGTCGATCGAATTGAAAATACCGCAGGGACTCTCATTCCATACGATTGAAAGGAAGAAAGCCGAAATACGGGCAGGAGGGACAATTGGCTTTACCGCGCAACTCATCGCCGATGGACTCAAGCCCGAACAAATCGCGCACCAACGCGGACTGACCCTGATGACCATCTACGGTCACTGCGCAAAACTAATCGAAGCGGGCAAACTCAATGTTGATGCAGTTATCCCAAAAGATATTCAGCAAAAGGTTGAAAAGGCGATACACCAAGTCGGTTCCACGCAATACCTTTTTCCCATCAAGAGTCTACTCCCCGATGAAATCACTTACGAAATGATTCGTTGCGTCATGTCCCGCTACACCACAGGTAAACCTTCCGCGTCAGAAGATAACACATCATCGAATCATGTACAACATATCGTTACGCTTGGAGGATCGAAATCTTCATCCGCAGTTCCTGAACTCATGGCCGCATTGAAAAGTGAAGACGGAAATGCAAGAAGGTTAGCCGCTTCCGCGCTTGGAAAAATCGGGGACTCGCAAGCCGTTCGACCTCTCATGGATTTGCTGGCAACAGAAACAAAACCGCAGGTTCGCCAGTATGCAGTTAAAGCATTGGGCAGTATAGGAGACTCACTTGCCCTCGACCTGCTTATGAATATTTCAGAAGATGAAAAGGAAATGTATTACACACGCCATTCTGCAAAAGTCGCAATCCTGCAATGTCACAATCAAAAATCAACCGCGCAGGAAAGTCTGGCACCTGACGCCGAAGCACATGGCGCTTTATCATCCATTACGCAACACACGCCACTTTCCACACCCGACCCCCTCACATCCTATCTTTCCTCCTCTCACCCCCGCCCTCTCACAGGCAACTGGCACACAGGCTTCGCACTCGACTTCCACAGCAGTTACACAGGCGCAGACTGGAATCGAAGCGGCATCGGCGACCTCACATACCGACTCAAATATCAATCGGACTCAACAGCATTGCCCGCGCTCATCGAACACACGCGCAACCTATTTAATGCACATCCCGAAATGAATCAATTCGATATCATCCAGCCTGTCCCCTCCTCCACGCAACGCGACTTCAACCCTGTTCAAGAATTCTGCAAAACCTTATCGAGCGCGTTTAACAAACCCACGCAGACATCAATTACAAAGACCCGCCAAACAAAGCCGCAAAAAGAAATGCACACGCTCCCGCAAAAGCGGGATAATGTGGCGGGTGCATTTGCGATAAACAATGATATAACAGGCAAACAGATCCTTCTCGTTGACGACCTCTTCGACTCAGGCGCGACCCTCGAAGAAATCACGCGCCTCCTGTTGCAACACAAAGCCGCACGCGTCAACGTCCTTACCTTTACCCGTACCATCCACGCCGACTCATGACTTTATCCTCCGACTCCCTCGCCCTTCTTTTGCTCTGCTCCCAGCTTGGATTGGATGATGACACCGTCAAACCGTTGATACTGCGCGAATGGAATCCCCTTGCCCGCAGACTGCAAGCCGCCTCCCTCGGACCCTCCGACCTGCTCGCCACTTCGACAAATAATTCTCCGCTGGAACTTTCTTCCGATGAACGCGCCCGCATCACATCCTTGCTTTCACGCGACATTCAACGTGAACTAAATCATCTGGAAACTCACGGCATTTATCCCATAACCCGCGCGGACTCTGATTACCCCGAACGCTACCGACAACGATTAAAAGATTCTGCGCCTGCTGTTTTGTTTTATGCGGGAGAAAAAGCCTTATTAGGTCAGCCAGGTATTGCAGTAGTTGGTTCACGTCATCTTGACGACGCGGGAAAAGAGTGCGCGATGTTTGTTGGCAACGCCTGCGGCATGTCTGGCATGGTCTTGTATTCGGGCGGCGCAAAGGGCGTGGACACCATCAGTATGGAAGCCGCGCTCGAGGCGCGCGGGACAGCCGTCGGCGTGTTGGCGGATAGTTTGGAAAGAGCAGTTCGAAGTCGGAAAGAGGCGTTGAGTCGGGGCGATTTATGTCTGGTCACACCGCACAGTCCAAATGCAGGATTCTCCGTCGGCGCGGCGATGGGTCGCAATCGCTTGATCTATACACTGGCAGATTATGCTCTCGTTGTTGCAAGTGACGCTGAAACAGGCGGCACCTGGGCCGGCGCGACCGAAGCGCTCAAGAACAGTTGGATTCCCGTTTTTGTTCTAGAGCACGAAAAAATGCCGGAGGGAAATAAGTTATTGTTACAAAAAGGCGCGCTGGCATTTCCGCATCCGTTTAAGAAAGCGCCCGTGAAGTTGCCTGAGTGGATGAAAGAGAAAGCCGCGAGTCTGCCCCTGCGGCAACCCAGCCAGCCGAATTTGTTTTAGATGTCCACTTATCCCGATTACATTCACCAATTGTTAGCCCGTGCAAGGGATGAGGGCCAGTGGTACGCCATCCCAGCCGAAAAAGAGAAAACTGCTGCCGCCCTCGTGGACTGGAGTTTCCTCGATAAAGACAACGACCAGCCTGGCGAGCCTGCCAATTGGGTCAAGAAACAAATCAGGATGCTTGAAAGAGAAGGGGATGAAGACACGAAAGAAATGATCGAAGAGATGAGGAATAGGCACCGTTGGACGCGAAACATCACGCCCCCATCCACACCGCCGAGATACGATCCGAATGAGGCGCCATTCGACCCGCGCGATATTCCCGGCAGTACGGATGATGATCTGGACGATGATATCTAGAAACGCGAGAAAACAGGCGGGCAGGGTGACATGATTCCCACGTTACAAGGTTTCCAGTAATCCCTTCCCAAATGGGGTCAGACGAAACGCAGTCAGTTCAGAAAATTTCCTGCCGCCGCAAACGCTCCATGACTCAGTCGGAATTTTATTTTGGATGGAAACGTCCGATGGTCCTGCGCTGTGGCGCAGGCGCGGGGCGAAAAGACCATTACGACGGTTGCTTCTACTTCAAGCTCATGCGTCCCATCGAAACGAAAGATGGTATCAAGGCACAGAGTCAACGCGGGGCGTTTGGTGGCTTCGGGTCGGCTTTCGCGCGGACGCAGTTATGCACGCAAAGGGCAAGTTATTTCCATTAATTAGATCTAAAGATGGGATTGCAGTGATCATCTGGGAGGATCGTCAGACTTGACAAATTTCAACAATATATGTATCATGGATTTGCTGTAAACAACAAATTTCAACAAAATTCAACAAAGAGCATTTGTTTTGACTGCATACGGACGTCGCCAATCCCTTCTGGAGCTTCTGCGTAAGCAGCCAGGATTGCGCGTTCCAGAGCTGGCCATGGCCCTGGAAGTTTCGGAAGGCACGGTTCGCAATGATCTCAATGCGCTTGAACAGCAAGGGCGGCTTATGCGAGTGCACGGGGGAGCTGTATTGAATGATCAAAACCAATTCCAAGATACTTCATTTGTGCGTCGCTTTCAACAAAATGCAGCTGCCAAACTTGCTATTGCGCGTGAGGCGGCTGTTTTGGTTAATGACGGCGATTCAATTTTGCTGGATGCAAGCAGCACAGCTTACTACTTTGCGCAGAGATTGTCAGAACGCCGGCGCCTGCGCGTGATGACCAATGGCTTTGAGGTGGCACGCGAGCTGGCTCAGAACTCATCCAACACTGTGATCCTGATTGGCGGCGTGGTGAACAACGATTCCGCATCTGTAACCGGCCTTTTGAGTGAGCAAATCATCGCCGACATGCACATTCAAAAGGCTTTTCTTTCCTGCAGCGGTTTCAGCCTGGAGCGTGGCATGACTGAGGTCCATCTGGCTGAGGCGCAACTTAAACGCAAGGTCATCGAATCATCACAACAATTATTTGCTCTGATTGATTCTTCCAAGTTTGGAAAGGAAGATCTGACTCCTTTTGCACGTCCTGAGAAAATCACGCGTTTGTTCACCGATGTGGGACTATCGTCTGAATGGATTGGGCAATTGGAACGAGCCAGAGTTGAGTTTACGATTTGCGAAGAAGAGGCGGCTCCTGTCAGATGAGTGAATACATCCTTGAACTGAAGAATATAACCAATAGCACAGATCATTTAGAGGAAGGGATGGATCAATGACGACGAGTGTTGAAGCAAAAGCCCCTGTTCTTCAGATGAGGCATGTTTCCAAGCGCTTTGATACGACCCAGGCGCTGGATGACGTGTCTCTTGACCTATATCCAGGTGAGATTCACGCCTTGATGGGGGAGAACGGCGCCGGTAAATCAACTCTGATCAAGATTATGACGGGGGTTTATCATTCGGATTCAGGGGAAATATTGCTGGATGGTAAACCAATCCGGGTCGCTAACTCGGTGGATGCCCAAGCCTATGGCATTGGTGCGATCTACCAGGAGCCGATGGTCTATCCGGACTTGAACGTGGCTGAGAATATTTTTATTTCGCACCGATCTCAGGGGGTACTCGTAAACTGGCGAAAGATGTACCAGGATGCGGAAAAAATCCTTGCCAAGTTGGATGTCAAACTCGACGTGCGCTTGCCGGCGCGCGGTTTGACCCTTGCAGCCCAGCAGACCATCGAGATTGCCAAAGCCATCTCTCTCAATGTGCGCGTGCTGATCATGGATGAACCAACTGCCTCTCTCTCAGCCCACGAAGCGGAGCAGTTATTTAATCTGGCTCGCTCGCTCCGCGATCAGGGTGTCTCAATCCTTTATATCAGTCACCGTATGGAGGAAGTATTCGAAATTGCTGATCGTGTGACGATATTTCGCGATGGCAAGCGGATTTCAACGCTGCCGCGTATTGAGGTAACACGGGATAGCGCCATCCGCGATATGGTGGGACGCAAGATCGAAGATTTCTTTGCCAAGAGCGCGGGGCAGCGCGGTGAGCAGTTGATGTCGGTGCGAGGTTTCAATAAAGATAATGTATTTTCAGACATTAATTTTGAAGTGTATCGCGGGGAGGTTTTGGGCTTTGCCGGGCTGGTTGGATCGCGGCGTACCGACGTCGGACTGGCCCTGTTCGGCGTCGAACCTGCCGATTCGGGGGAAATCATCCTGGATGGGAAGGCGGAAAAAATCCGTTCCCCGGAGCAGGCGCTGCGCTTGGGGATCGCCTACATGACCGAGGACCGGCGCCAGATCGGCCTGACGATGCCCATGTCCATCACCAGTAATATTTCTCTGCCCATGCTGCGTCAGTACCTGTCGCGTTTCGGTCTGATTCAGACGCGTGAGGAGGAGGCTACTGCTAATCATTACCGGGAACGTCTCTCGATCCGTACACCTTCAATCCAGCACCCGGTGGCTATGCTCTCTGGAGGCAACCAGCAGAAGGTGATGTTGAGTAAATGGCTGAACACACGACCGCAGATCCTCATCCTCGATGAACCCACACGCGGCATCGATGTTGGCGCAAAAGCCGAGGTGCATCACATCATCAACGAACTTGCCGCTCAGGGATTGGGCATCATCCTGATTTCATCCGATATGCCCGAGATCCTCGCGATGAGTGATCGCATCCTGGTGATGCGCGAGGGCAGGCAGATGGGCGTTTTTACCCGCGAAGAAGCAACTCAGGAAACCATTTTAACTGCCGCCATGGGACAAAATAGCGGCGCAACGAAGGCGGTATGATGGAACAATTGAAACAGTTGAAACAGTACTTTCGCCCGGAGCAGCTTCGTGAACTGAGCCTTATCGTGCTGATAGCGCTTATCTTTCTGTTTTTTGGTTCTCAGATCGAAGGTTACTTCAGCCCGCGCATCTTTAACCGTGTCACCAGCGATGTGGCAATTATCGCGGTGGTCGCGCTTGGAGAAACCCTGGTGCTGCTGACTCGCAATTACGACCTGTCGGTCGGCTCGATTGTAGGTTTAACGGCATTTTTTGTTGGAAAGCAGCTAACTGCCTACCCCGATATGCAGCCGATCCTGGCCATGTTATTGGCCATCGGCGCGGGTTCATGTTTAGGCCTGATCAATGGCCTGTTGGTATCGTATGGTCGAATCCCATCCATCATTGTCACTCTGGGTACCATGGCGATCTACCGCGCGACCCTGGTGGCTTATCCAGGCAATAAAATGGTCGTGATCAATGACCTGCCAGGGTGGATCACCGAGCTTGGCAGTAGGCAGCTGTTTTCCATTGGTGAGTTCAGTATCAGACCGGTGGTAGTCGGCGGGTTGGTGATGTTCATCATTTTTCAGTTTGTGACCTCTTACCTGCGATTTGGTCGTCGGCTATACGCGATCGGCTCGAATCCGG
>Ga0209521_10003364_pt1 | contig 12910 bp, 13 predicted proteins | sample Rifsed19ft4_FD_184016 | JGI IMG/M metagenome (GOLD analysis project Ga0209521, IMG submission 184016) | Soil microbial communities from Rifle, Colorado, USA - sediment 19ft 4 (version 2) | ecosystem: Environmental > Terrestrial > Deep subsurface > Rock core/Sediment | place: Rifle, Colorado... | reverse complement strand
ATTAAGGTTTCTTTAAGGGAGGTTAACAGGTTATCTAACCCAATTTTTTTCCGGGAAGAAACCCTTACGATCGGAGCATCAGAAAGTGAAGTACCAGTAACTATGTTCCTTATGTCCAACTCAACTAAATCCAACCAATCTGTATCATCAACAAGGTCAATTTTTGATAATACAATTATTCCTTTAGTGATTTGAAGGAGATCCAATATTGCAAGATGTTCCCTGGTTTGAGGCATAACACCTTCATCAGCGGCGATCAGCAGCATTACCGCATCAATTCCTCCTACTCCTGCCAGCATATTTCCGATGAAGTCACGATGTCCAGGTACATCAACAATCCCGATTTCTTCTCCACCAGGTAAAGTGAGCCATGCGAAACCAAGTTCGATGGTCATTTCCCTTTTTTGTTCTTCAATTAATCGGTCAGGGTGGGTCCCAGTAAGTGCAGCGATTAATGTTGATTTCCCATGGTCCACATGGCCAGCGGTCCCAATAACTCGCATACTATTTCTTGGAAGAACCGGAAATTCGATTATAAGAAGATAATAATTGGTTTATTTGAGCCAGGACCCCTTGGTTATATTCCTCGTTTGCTTCAATAGTCTGCTGAATGATATCTTGCTGGGTCTGTATCAGGTCCTCGATCCGTGAAAGTTTCTCCGAAATGCTGTTTACATCCTGGTTCAATTCTCTGAAAAGTTCATCCTGGGATAATGAATAACTTGTCCACCGCTTTTGATAATCTGATTTAAAAGTTGCCCATTCCTGCCTGAATCTATCCTCAGACAGGCGCTGCATTTCAGTAATCTCATTAATTCGTCTTTCAAATTTTTGGGCAAGGTTTTCATAGACTTCCTTTGCTTGTTGAATTTCTCGTTGTAAAGGATCCCATTGCTTCAGCTGGTTTTCGTATTGTTGAGATTGTTTTCCTAATTTTTCGATCTTATCCCTTAATTCTCTTTGTATCTGATCACGGTCTATTTGTTGTAAAGCCTGTTGTTCAATAAAAGCTTTTTGGGAATATCGCCTTTCTGATTCACTTGTTGTTAATTCATTTATTCGGGTTTCAATTCTTCTTACATTCTCAGGTATTATTTCCACCTTGTTTCGCAGATCATCTAATTTCCTCTTAAGCACAGAGATATCATTCTGCAATTCGATAGTCTTTTTATTTTCTTGTTTGAAATTATCTTCAATTATTTGGATTGAAAGTTCAAGCTCATTGTGTCTATTTTTTTCTACTGCAATGTTTCCATCGAGTAAATTTATGGATTTGTTCAGTCTTTTTTCTTCCTGGATCCTGCCAGCTATCTGCTCTTTGATTTCTTTGAGATCGCTTATTTTCTGAATCTGGTTGATTGATTTATTTATTCCGTTTAACTCAAGATTCATTTTCTTTTCGAGAGTATTCTGTACCTCATTTGTTTCATTTTTTTGATCCTCAATCTTTTTAATTAAATCATCTCTTGTTTTCTCTAGCTTATCGTCGACGAGATTAATTTTGTCAGGTAACGAAGATACGATTGATTTATCTTTTGTAATTTTCTTAAGTTGGTCACTTAATGATTTGAACCTGGACTCAATATCAACTATTTGTTCTAATAATTGGCTGATTTGAGCTTTATCCTTGCGATGTTCTTCATCCAACCATTCAATTTGTTTATTGATTTGTTCAAGTTCCATCAAAATCTCCAAAATGAGCGTTTTATTGTTTGTTGTAGAAAAATATGGAGGACTATAATACGATAAATATTCTTGCAGGGTGGTCTCGATATTTCGAAGAAATTATAGCATGCAATAAATTATAGCTATAAATGAAACCACAATCATAATTATTCAAGCAATGAGGTTATTAAAAGGAGAAAAATTACCTTCCTAAATGGGAGAACATCAAAGGTAACTTTGTAGTCAATGGATCAGTCAGGCTGGGGAACAAACCAAGAATCACAAGTAATAAAATTCCGACCATTAAAAATATTTTTTGAACTGAACTCTCGGATGGTATTAGTGATTCTTGCTTGTAGGATAAAAGAAGAACTGCCAACGTACGAATTGCACCCATTGCCAACCCAGTAATAGCAATTAACATCAGGATGGTTATTGAAGGTGAGATACGGTTGAGCTGTTCCCATAAGAATATCTGATTTGGAAATCCTGCAAGCAGGGGCAGACCAACAAATGAAAATTGAGAAAAGATTATTGTTGCAGAAGAATAAGGGTACTTAACCGCAAGAGATTTAATATCTGTGAAATTTGCAGAAGGAATTTTGTTAATTAATATTGATAAAGCAGATGTCCATAGAAAGATCGTAATAGTGCGTGGTATCAGGTAATTAAAGAATGGCTGCATCCCCAATGATCCTCTCAAGTTGATTGCGAGAAGAGAATAACCTGTTTCCATGATCATTGCGTAAGCGAACATTCTCTTAAGATTTTTTTGAAACGCAGCCCATAAACCACCCATAACAACCATGATCAATCCTGCATATTCCAAAATATTGGATAGTTGGGAAGAATCCCGGATCCAGGCGTAAGAATCAAGGAAATAACATCCAAATAATAGACCAATTGTTGGAAAGATCCAAAGAATAAATGCAGATGATAGCGGGTGAACTTCCTCAGCCAGCAGAGGTATCCAATTGTTGAATGGAAAAATACTCAATAGAAAAATAAATCCTAATCCCAATAAAATAGATGCCTGATTTGTTAATGAAAGGTCCTCTGGACTTACAGCGACACCAGTGAGGAGCCAACCTGAAAGAAGAATAAATGGAAGTGAAAATGTTTGAAATGCTAGGAATCGAATAATTCCTCTTCCAGTTGAAGAAGATGAATTTCTAAGCAGCGGAATACTGATCAAAATTGAGACTTGAATTAATAACGAAGCATAAAGAAAAGGTTTAACAACAATTGCGGAAATCAACAAAGCAACAATAATAAGACTGTAAGGGACAAGTTTATGGTAAGTATCAGTTACAAGAATACATATATACCAAATTAAAAGTGATAAGTACAAAAAGATCATTAACGGTTGATTATTCGACTCCAGAATGAGCTGTCTTCCTAAAATAGTTGTCGCACTGGATATTTTTAATGACAATCCCGAAATGTTCAACAGGGTATCAATGGGTAGCAACCATGCTAAAAGGGCGAGGATAGCTGATAAACCGATACCTAAAAGGATTGTTAATTTTCTGGAAGGTATAAACCATAAAATTATGGCGAAGATTGCCGGAAGGAAGATCCAAATGATTGACGATGTCATTGTGATCCATCCCTTTGATCCATGAGATGTAAGTACACTCCCACAATAGCCAACCCAATATTTATGGTCACTAATAAAGCAGCAACAAGTGATGATGTCTCTACATTTGCATAAATGATTTCGAAACCAGAAATTAAAGTCAACAAGGCAATGATGACTCTTTCTGATTGAGCAGTTATTCCCAACTGATGGATGCCCATCCCAATTAAATACAATCCAATCCACATAACAATAGGGTTTGATATCCCAATCCAGAAAGAAGCCTGCCTTGAAATGGCTAATGTTGATGTCACAATGAGACCAGCGCTAAAAATTTTGAAAACATTTCCTTGCGGCCATGAGGTGTCTTGTGCAGTCAGGACCTCATATTCTTCTGAATAGAACGCAAGTATGACGCATACGATCAGACCCGATATTAATTTAATTATAGCCAGACTAAGCGGCCAGGATAATTGAACAAACCAAAAAACCCCAAAATATTGAACACCTAGGGAAATCAGAACCTGCTTCCAATTACGTCCAAGAAATAAGGAAATGGATGAGCCAATTGTTACGATAAGAAAGATTACATCAAGAGCAATTTGCATATTTTTATTTTGTCTGGGTGAGAATGGTAATAAAAAGCAATAGAAAAACCAATGACCAAAGCATACCCCCATCACCCTCGAGGATAAAATTAATACTCGCTATTATTCGCCTGATCAAGTTATATAATCCCCAAATTATAGTTGTTAGAGGATTATTTTTGATCGAAAGTGATTGGGTTCTGATCATTTTAAATGGTACTTTAAACCTTTCATGCAGAAGGTAAATAATTAGCGCTAAGCCCATTGGTAGTAGCTGGATCCAATGAAAAACAAGTTGCTCATTATTGAATCCACGATATAAACCGAGGATGATTATTATGGCAAGTATCAAAACCAAACCAGATTGATACATAAATTGTATCCATTTGGGTTGCTGAGATATATCGGAATTGGATCTCCTCGAAGTTAAATGTCTTATATATCCAGCTATGAGAATTGAATAACCAGCAATAGCAGGCAAAAAAGCAAAAATTGAATTAGTTGTGCTTTCTAAAAAGTTTCCGTAGGTGAGAGAATAAGGCAATGACGATAATCCCCATAGACCAATAATTGGGATCCAAATATTCTTCTTATTCTGGACCAAATACATCGAAGCCATGCCTCCAAGGAGAACCATCGCTTCAAGTAAGGATTTACCATTATTGAAATTTCCACTTATGGAATTTATCATGATTAATAAACCGAAACTTAGAATCCAATAGGGTCTTCCATAGATTTCATTTTTTGAAAACAGCCAGGGAATACTAAAAATGATGCTGAAGATTCCAAGTAATATGATAGTAAAAGGAATCATGGAGGTTTGGAAAAAATCAACAGGCATATGAATAAGAAGTATCAATCCTGAGATTGCAGCAATTGGTCTGGATATTGAAAAAATATTTTTCGATAAATTTGATTCATTGACAGGTGGAACCAAAGGAAGTACCCAAATTCGAAGAATTATTGCAGCAATCAGTATTCCACCAACACGGGTTGGAATTTCCTGCAGTGTTATTGAAAGCCCACTGGAGATGCATATGATAGCTGACCAGATAGTCAACAATAACCCAACTAATTTCACGGAAAGACCAACGACAATATCATTACTTCTTTCTACTCTGCAATATCTCAAAAGGGTTATTGTTTCGATAATATCAATACATACCCAGCTTATGGTAATCGCAAATAAATTATCAGACATGATCGCCAGGATTCCTAACGATGTGTATAACAAAATTGATGCCCAATCATAAGGATCAGAAACATTACGTACTACCGAAGTTAATAAGGCAGCAAGTGCCAGTGCACTGAGGCTGATGATGATCGGTAGCGTGGTGTTATCAGCAATCCAATTGGAAGAAAATAATTGAAGTGACGATTCTGTTGAAATTGCAGGAGAATACTTCATTGGCAAGTAAAAAATCCATCCTAATAATGAGATGATAATTGAAACAGATCCTCCAATTGCAACTAACCAGAAGTATCTGAATCCGGGTCGCAGTCGTTTGATCAATATGATTGCGGTCACTATTGTTATCGTTAAAATAAATGGAATGGTTATCATCGTGATTAACTATTTTATCAATAAACAAACAAAAATCTTGAATACCATGTAAAATTGTCCCTACATCATTAAAATCCTGTTCAGGAGAAGAAAAAATGCCCAGGTATAAGATCATTGTCAATCCAATTTCAGGGAGAGGTTTTGCTGAAAAAATGATTCCCATGATTGAGGATAAGTGTCTTGAATTTGGATTAAATTACGAACTGGTATTAACCGAGAAACCTTGGCAAGCAGCTGATCTGGCAGAAAAAGCCGCATTGGATGGTTTTGATGTCGTGGTATCAGCCAGCGGAGATGGAACCGCGAACGAGGTTTTGAATGGCTTGATGCGTGCTCGCAATAAAGGAGCAATGAATTCTGCTATGGGAATCATATCCGTTGGAACCGGAAATGATTTTTCTTATGGCATGAATATTCCTGGTAATTTTGATGAATGTATGATTGTATTAAAGAATGATGTGAGAAAGACCATGGATGTTGGCTTGGTCAAAGGTGGTGATTATCCTGATGGCAGGTTTTTTGGTAACGGTGTGGGTATTGGTTTTGATGCAGCTGTTGGTTTTGAGGCAGTTAAGATCAGGTGGACACGGGGATTATTGGCTTATTTGATCGCAGCATTGAGGACGATCTTCCTATATTTCAAAGCTCCTTTAGTGGAAATTATTTATGACGATAATAAGATCCAGCAACATTCGTTGATGACTTCCATTATGAATGGACAGAGAATGGGCGGGGGATTCTATATGGCGCCAAATGGAGATCCAACTGATCATATGTTTGATCTCTGCATAGCGGCTTCAGCTAGCAAGATGCGTATTTTTCAATTGATTACATTTTTCATGAAAGGTACACAGGCAACACAACCGGAAGTAAAAACAGCAAAGGCAAAGAAAGTTGTAGTAAAAGCTCTCGAAGGTACACTGCCTGCCCATTGTGACGGTGAAACCTTGTGTTTCGCAGGAAGTGAATTGAGTGTAGAACTTCTACCTGCACAATTGGAATTTGTGGTACGTGGATAAGAAAGCTCTAAATCCAACTAAAACGATAGTCATATTTATTCTTAAGATAAGCCTTGGTTTATTTTGCCGAATTAAAACTGAAGGTTTAAATAATATTCCGTCAAAAGGTCCATTGATCCTGTATGCAAACCATACCGGATCAATCGAAATTCCTATCCTTTATTTGGTCGTTCAACCAAGAATTGTCACGGGTCTAGCAAAAAAAGAGAGTTGGGATAACCCATTATTGGGTTGGTTGTTTGACTTGTTTGGATTCATACCTGTTCGAAGGGGTGAATTGGATTTGGAAGCTTTTAAGAAATCAATTGATTGGTTGGGACAAGGATTTATCATTGGTATTTCACCGGAGGGGACAAGAAATAAAGATGGAAAACTTCTGAAAGGCTACCCAGGAATTGTGACCTTGGCTCTCCGGTCAGGTGCTGCTGTGTTACCTGTGGCACATTGGGGTGGAGAAGGGTTCATAGACAATGTGAAAAGTATGAAGAGAACCGATTTCAACATAAAAGTTGGTGAACCATTTACAATAAGAATGGATGATCTAAAATTGAGTAAAGAAGTCCGCCAGAAGATTGTCGATGAGATGATGTTTGAACTTGCTGCCCTGCTTCCCGAGGATTATCGTGGTTTTTATAAAAATCAAGGGAGTAGATCGATTAAATTCTTGATAAAGGGAAAAGAAAACAACAATTGATTTTCAAAGTTCAATATAATAGACATTCGTATCTCGCTGCTTAAAACCAATTTTCAAATAGAGTTGATTTGCTGCAACCCTGGTTGGATTTGATGTAAGATTAATCCAGTTGACATCCATAACCTTGGCTAAAATAAGTGCTCTATCGAGTAATGCTCTTCCTATACCTTTTCTGCGGTAATGTAATTCAACGACCACATCTTCTATTTGTCCATATATTCCACTTGGTATCTTATAAAGAACCAAGGTAAGCATGCCAACAATCGATCCATCCTTACCCGGGTATCTTGCGACTAGAAGTGTCGAAGAATTGGCACTTAGAATAGCATCAATATATTCCCACGTTGGAAGTGGCTTATTTCTGGTTACTTGAGGAAGAAGGTGAATAATCGCATTGTATAATTCCTCATCAACAACTGATGGAATTAATATAATTGGAGTAGTATCCATATAAATACCTCAAATATTTTATATAAATTATAGTTGATACGAATAAACTCAGATTGAATAGGAATTATTAATACCAGATGAACAAAGAATCTGTAATGCTAAGGAAAAGGGGAGTTGATTATGAAGTTAAGGCTGGTATGACCCTGGGCTCAGCTTTGAAAGAGTTAGATATTCTTCCAGAAACGGTTCTGGCAACAAGACAAGGGGAATTGATCCTTGAGGATGAAATTATTCAGGAAGGAGAGTTGATCATATTAATTGATGTGATCTCTGGGGGATGAACAAATGAAGTGCAGGACATGTGGTTCCAAAGCCGTTGTTAATATGCGCCAACATAAATTGGCATTGTGTAAGGAACATTACCTCGAGTGGTTACCCCAACAGGTAGACAGGTTCATTAAGAAATATCAAATGTTTTCCAAGGAAGATCGAATACTTGTAGCTGTATCCGGTGGGAAGGATTCTCTGGCATTATGGGATATTCTGCATGGGCTTGGGTACAATGCAGATGGAATTTATATAAATCTAGGCATTGGCACCATTGGTGGTTATTCAGATTTATCACTTCAGAAGGTGAAAAAATTTTCGGAAGAACGTAATCTTGGACTCAGAGTATTTTCTGTTATTGAAGAATTTAATGAGTCAATTATTGATATTTCTGGTCGAACAAAACGAGGCATGAATCGAACTTGCTCTGTTTGTGGATTAACCAAGAGGCATGTATTAAATAAGGTAACCAGAGATGATCAGTACGATGTTCTGGTTACAGGGCATAACCTGGATGATGAAGCTGCAACATTATTTGGTAACACGCTTCATTGGGCTGGAGAATTTCTTCTTCGTCAGGGTCCTGTGTTGGAGGCAAATGGCGGATTGGTCCGCAAAGCAAAACCTCTATGCAGATTTTATGAAAAAGAAATGGCAGCATATGCAATTTTGAAGAATATAGATTATATTTATGAAGAATGCCCTTATTCAACCGGATCGACATCAATTTATTATAAACAACAGCTTAACATCCTGGAACATCATAATCCGGGTGAAAAACTTCGCTTTTATGTCCATTTTCTTAAAGCAAAAAAAGATGGGCTCTTTTCTCCACTGAAGTCCATCCAACAATCATTACATGAATGTCCTGAATGCGGTCAGCCAACATCTTCACCAGATCTTTGTTCTTTTTGTAGGTTGATGAGTCGCAAATAAAAATTTTATAAAAGAATTGATTTTTAGATTCGTTTGCTGAAGAAAAAGAGCACTGGAATAAAAACCTGTGCTCGATATTTAATTTAGATACTATTTTATATTAAGCCAATTGAATTCGGATATTCTCTTTGCGTAACTTAATTTTTCCAGAGGATGATATTACTTTTTTGACGAATTGATCAGGTATATCGATTAACGTTGATTTATCTTGAATTATGATCTTGCCAAGACTCTTGCCTGGAATATCTGCAAAAAAGGCAATGGAGCTTACAACTTCATTAGGTTTAACTCCGTGTGTTCTTCCCCTCGGGATCATGACTCTTACCATTCCAATTTCATCGGATGTTTTAGAAGCAGTCTTATTGTCCTTACCAGAAAAATTTCCGATATGTTTTTGCTTATTTTTTGAGCGGCTTTCAGTTGCTTCAATTACTGTTCTGATTGGTCTTGATTTTTCTTCTGCTCTTGAAAGTTTTAATGCAGCTGCAGCAATATCATCCACTGCGTACCCCTCATTCATGAGTCTAACAACAATTTCCTTTTCCTTATTGGTTCTTCCCCTTTTCAACCAAACGATCATTTTATCAACCAACTTTCTTTGCCTGATTTCTAGAATATCTTCTTCGGTGGGGAGGTCACCTCGCTGAATTTTAGTTTTCGTATAGCCTTCAATGCGGCGTAATCTCCACAATTCTTTAGGTGAGATTAATGAAAGAGAAATACCTTTTTTTCCCGCTCTCGCTGTTCGTCCAATTCTATGGACATAGAGTTCAATTTCTTCAGGAAGGTCATAATTGATCACATGAGATATATCATCTATATCTAATCCTCTGGCTGCAATATCCGTTGCAACAAGTATCTTGATTTGATCATTACGGAAACGAGCAACAACTCTTTCCCTCGCGTCCTGTGCCAAATCACCATTTAGTGTTTCGGAAGGAATTCCCCTGGAGTTTAATTCATTGGTTAATTCGCCTGATCCTAACCGTGTTCTAACAAAAATAAGAGCACGTTTAATATCTTCCACTTCAACCAATAATGCCAGAGCTGCCAATTTATCTTTTTGATTAACGAGATAGTATCTTTGTTCAATACTGTCTACTGTCAAATGGTCGGAATGAATGGAGATGGTAGTCGGATCATCCAGGTATTTATCGGAGATCCTTTTTATTTCTGGTGGAAAAGTAGCAGAAAACAGAGCTGTTTGACGATCATTGGGTGTGTATTGAATAATGGTTTCGATATCATCAATAAATCCCATGCTTAGCATTTCATCAGCTTCATCAAGAATGAGAACTCTCAATTGTGATAGATCCAGAACACCTCTTTTAAGAAGATCCATCAACCTTCCAGGAGTTCCAATTACAACATCCACCCCGCTTCTTAATTTAGACAATTGTGGTCCGTATGGTTGCCCTCCATAAACCGATAGAATTCGGACCCGGGTGTGTTTTCCATATTTCTCAAATGATCGGGAAACCTGCAATGCCAATTCACGCGTTGGAGTAATTACCAAAGCCTGGATGCCATCCATTCCATTGATGAGGTTATTTAATATGGGTAATGCGAAAGCTGCAGTTTTCCCTGTCCCCGTTTTAGCCTGGCCGATAATATCTGATCCAGTCAACATTACTGGAATAACTTGTTCCTGAATTAAGGTAGGTGTTTCATATCCACACTCAGAAATAGCCTGAACCAGTTCTTGGTCCAGGTTTAAATCTTTGAAACCTGAAGTCATCAAAATCTCCTTGATAGATGGATGACTCCTTCATTACTTTGGTGTATTATCACCAATTCCCAAGTACAGATTGATATGCAGGATTGTATGGATATAACTGCACAAAAAAACCCGGGTCAAAAATCAGCCCGGGAATATGACTGGAATCATCAAATTAAATTGTAGTTTGTTGGATTTCATTGATAAGCTGGGATATCTTTTGATATCCCAGCGATAATCTCTGATATATCCTCCAATATGTGATCCTCTCGGATAACAAGCCGTAAGTATAACACACTTATTGAAGTGAAATTTTATCAAGCTGTTTCCAAATACCTGTTGGTCTCCCAGTCAGTAACAGCAGTTCTGAAACCATCTCTTTCCTCAAGTTTTGCCCTTCGGAAAGCTTCGTAGGTTATAGGTCCAAGGGCATCCTTAATCACTTCATCTTTTTCCAACTCACCAAGTGCTTCTCCCAAAGATCCTGGCAGGGATGGAATCCCCATGGACTCTCTTTCAGATTCTGTTAAGTGGTAAATATTGACATTATTCAATGGTTCAGGTGGAGTCATATTTTTCTCGATGCCATCCAACCCTGCTGCTAAGATCGCTGCGAATGCCAGGTAAGGATTGGATGATGGATCAGGGAATCGTAACTCAGCTCTTACTGCCTTATCTCGTCCTTCAGTAAATCGTGGAATTCTGATTAAGGCAGATCGGTTTTGTTGAGCCCATCCAATATAAACCGGGGCTTCATAGCCAGGCACCAAGCGTTTGTAGGAATTATTCGTCGGGGCGACAATCGCAGTAAGCGCCCGAGCATGCGCCAACTGACCAGCAATGAATGCATATGCTAATTTGGATAATCGGTATTCGTCTTTCGGATCAAAGAATAGATTATTTCCAGCATCGTCAAAAATGGATTGATGGCAGTGCATTCCTGATCCGTTGATCCCAAAAATGGGTTTAGGCATGAAAGAGGCGATCAGACCATATTTTGCGGCGATGGCTTTGACTGTGTACTTTAAGGTCAATACGTTATCGGCTGTTTGCAAGGCTTCAGCAAATCGAAAATCAATTTCGTGTTGGCCAAGAGCGACTTCATGATGACCTACTTCAACATCCAATCCCATTGAGTTTAATGCTTCTATCAATTCTGAACGAACCCGCACCGCTTCATCGTCAGCAGAAAAGTCGAAATATCCGCCAACATCGTGAGGGACTGGATGCGTCTTATCACCATTCCTCTTGAACAAAAAGAATTCCGGTTCAGGTCCCACATTAAATACCCAACCTTTTGCAGTTATCTTGCGTAAAACCTCTTTGAGTGTTCCCCGAGGATCACCTTCAAATGGAAGGTTATCTGGTGTAAAGATATCGCAAAAAACTCTGGCTCTACGCAATTCCGGATCTGTCCAGGGAAGAACTGCATAAGTGTTGGGATCAATTACCAGGCGCATATCACTCTCCTGGATACGTGCAAATCCTTCGACCGACGATCCATCAAACCAGACTCCATCTTCAAGCGCATCTTTGAGTCGGTTTATGGGTGCATCCACACTTTTCACTGCACCTGTTACATCTGTAAATTGATAACTTATGAATTTGACGTTATCTTCTCTTACTTTGTTTAGTAAATCTTTTGTATCCATTTTTTACTCCTTGATATATTGGATATGTTGAATTTCTTTGAGCTTTTTTTAATTAATTCGTTGATTAAGGACTTTCCGTGACCGAGAAGTTATGTTGATAAAGAAAACAGATCCGATAATGATGAAAGCAGCAATTAAAATACGGGAATTGATTATTTCATCTGCAAGTAAATTCCCCAGAATAATTGCTATTAAAGGATTTACATATGCGTAAGTTGAAACCATGGTTATAGGCGCATTTCGTAATAACCAGGTATATGCAACAAAGGCGACAAGGGATCCAAACAAGGAAAGGTATACCAGACTCAAGATCGATCGGGTGGTTATCGATTGGATAGACAACCGGGAAAATTCACCCGTTAATGTTCCCAAGATGAATAGTCCGACCCCACCAGCGAGGAACTCCATACCTGTGCCAAGTAATGGAGATTTGGGAATGACTGCATTCCTGCTGAAAACTGAACCAGCAGACCAGAATAACGCTGCCAAAAGAAGCGCCATGACTCCGAGAGGGTTGACATCATAAGAAGTACCGAGAATTTGAGTGGGTCCTATTAACAAAAAGAGACCTAGAAACCCAATAACGGCTCCGATAAGGACTTTTTTATTCTGTTTCTTTCCTTCTGCTGTGAACATATTTATTATTGTTATCCATAAAGGCACAGAACCTACAACCAATGCAGCTATCCCAGAAGGGATTGTTTGCTCAGCCCAGGTGACAGCTCCATTTCCTCCCACCAGTAGTAAAAGTCCAATGATAATTGTTGATCTCCATTCCGT
>Ga0209521_10003360_pt1 | contig 12916 bp, 13 predicted proteins | sample Rifsed19ft4_FD_184016 | JGI IMG/M metagenome (GOLD analysis project Ga0209521, IMG submission 184016) | Soil microbial communities from Rifle, Colorado, USA - sediment 19ft 4 (version 2) | ecosystem: Environmental > Terrestrial > Deep subsurface > Rock core/Sediment | place: Rifle, Colorado... | reverse complement strand
GAGCTGGTCTACGAATGGATTTCCGAGCGGCGCGAGGAGTGGCGCGCCATCGAACAAGCCGTCTACCAAGAACTGCGAGAGTGGAAGGAGTAGCAGGGCGCTGAAGTAGGTTCACCCGGGTGGTTAGACACCACATGAGCGAACGTACTCATGAACGTCTTCTCCTTTCCGCCTCCACATGGTAGCTCGTCATTCACGTCCTTCCGGAACGCGGATAGGGAGCCGCTTCCCGTTGACTACTGCGAACCCGCCCGGGAATCTCAAGCTACTGTCCGAGCCGGGAATGGGAACATTCTGCCAAAAATCCCTTCCCTCCAGCTGGGGGTCTTCATGGATCTCCTTCACGGTGGCTACTGGATAGCCCAGCATGCCGCGATCCATGACCCTCTCATAGAACTCACGCTTGGTGACCGTCGCGAAGAAAGACCCGATGGGCGCCTCCAGCCGGTCTATCTCCTCCTGAGTCAGTTCCGGAACGCTGAAGGTACTCCAATCCATTTGCTTGAGCCAGTCCGGTGCCATGTCTCTCTCGTCCATCCAGACGACCAGCTCTCGGTTGGTGTGGCGGCCGGCCGGACCGCCGTAAATGATGAAATTGATCCACCCGTCCTGACAAGGCCACATGACGCGCATGCGCGCCCCGGTGAGGGTGCGGCCGGTCATATAAGTGCCGGTCCGCTCCGGATTGACTCGATTCAGATCCCAATAGATCGGAGCGTGGGCGACGGCGGCCATGGCAGCCACCTGAGCCGAAACGTCGACGTGCTGGCCCCGACCGGTAGACGACCGGTAGGCGAGAGCGGTGAGGGCGCCCATGGCCGCTTCCACCCCGGCCCACAGGGGGGCGGAGGGAAGGGTCACCCTCATGGGCTCCGCGCCTTCGTCTCCGGCTAGTGACATCACTCCCGCGAGCGCCATGATCTCGAGATCGGAGGCCAGGAAATCGCGGTAGGGGCCCTCCTGTCCGAAAGGAGTGATGGAGACCAGGATGAGTCCCGGGTTGTCTTCGCTCAGGACCCGGTAGCCGAGACCCCAAGCGTCGAGCTTTCCGGGTGGAAACGTCTCCAGCAGAAAGTCCGTTTCCTTCGCCAGAGAGCGGAATCGATCCCGACCCGCCTCGGTCTCGAGGTCCAACTGGATCTCGCGTTTGTTCACATTGAAGGCGAGCCAGAACAGACCTTCCGCCGGACGGTTGCCGAGGCTGAGCTGCGGGAGCCATTTCCGAGACGGATCCCCACCGGGCGGCTCGATCTTGGTAACCTCCGCACCCAGATCTCCGAGAATCTTCCCGGTCAAGAACCCGAGGGGTCCGGTGGCGTCGAGAACGCGATAGGATTCCAAGAGCATCGTCATGAGAACACGCCCTGGCCCTCGAGCTCCCGGTAGCGCTCTGGGGCGAGACCGAGCCAGTCGCAAAAGATCTCTTCGTTGTGCTCACCGAGACAAGGAGCCGGTTTGCGAACCCGTCCCGGGGTCTCGGCCAGCTGAAAAGATCCCATCCGATAGTGGTGTTCCCCCATCTCCGGATGGCTCTGCTTCTGCCAGACCTGGCGAGAAGCGACCTGAGGGTCGGAGAAGAGCTCCCGCATGGAGCGGACGGCCGCCGCATGGATCCTGGACGCCTGCAATCGATGCATCAGCTTCTCGGCATCCTCTTCCCGAGTCCATTGGGAGATCAAGTCATTCAACTCCGTCTCGTGTGCCCGTCGCTCCGACACTTCGGAAAAACGCGGATCCTTGGACAAGGCAGGCAGGCCGGCGGCGATACAGAACCGCTGCCACTCCTCCTCGTCCCAACAACTGATGACGCACCAACACCCCTCTCGACAGGGGTAGCAGCCATGCGGGATCGCCACCGGATCTCGATTGCCGTTTCGCCGCGCCACCTTCCCATTGGCCGCGTACTCGAGCAAGGGAGCGGTGACGAACTGAAGCCCTGCCTCGTACTGAGAAAGGTCGATATGAGCACCTTCGCCGGTGCGACGCTGGTGGTCGAGCGCCGCCAGGACCGCGATGCCGCCGAAGGCGACCGCAATGAGATCGATGAAGGGACCGTAAATGAAGAGGGGTGGGCCGTCTGCCCTGCCGATGAGCTCGCTGAATCCACTCAGCGAAGACAGTTGAGAGCCGAATCCCGGATGATCGGCGTAGGGCCCGGTTTGCCCCATGTTGCTGGTGCTCAGCAGAACCAGCCGTGGGTTTCGCTCCCGGAGCTGCCGGTAGCCGAGACCCAATCTCGCCATGACGCCGGGGCGCATGTTCTCGATGACGAAGTCCGATTTCTCGACGAGGCGATGCGCAAGCTCGAGCCCTTGCGGGTGTTTCAGGTTGAGGGTCACCCCGTACTTCGAGTCGTTCCAGAAAGCGAAAGCACCGGCACGGTTCAACCCCACCTTGTCATCCTTGAAGGGTGGGTAATGCGTGCGAAGTCCGTCGGGTCGTTGCGCCGACTCTACATGGATGACCCGGGCGCCGAAGTTGGCGAGATACTTCCCGATTCCCGGGCCAGCGGCGAAACTACCGAACTCGACTCCGGTGACTCCTTCGAGTGCGTCCTGCATTCTTCACGATAGGCTGTCGACTCTTTCCGTCTTCGGTTTCCCACTCTTCGACATCACGCCGTCCCAACGGGGTGCCTCGTCGAGATGAATCCCCAGCTGATCCAGCACTCGCATCACCGTCTGATCGACGATTTCGGCGATCGTTTGCGGACGATTGTAGAAGGCCGGCACCGGTGGAGAGATCACCGCTCCCATGCGCGACAGCTTCAGCATGTTCTCGAGATGCACGTCGTTGAGAGGCGCCTCGCGAACCACTAGCACTAATTTTCGTCTCTCCTTCAGAGTCACGTCCGCCGCCCGGTGAACGAGGTTATCGCTCACTCCGGTCGCGATGGCGGCGAGCGTCCTCATGCTGCAGGGGGCAACGACCATGCCTGACGTTTGGAACGAGCCGCTCGATATTTTGGCTCCCTGGTCGTTCGGAGCGCAGGTGTGGGTCGCCATCTTTTGCACTTGCTCGTCCGTGTACGGCGTCTCGTGAAGGAGCGTTCTCGCCCCCCACTTGCTGATGACCAGGTAGGTCTCGACGTCCGTCTGGCGGAGCATCTGCAGGAGCCGGACCCCGTAGATTGAGCCGGTGGCACCGGTGATAGCGACGATGATGCGGCGCGGCGTCGATTGCGTCATAGACTCAAATCCTTCCCCCCCATCGTGGGAAAGGTATGACGATCGACCGAGTACCATCGAAACGCCTTGCCTGTCAATCGGAAAGAGAGCTTGCGCAGCAGCTCGACCTCTAAGAGCTGGTCATGCTCCGATCTCTGCCTTGTGAGCGGCGTCGTGCTCCGCCATCATGAGCGGCAGATCGCACAGGGACACCTCACCGACGCCTTCCTGCGTGCCGGCTCTGGACCAATCCTCGACCTCGAGCGATCGAAGAGCAGCAATGTTAGCGAGGCGGGCCTCTCGGAACGCCTCGATGCCCTTCCCAAGGGACTTCTTGTTGTACCCACGCTCATTGGCCAGGCGCGCCCCGTCGAAGTCCGGCAGAAGAGGATGGTTTTCCCGCAGCAGCCGCTGGATCCTGACGCCAAAACCCTCTCGTTCCAAATCGGCGAGGTGCCACGACTGCTCGACCGGCGAGAAGGTGCCATCCGGGCCGCGGGTGGTGCTCTCTTCGGGCGTCAACGCGACAAAACGCTCGGCGAGGAACCTTGGCATGTCCTCGAGCTCGCTCCACAACGCGTCCCTCTCGATACGTGTGAGACGAAGGTACTTCATCCTGCTATCTCCCAAGTGCATTGTAACAGGCGAAAGTGAAGCAGCAGATATCTCTCGTCGTTAAATCCCACGGAATCTTGTCCGCACGAGTTTTTTCCCGTCAATGCAGTGCGCGCGGGGCCCCTGTACCCCCACGCGCCGGCCTCGCTCATCGCTCGGCCCCACCGGCCGCATTCCCTGGGCTGCCGGCCCATTCCTCACGGCCGGGCTCGCTTCGCTCGCTTCAATTGCAGCTCCATGTAGCGAGCTCCCGGAATCGGATTGAAGCGATAGGGCGCCACGTCGCGAAAACCCAATCGCTCATAGAGACGCTGCGCCGCGGTCATGGTGGGCAGCGTGTCCAAGAGCATGCGCCTATACCCGACTCCCCTTGCCCACTCTATGGCACGCTCCGCGAGAAACAGGCCGCACCCGCGTCCCTGGAAGGCCGTCCGCACGTACAATCGCTTCATCTCACATACGCCGGCCTGCCAGGGGCGAACCGCAACACAACCCGCCGCCGCCTTGTCCACCGTGCACAGCAGCAGCGTCCCGTGAGGCGCCGCGTATTCGCCAGGAAGCTCAGCCACCTCGTCCGCAAACCCTTGGAACGAGAGATCGATGGCCACCCATTGGGCGTACTCCCCGAACAGCCGGCGGACTTCCTCCAAATCCGCCCCAGCGATTACCACCCTCGCTTCCATCTCGGGGTCTCCGCAGGCGTCGAAACCGCTCTACCGCGCCGTTGCCCTAGGCTGCTCCCACCTCATCTTCTTTCCGGCGCCTCCCGCCGGTCGAGCTTATCCATCCGGAGGGAGAAACCACCTCTCTGGCGTTTTGGCGAGCACTCCGCCGAAAAACTGCGCATCGAGTGCTTTCATATCCCACGACCGCCAGTTCACCGGCGTCAGGCAGATGGTGGCGCCATCGCCGGCCAATAGCACGGGCCCGACCTTGGGGTTATCCATGGCTTCCCGCGTCATGTAGCGCCGGACGATCTTCTCGTTGAGCCATCTTCATCATCTGTCGCCAAAGTCGCGTAGTACCGCCCCTTGAGAAGCTCCTGCGATTCGCTTGTCAGAGTACCCACAATCCCCTCCTAAGAGCTCGATTGCCGTCTAAAGTTACGTTTCAACCGCACTGAGGCGACATCTTAGGGCGCTACCGATGGCACCTCTCCCTGTCTCCACAACCAAATGTCGCCGTCCCGCTCGGATGTATCTCCCAAGGATCCGTTCCTGTGCCCTTCCAGCCGTACGGATCGATTTGGATCCGATGGGCTCCGACGACACGGCCGACTTCGAAGTGCAGATGTGGTCCGAGGCTGCCGGTTGTGACCCGGTTGAGCGCCGGGCAAAACTGCGCAGGCCCCTCTCCCTGGAGGACGACGCCATCCGCAACCGCCAGGAGCGGCGTCCCGGTTGGCAGGGACCAGTCGTAACCGGTGTGGCCATCCTACCCGCCGGTTCGCGCTCCGCAAAACGTCAGCACATAGCCGTTGGTATCCGCGGATTGGTCGAACGTGATCGGCAGATCGTGGTCGAAGTATCCCGTCATGGGGAAGTTGCCGTTGAACGGACGCTGCAGCCACGCCAGCACCGGTCGCCCGGTCCCGGGCGAGGCATCGCAGATGGCGTTCGAAGAGGGCTCCATCGGGTTGCTCCCATCGCATCCCCACAGAACGACCGTTACCGTTGCTAGGATTAGGCCCACACGGTGGATCAACCGATCATGTTTCATTGTCTCTGCGGGCAAGGATCAAACCTTCTGTGCAACGAGAAGAAGCAACGGCGATCCGACCTCGTACCGATCGCCGTCCAACGATCCGAAGAGATCCTGCGTCTGGAGACCGGCCTCTCGCAGGAATTCCCGAACTTCGCGCACGGTGTAGACCCAATGCAAGCCCTTTTGTGTTTTTGTCTCGCCGTCGCGCACGAAGGTGTAGGTTGTCTCAATGCAACTCTCGGCGACGTGGTAACGATTCTCTTCCAGGAACAGAATGTCCTCGACTTGGGCCCATTCCCGCTCCCGAAACCTCGGCAGAATGCACTCGGCTGCCATGCCGTAGTCCAGGGCAAGGTGACCCCCCGGCTTGAGAGCGCGGGACACTGCCTGGAGAAATCCCCGCGTGCCGTAGGGGTCCAGATACCCGAAGCTGTTTCCGAAGCAGAAGCCGGCGTCAAACTCGGATTTCCAGGACAGATCTCGCATATCTGCGTTCCGCCACTCGATTTCTAGGCCCGCATCGATAGCGGCAGCTCGGCCCTCCTCGATCATCTGCGGCGATAGGTCGACGCTGGCTAGGCGATACCCCCGAGACGCCAGCTCCAAGGAGTGTCGACCCAAGCCGCAAGGCACGTCGAGCACTCGAAACCCCGCCTGGAGCCTGAGAACGCGATCGAGGAAGTCCACCTCGAGGCGTGTTTGCTCCGGGGAGACAGCCTTGCGCCACATTTCGAGCGCAATTCCTTGAAAGAAGCTCTCGTACCACTTCGGATCCACTTCATGTCCCCCGTCTGTCGCCGTGGCAAGGCGTGAGCTGGGACGCCACGATCCGCCATTGCCTTATGTCGCTCACTTCATGATGCTCGAATTCGAGACTGGGGTCAGAGAACCGCGCTAGAACGATCTCCTTTGTGAGCACTTCGCCGCTGGCGCACAGTCAACGGGGGGTCCTTCGCCTGGGCTCGGTCTAACACCGAGATCGGCGGCGCTCCGTCTCGCCGTGCGCCGTCCGCTACATCTGGGTGTTCGGCGGCATCTCTTACACTCGATACCCAACACCAATAAGAACGCCGCGAATGTAGTCGAAGTGGGACCCGAATGAGCGATGGAGCTTCTCGCGCGCTTTCGCAGCGAAGCGCCCCCATTTGTCAGGGCCCAAAGCGTCCTGAGCAAACCGGCCCCCTGAACTGAGCTCGCGGTCGGCAATGTAGCGGTCGATGGAAAGACTACACTCCAACGCGATCCTGTGTACTTCGACACGGGCAAAACCGGCTGCTGTCAGCGCGGTCTTGACGTTCTCCACTTTCTCGAAATAGCCCTCCGACGGCGCCACTCGGGCAACTGCTTCCTGAAGCCGGTCCTTCGAGACGGCTTCGGCCAGAAGCTCGCTCCAGGCTTGGCTGTAGGGATCCGTGTTCGCACTCCAACTGGTCACGACGAGGACACCGGACGGTCTCAGGACACGGTACGCTTCCAGCAGAGCCGCTCTGTAATTCAGGAGGTGAGACAGCACGAAGCTTGCCGTGACAACATCGAAGATGGCGTGCCGGAAGGGTAGGGCCGTAGCCTCGGCGGCCAGCACCCGCAGTTTCGGCATCGTCTCCCTCGCCAAGGAAAGCATGCCGATTGAGCGGTCACAGCCGATCACGCCCGCAAGCTGACCCACGCGAGCGCCGAGGGACCTCGGAACAATACCTGTGCCGGTTCCGATGTCGAGCACGATGGCTCCCGCTGCGGGAGGTATCATTGCCCAAATGTGCCGACCGACCGCCTCGAAACGAGTCCCCCAAACATCGTCGTACCGTCGGGCAATGTGATCGTATGAACGCCAGCTAGTCACCCTCGGGCATCCCTCGGGAGGGTGTCTTCCAACACCCCTAGGTCCCTCAAACGCTGAGATCAGCGGCCAGGCTCCGTTGGGACGGCATCTAGAGCTGACTCCAATGCGATGAACAAGACGCAGGGTGCGCTGCTTACGCAGGAGGCGCTATGTGGCAGCTTCGCGGGCACGTATGCATACATGCCAGGCTTGAGCTCGAGCTTCGCCTGACCTTTGAAGTTGGCGTGGAGCTCTCCCGCTACCAGCACCATCCGCTCAGCCGACGTGTGCCAGTGGTCCGGGACGGCGGCATTGGCGGGCAGCTTGAGGAATACATCCGCATTCGCTTTCGCTGGATCGCCGTGAAGAACCGCAAGACCGCAACCCACCGGCATGAAGGGTGGGCACGGCCCCCACTGGAGCTGAGCATCTTGGGCGCTACGCGTCAGAGCCTGCTCCTGGGCAGGCGCTTGCGCAAAGGCCCATGCTCCGACGAGAGCTAGCACGGTCACCACCAGACCCTTGGTCAACCCATGGCTTGACATGGTCATTCTCCTTTCGTTCGACGTGTCCGCCGAACACTAAGTCATACGGTCAGGAATAAAGATAAACGGGCGCGAGCCCGGGGCGTGTATTTGCTTCGCTGGCGCCTTAAGGCAGTATAAGTGCCATCAGGGCGCGTTTTCAATGAGTGACGGTTGTGGAGCCTGCTGTTATCTTGCGCGGTGGGGCCTGTATGCGCGGATCAACGCCGCAAGCTCACTCCCGGACCGGTCACGCTCGCAAAGAAATATCGTAATCGGTGAGCGGCGGGATTTCAAGGCCATCCGAGATGAGTCTAATGGGAGACGGCATTCTGAGTTTATGCGCATCCACAGGCGACGGACTTTTCAGACGCAGCGGCTGCATGCATCTTGTGGCCGTCCCGTTTCCACCAATCAAGGCCGCCTATCAGCTCCTTCACGCGGAAGCCTAGCTTGAGCATGTTCACCGCTCCTTTCGTGGACGCGTTACACCCGATTCCGTCGCAGTAAGTCACGACGAGAGCGTTCTTTTCGACGCGCCTCGTCGTCTCGAGAGACATCGTTCGGTGCGGTATATTGATCGCGCCGGGAATGTGTTCGCGCTCAAATGCCTCGGGTGAACGTGCGTCGACGATGGTAATGTTCTCTCCGGCTTCGAGCGCAACCTTCAGATCCCACGAGTCGATCTCGTACGCGAGCTTGTCGGAGTAGTGCTTCAGCTGATCGTTCATGGTCTAACTCTCCTTGAAAACCGTGTCGTCCGCCGCGGCCCGTCCTCTCTATGCCTTGACCGCGATCTGACCGAGCCTCTCGAGCGCGGTCGGAGACGCAACAGATCCAAGCTCCTCTTCAGCCCGGCCGAGGCTCAGACTCTCCGCGCGCGTGCTGAACGGAACGAAGGTGAGTCGCCAAGATCACCAGTTCTTCTCGATGGCCTTGGCAATATCTTCCCCGATCTCCTTCATCGCCCCGGCGTTCCTGCCTCCGAAAGTCCCCAATTTACCGTATCTACAAACACTGAATCAACTGAACCTGATCCAACGGCATCGGTAGCGAACGTCACGCACCCATTCCATCCGTGGCGTGGAAGGAGATTCGAGATTTACCGTGGCGACACCGAAACGTCACGCCGGCAACGAGGCGGCCAAGCCGCCGTCAAGTCGTGACGAGAGGGAGTTGACAAAGAAGCTTCCAGAAGCTACTTTGGGCTATGCGAGCCGTCGGCCTCAAGGTGCTCAAGAACAAGCTCAGCGAGTACGTGCGTCTCGCCGCGGCCGGTGAAACGGTCCTGGTCACGGACCGGGACCAAGTTGTGGCGGAGCTCGTGCCGCCGCGAGCGGGCCGAAGCCCCCTCCTTGCCGATGCCTTCTTGGGAGAAGCGGTCCGGAGGGGCTGGATTACGCCCCCCAGCATCGTGGCAACAGAGCCTCCACCTCGAGACCCGGTCGCCCCGCTCGATGAGATCCTCCATGGTCTCGATCAAGATCGGGCGGACCGTTGATCTATCTCGACACTTCCGTGGCACTGGCGCACTTGCTCGGCGAAGACCGTTTGCCACCTGCCTCCCTTTGGGAGGAATCTCTCGTTTCTAGCCGCCTCATCGAGTACGAAACCTGGAACAGAATCCACACCATGGGGCTTGCGAAGTCACATGGCGAGTCTCTACGCCTCTTGCTGGGTCGCCTAGCTCTGATCGAGTTGGCTCAACCGGTGTTGTCCCGTGCACTGGAGCCCTTCCCACTCGCCGTGCGGACGCTCGACGCGCTTCACTTGGCTTCGGTCGAGTTTCTGCGTGGTCAGAATCAAGCGGTCCGTCTGGCTTCGTATGATCAGCGAATGCTCGAGACGGCGCATCGGATGGCGATCCCTCTCTTCGATTTGCTCTGAGACGGGAGAGACCCTTACTCAGGCCATCATTCGAGCGCTCGAGGAAAGGATCGAGCGGTGGCGCGGTCGGCGCACGGCTCCGGCATCACTCTGGGTGGCGCTTACAACGCAAGGGACTCGACTGCCTGGTTCAGGGACGCGCCTTGTTCAGTTGGGCGCGGTACACGGCGGCCTTCTCCGGCCTTCCCGAAGCTTCGTACAGTTCGGCCAAATGTTGGATGGTTTCACGAGTTCGTGTGTGATGCTCTCCGACGGACTCAAGATAAATGCCGTAAGCCTCCAGAAGCAGGGCTTCGGCATCCTCGAGCCGGCCCTGCTCTTTGAGCATGCGGCCCAACATCCGGATGCTGTCCGCGGTCTGTTGATGTGAACTTCCCAGAACCCGACTTTTCAGAGCGATCACCTCTCGGTAAAGCTTCTCGGCTTCATCGTAACGGCCCATCCCATGGTAGCTCGTGGCCAAGTTATGCATGCTGGTGAGCGTGTCGGGGTGATCCTTTCCCTGCCGACGGCGGGTTTGGTCCAGCACCCTTTCCGCGACCCGGGCGCTCTCCTGGTAACGGCCCCGAACGTAGTACATGCTGGCGAGGTTGTGCATGGAATCAAGCGTGTCAGGGTGATCCTCCCCAAGCACGCGTCGCTGGGCGTCCAAGGTCTTTAGAGACAGTTCCTCCATCTCGTCGTAGCGTTCCGACCACAAGTACAGGCTCGCCAGGTCGAATTGAGCTCTCAGGGTTGCGGGATCCTCCTCACCGAGAACCCGTCCACGGGTTTGCACGAGTTCGAAATAGAGCGGCTGCGCTTCAGCGAAGCGGTTTTGATAATAGTACAGGTTCGCCAAATCGTTGAGCGCAGTTAGTGTATCGGGATGGTCCTTTCCGAGCACGCGCCGGCAGGTTTCCACCGCCTTCGTGAGGAGCGGTTCCGCTTCGCCGTACAGACCGAGGTTCGTATAGACCTTGCCCATCGTCACCATCAGCCGGGCCTGAACCTCAGGCTGTTGTGAGAGAGCTTTCTCGATCTCCCTAGCTCCCTTGCCTAGAATCTCGTGAGCGGTGATGGTTCTGCCTAGAGCCTCACTCGGATCAGCGACCTCGAACACTCCCACCAGAAAATTCGAGACTTCATTCGCGGTCGCAGCTTCGCGCACGGCGACGCGTTCAGCTTCCCTGGCTCGGATCATTCCCGCCGTTGCCGAGACCAGCCCGAATATCAGCGCGATCAGCACCGCAGCCGCGGCCGCAACTCCTCCCTGGTGACGGCGGATGAACTTTCGAGCTCGGTAGGCTGCGGTGGGCGCTCGTGCACGAACCGGTTCGTGTCTCAAGTATCGCTGTAGATCCTGCCCCAGAGAGCTCGCCGTCTCGTATCGTCGCGTGCGCTCCTTTTCGAGCGTTTTCATCGTGATCCAGTCCAGGTCTCCACGAAGCTGTTTTCCGAGTGAGCGCGGATCGCCACGACGGTTTCTTGCTGCAAGTTGCGAGGCACTACCCATGCTACTGACGCGTACGCTGGGCCTCGGCGGCTCCTCCTCCAGGATCCTTCGCGTCATCTCGACAAAACTCGTCTGTCCAAGAATGTCGAGGTCCAGAGGTTTGGCGCCGACCAGTAACTCGTACAATACGGCACCGAGTGAGTAGATGTCCGCCCGGGTGTCGACGTCCAGCGCTGTGATATCCGCTTGCTCCGGGCTCATGTACTCGGGCGTGCCAACCAACTGCCCGAGCTCCGTGTAAGCTGACTTGTCAGTAAGTCGACCCGAAGTTGCTTTGGCTAGGCCGAAGTCGATGATCTTCGGAAGCGGCTCGCCATCTTGAATCGTAACGAGCACATTGGAGGGCTTGATGTCGCGGTGGATGATCCCTTTCTGATGAGCGTGCTGGGCCCCGTCACAAACCTGGAGAAAAAGCTCCAGACGCTCGCGAATCGTCAGCCGGTGCGTGTCGCAGTACTTGGTGATGGGGATACCTGAAACGAACTCCATGGCGAAGTAGGGGCGCCCTCCCGCCGTCGCGCCAGCGTCGTAGATTGCAGCAATGTTGGAGTGAGTCATGAGCGCCAATGCCTGCCGTTCGGAGGCGAAGCGGGCAACGAAATGCTTTGTGTCCATCCCCCATTTGATGAGCTTGACAGCGACGCGGCGCCGTACCGGCTTGTCCTGCTCCGCCTCGTAGACGGAGCCCATGCCACCTTGGCCGATCTCACGGATGATGCGATAGGGACCAATTTCCCTTGGAACGTCGGCTGGTCTAGGTGGAAAGGCCGTTTCTTCTTCTTTCTCTAAGGTTGGGCCCTCGCGAAGGCTCTCTGCCTCTTCGTGGGAGGCTATGAGAGACTCGACCTCGACGCGAATCGACGGATCTTCAGCGAAAGCGCGGCCTAGGAACTCAGCCCTTTGTTCCGGATCCCGTTCGAGCGCAGCCTCAAACAGCTGTCTAATTTTTTCCGAACGCTCCGCTCTCATGGGGTCCCCCCCCGGCGAAATCACAGTTCAGGTAGGAAATGGAGCCGTCTCAGAAACGATTGCGATATTTTAGTGAGGAAGAGTTGCCGGCGCAACCTCCCGAGCACGACGGCACGAGGAGGCCGCCGCCGCGCCGGAAGGATCCAATCGGATCATGTTCTGGAGAGCGGAGGCTTGGATTGGCATCCAGCTGAAAGACGGCGGTGCTCTTTCTCGAACGTCCCGTCAGGCGACTGGGAGTTACGGCGATCAGCCAAAAACGTCAATGGCGGCGCCGGTCATGGCGTCGGGAGCCTCGATGGTGAGGTAGAGGATGACCGAGGCCACCTGCTCGGGCTCCATCTGAGGATTCATAGGAGAAATCATCCTTGCGCGGCAAAGGGAAGGGGCACCGTTTATGCCAACCAGCTCGTCTTCGACGACGAACCCGACCGACTCGAAAGGCTCGCCCGTTACCTGACTCGCGCTCCCCTCGGAGTCCACACCGTCCGCACCAACAACGACGGCCGCGTCGAGGTGAGGACTCCCCCCTCAGCCCGTGACGGCAGACACCGTTTTACGACTCGACCCGCTCGATTGGATTCATTCCCTCTGCCAACGGATTTTGCCGTGAGACCAGCTTTGAAGCAGCCCGGCAACATCTCATTCCTTCGCAGCAGCCCGATGCGGCCGATTCCCGACCGCGGCCAACACTTGACAAGGTCTATGCGAATCGAATCCGAAAAGCCCTTTTCAA
>Ga0209521_10003359_pt1 | contig 12917 bp, 8 predicted proteins | sample Rifsed19ft4_FD_184016 | JGI IMG/M metagenome (GOLD analysis project Ga0209521, IMG submission 184016) | Soil microbial communities from Rifle, Colorado, USA - sediment 19ft 4 (version 2) | ecosystem: Environmental > Terrestrial > Deep subsurface > Rock core/Sediment | place: Rifle, Colorado... | reverse complement strand
GGGTATTTTTTAATGTGTCTTGGGTATTTTTTAATGCGTCTTGGGTATTTTTTAATGCGTCTTGGGTATTTTTTAATGTGTCTTGGGTATTTTTTAATGCCTCCGTCTTATCATGCAACCTTTTCATGTATTCCGAGAAGAAGTAAGCTTGCGCGGCATATTCCCCGCTTATCTTTCCCACTTTCGAGTCGAATTCGCCGTCTGCGACAGTCACTCCCAAGCAAGCATCCTCAAGAAGCTGGTACAGCTCGATAACGATGCCGGGAGCGCCGATGTTCCTCAGGTCATCAATCGTCGAGACGCTGTGTCGCATTCCGGGCCTGATGAATTGGGACATCTCGTTTCTGAATGCAGAACAATCAGTTGGCCAGTCCAGCCCCAATTCCCTGAATACCCTCCTTAATTCGCCTTCCCAGTCCTGCATGAATTTATCATAATGTATGAAAGCTCGGCAGTGCCCAGAGGTCGCCCTAAGAGCGGTGCGATTATAGTTCAGCCATGTTCCGAGCACCCCTCCACGGTTGAAGTTTTTTATGCGCTCAAACGACCTTACCACATCAAGTGGGTTACGGATGATATGGAGAAATACTGTATCCACGTCCAGTTCTTTCAGGACATCTTTCCATACCTCCACAAAAATGCAGGTCCTCGGGTCCTTCCACGCCCAGAGAGGGTACTCTGTGAACGCATTACGTATGAGATCTTTCAGCTCTTCCTTGTATGATTTTATGTCCTCGGAAAGGTGCCAGTCTTCAGAAAGCGGGATGACAGAATCCCATGTGGTTTTGAATTTGCGCTGCAGACTCTCATGAAACTCAACAACGTCCTTTCTTTCCCAGAATCCTTCAGAATTATAGTAATCGGGCGGAACAAGATCGGATTCCTGTCCAATGTGCGCGCTAAGCAGGTTTATAGATCTGGTTATGGCAGATGTACCGCTCCTGTGCATGCCGAGTATACAAATTGCTTTTTGCTTCATGCTATCCCTTCCCGTAACCATATGAATACTCCTTCGCCTCTGTCCTCTTTCCAGGGGAGAGTAATAAAAATCATGCTTCCTTTGCCATGCCGAGCGTATCCAGTACGTCTATCTCCGGCTCGATGCAGAAATCTATGCTGCCGTTTGAGCAGATCTCTTTTTCCGCCTGCACCCTGAACATCACGGCATCTATAACTCGGTGCAGGTATCTTGCCTCTCCGTTGACTATGCCGGTTGTGCCCGCGTTCATGAAATATGTGCCCTGCATGAGGTTGCAGCGGAACCTCAAGCGCACCTCGGCTGTCTTTCCGGCGTCCGTCTGGTCTATCACCCACTGGCCCGCGCCGGTGTTGCCGCCGCCGAACTCCGTGCCGGTGATGGTCTTTATGAGCATGCCGAAGCCGACATGAAAACAGGGCTCCGTAAATTCGACCTCGTACGCGTAGATGAACTCGCCGCCCCTATAGAGCACGTTCACGACCTCGCCGTCGAGGGTCGTTATGCGCGGGTTCTTTATCACTGCGCCGAGAGATTCATAATATACGGTGCTCTTGGGCGTAAAGTTATCTATGAAGAATGCCTTCTTTTCAGGTTCTTCTTGCGCCTGGCGTTCGGCCTCTCCGCCTGCGCTGACCGTACGCCTTTTAAGCTCCTCTATGAATTTTTCCGCCTTTGCCGCGGGAGAGTAAAGGAGCTTGTGATAATCGGTTATGACCTCTTTGGGCCTACCGTCGCATAGGATCTCGCCCTTTTCAAACAACATCGCCCTGCCGCAGAGCTCAACAATGGCCGCCGCGCTATGAGATACAAAGAGCGTGGTAACGCCCTGCTTCTGAAAGTCCTTTATGCGCACGTAGCACTTGCGCTGGAACGCCTCGTCGCCCACTGCCAGCGCCTCGTCCACGATGAGTATCTCCGGGTCTACATTTATAGCGGTGGCGAACGCGAGCCTCACATACATGCCGCTTGAATAGGTCCTGACAGGCTTATCGACGAAGTCGCCTATCTCGGCGAATCGGGCGATGCTCTCGAACTTCTCCTCCATCTCCGCCCTGCTTATGCCCATGAGCGCGCCCTGCATGAAGACGTTCTCCCTGCCGGTGAAGTCCCTGCCAAAGCCCGCGCCGAGCTCGAGGAGGGCCGAGATCCTGCCCCGCACCTGCACGCTGCCAGCCGTGGGCTGGAGTATTCCCGCTATGACCTGAAGGAGCGTGCTCTTGCCAGAGCCGTTCCTGCCGACGATGCCGAGGCTCATGCCCCGCGGCACGTCGAGGCTTATGTCCTTCAAGGCCTGGAACTCGCTGTGGTACTTCCTGCCGAAAGGGTGAATCAGCTCCTTTAACCTGTCGGCGGGAGAGGCGTACATCTTGTAACTCTTGCTTACGTTCCTTATGCTTATCGCGTGGTCCATTTACAGGACCTCCGCGAAGCCGGGCTTGAGTTTCCTGAAAAAGACGCCGCCGATGCCGAAGCACAGGAAAGAGACGAGCGTAAGGTAGAGCAGCCCCTGGAGGTCAGGTAGTTTGCCCGCGAGGAGCGCCATCCTGTAGCCCTCTACCACGGCGTACATGGGGTTGAGCTTCAGGACAAAATCAAGGCTCGCCGGTATCATCGAGGGCGGGAAGAATATCGGCGTGAAAAAGAACCACGCCAGCATGACCATGTCCACTACCTGGCGGAGGTCCCTTATGTAGACGCTTATGCTCGATAACATCCAGCCGAGGCCGACCGAAAAGACCGATACCATGAAAAGATAGATAAGTATGACGGGGGCGTAAAGGGGCAGCTGCTTCTCAAAGGCTACATATACGACCATGAAAAGGCCCATGCCGATAAGGTGGCTTATGAAGTTGCTGATAATGGCGACTATGGGCAGAAGCTCAGACGGGAAGCCCACGGCCTTTTTCACCAGGTTGCTGTTCGATGTAATGGACGCCATTGACGAGAGCACGCCCTGCGAGAAGAACTGCCAGGGCAGAAGCCCGGCGAGGATGAAGAGGAAGAAACTGTCTGTGCCGTAGACCGGGTCAGGCGTCGATTTGAAGATGAGGCCGAAGACCGCCCCGTAGACGATGACCTGGGAAAGCGGGTTCAAGACAGCCCAGGCAAAGCCGAAGACAGAGCCGATGTACTTGGCCCGCAAGTCCCTCATAGCCATTGCCCAGAGCATCTGGCGGCTCTTCAAGAGCTTTCTGGTGAAATCCAGCAGGATGAGGATACTGTTTTTCATTCCATGCCTTCGAGCGAAATGGATTAAGCTAACCTGGTGTTTTTCGTCAAAAATCTGTAAAACTGAACTGGCAAATGCAGACAGAAAGGGAAATAAAAATATGCCTGGGCTCGTTCATTAAATGAACAATAGCACGGCGCTGGAACTCTGGTCAAGTGGTTTGTTCATTTTATGAACGGACATTAAAATCATTTAATAAAACCTATACGGGAATGGATTAGGGGCGGTCTATTATGATAAAATCGTCCAGCTAAACCCTTTGAAAGCTAAGGGGTTTTGGGGCATCGTCAAAAGATGAGATTGCGTCGCTTCGCTCGCAATGACAGAAAATAATCTCCCCTGCCCCTCTTTAGAAAAGAGGGGCAAAAAAACTCTTCTGTATGCCTCCCCTCCCTTGACGGGAGGGGATTAAGGGGAGGGTGAATCTATGTCCTTGCTCCCCGCACATAATGGCGCGCACAGCGCATGCTACGAAAGAACATGGACCGTAACCCTATGAATCTCTCCTCTCGCCTGACATACTGCGCCATACTGGCGGCCGTTGTATTCGCCGTTTATGCTAACACCCTTTTGAACGGCTTTGTATACGACGACAACATCCAGCTGGTCGCCAATCCCTGGATAACCGATTTCAAGTATCTGCCTGATGTGCTCAGCACTCACAGCTTCGGCTTCAAGGACGGCAAGGACCTTGGCACCACCTACCGCCCCCTTGCGATAATCGTCTTCATGACCGAGTACAGCCTCTTCGGCCTCAAGCCAGCGGGGTGGCACCTCGTAAATGTGCTCCTCCACCTGGCCAACACGCTGATGGTCTTTTTCACGGCCTCGGTCCTCCTGAAGGTCTTATCGCCCAAAGAGGGGCGGCTTGCCAATATAGCCCCGTTCGCCGCCGCCCTTGTCTTTGCCGTCCATCCGGTAAACAGCGAGACCGTCTCCTGGGCCTCCTGCGTGCCGGAGCTCGTCTATACGTTCCTTAGCGTGACTGCCTTCAACCTGTATATCAGGTCGCGGAACAGCTCCTCTTACGCCCTGAATATCGCCTCCGCCGCACTCTTCTTCATTGCCCTTTTCGCGAAGGAGACCGCTATAGTCCTGCCGATGCTGGTCTTTGTCTTTGACCTTCTATACCCGGACAACAAGAGGGTCATTGGCGTCGCCGCCCTCAAAAGATACCTGCCTTACGCTGCATTTACCGTACTGTACTTCCTGATAAGGCTCTCTGCCCTGGGGGGAATGGCTCCGCGCGAGAACATGTACCCGTTCCTGAACGGCTTTCAGTACCTGCTTAACGGCTTTACCCTCTTTGTAAATTACCTGCGCGTGCTCTTGATTCCGGTAAACGACTACCCGTTCCAGGTACTTGACCCTGTATTCTCGATCTCAGAGCCGAGGGCCTTTATCTCAATTGCCCTCACCTTCATCTTTTTTGCCTTCATCCTCTTTGCCCGAAAACGGATAAATAACATCTACCTCCTCTCGGCGGCCATCATCGTCCTGCCGATACTGCCCGCGCTCTATATTCCGGGCATAAGCAGGGCCGCGTTCGCCGACAGGTATCTCTATCTGCCGACATTCGGTTTCGGGATAGTTCTGTCGATGCTCCTGATCTCTTTGGGGGGCATGACGGCTGACAGGCGCGCAGGTACTTATGTCATCGCGGCCCTTGTCGTCATCTCCATCGCGTTTTCGGCGGCAACAGGCTTGCGGAATACGCGCTGGAAGGACGATATAACGCTCTGGAGGGCCTCTTTGCAGGACTCTCAGGAAAACTACTTCGCAATGTATCAGCTCGGCGCAGCCTATCTGAAGGCCGGAAAGTACGATGAGGGGATAGATATGGCAGCCAGGGCCATTGCTGTCACAGGCTCGAGCAAATACCCTGACCCGGCGGTAACAGGCGATTCGCTCCTTAACCTCGCCTGGGCGTACCGGGAAAAAGGCATGCTCGCGGAGGCGGCTGCCCAGTATGAAGAACTCCTCGCGATAATGCCTGGCGACCCCATGATAAACTACAATATCGCAACGGTCTACCTGCAGAGCGGCCTTCTGGACCAGGCAATAGCCCATTTCTCAAAGGCGCTGGAAGGCTTTAGCGCGCCTGAAGACAGGAGGGACGCCCTATTGAACCTTGGGAACTGTTACACGAAAAAAGGGGATTTCGGGGCCGCTCGATTGAGCTATGAGGAGGCTTTGAGGATATCACCCGGAGACCCTGTGGTAACGGGCAACCTCCGGGTTCTTGAACGGACGTCTACTATAAGATAGCTTTTATTCAACTCACTTCTTTTAAGATCTATGCCGCCGATTCCTTCTCAAGTGTTTTTATGACCGAGTCGATCGTTGATTTTATCGCCGCGGAGTGCGATTTCTGCTGGCAACGCAGGATCTTGAGCAGCTTGGATATGTAGACCGTCTCCATGATATCGAGCTCCCCGCCCATGCCCCGGCCGGAAGGCAGACCATTAGAGTTGTACTCCCTGGTCTCCTCGCCTGCAGCTGGCGCCTTTCCCGGCTTGTATATTTCGCCTGCGCCCGTAAGGAGCCAATCCAGCGTTATCCCGAACCTCTCGGAGAATGCCAGGATCAGGTCAGAAGGCATCTCGCCTCTTTTCTTGTAGTTCGAGAGGGCCTGGGGGGTGACCTCAAGCACCCTCGCCACGGCCGAGTCGTTCTTAAGCCTTCCGGCCCATTTCATCTTTTCGATAACGTACGCGTAGTTTACGCCCATCTCAAGCTCCTTAGTGTTGTCTTGGTCTCGATGACGCGCCCTGGCTGATCGTATCCTCGACAGCGTTCAGCAGGTCCGGTATCTCAAACGGTTTATGCAGGAAAGCGTATCCTCTCCTGATTATCTCGTCCATCTGGAGCCTGTCGTCGAGATAGCCGCTGAAGACCAGCACCGGTATCCTGGGGTTCAGGTCAAGGAGCGGCGTGACAAGCTCAAGCCCGCTCCTCCCCGGCATCACCATGTCGGTCATAATGAGGTCAAAAGACCCTTTTTCCCTGTAGAAGAACGAAAGCGCCTCTTCAGCGCCGGCAGCCTCGAATACGGCGTACCCGTACTCAGAAAGGGCCATTGCCGTAGACTTCCTTACCCACTTGTCGTCCTCGACCAGGAGTATCCTCTTTCCCCTGCCTACGCCTGTCGATAGGACGCATCTCTTCTCGGAACTCGCCGGCGAGGCTTCGTCCATTGCGGCAAGATGCACCCTGAAGATGGAACCTTTGCCCGGAGCGGAGTCCGCTTCTATCCAGCCGCCGTGCTCGTTCACTATGGCCTGCACCATCTTGAGCCCCATTCCGGCGTTTCTCTCCGTATCCGATTTTGTCGTGAACATCGGCTCGAATATGCGCCTTTGCACCTCGGGGGCCATGCCCGTGCCGGTGTCCTCTACCGTGATAACGACGTAGTTGCCGCGGTGATTGCCTTCTGAACCGGAGCTCCCCTTTTTTTCCGTCATGTTGCCGGTCCTGAGGGTTATCCTGCCCCCTGCGGGCATGGCTTCGCTCGCGTTTATGAACAGGCTCAATATTATCTGCTCGATCCTGTTCCTGTCGGTCTTTATCTGCCTTAGATTGTGAGCGAACTCCGTCTCTATTGAGATGTCCTCGCTTAATACATGGCGGAGCATGTTCATAAGCTCTTCGGATATCTCGTTTACATTGAGCGGCACGGGGCTTACGGGTTTATTCCTGCTGTAGAGGAGAAGCTGCTGTACGAGCGAGAGAGCCCTCTCCGAGGAGTCCCTTACAGGTTCGAGGAACTTGAGAAGCGGGTCGCCTGCGCCGATCTTTCCGATGGCGAGGTCATTGAGCATCTTTATTGCGGTTATAATGTTGTTGAAGTCATGGGCTATGCCGGCGGCCAGCGCCCCGAGCGTGCCCATCTTCTGGGAGAGCATGAGTTTGGTGAGCATGCTGCCGCTCTCCCGTTCCATCCTCACGCTCTGCGTATTGTCTATGCTGATTTCCAGAACAAAGAGGGTGCCGTCCGCGGCTGTGTAGGGGACGTCAAATACCTGGTAGGACCTGCCGTCCGGGTGGCTGGATTCCCAGCTTACCGGCTCGCGCGTCTCGAACACCTGGAAGGTCGGGCAGCTCTCGCATGGCTTTGCCCTGCCCCGGATAGCCTGGTAGCAGGCCCTTCCGGCAGGCTCTCCGTAAAGCTCCCTGAACTTTCTGTTGGCGTACCGTATGGAGTAGTCGCGGGACTGAAGGTAGGCGAAAAAGGGCAGGTTCTCAATGAACTCGAAGAACCTCGCCTTCTCTGCCGCAAGCTCTGACTTGACCCTTTCGAGCTCTGCCCTCAGCGACTCAATTTCGCCAATGCAATTCAGTTCAGCCTTGAGCATCTGTGCGCCTTGCGAACATTATCTACTGGTGTCGGGCTGAATATACAGGATTTCCGGTTTTTCTACAACGATAAATATTGCACCGGGTACGGAATTCCCATTTTACTCAGGCTGCTCAAAAAGGTCCAGATGCGAGGCCCCGGTTAAATCGGGGAGAGAGGAAGGAGGCGTACTCTTTGCCGTACGCCGCAGTGACGAGCTTCTGAAGCCAACAAAGCAGATGGGCCTTTTTGAGCGGCCTGTTAAAAGCTTACGCTCTCTTCCGGCAGCATTTCGAGGAGCCTCTCCTTTATGAAGGCCTTCGCCTTTTCAAGGAGATCTCTCTCCGTGGCCTCGAACCTCAGCACAAGGACTGGCTGGGTGTTAGAAGCCCTCACGAGCGCCCATCCCCCTTCGAAGTTGACCCTGAGCCCGTCTGTCTTGATGATATCCTTCACTTTGAAGTCTTCCGTGCCCTGGCCTATCGCCCGCTCCAGCCGTTCTATGACCGAGAACTTGAGCTCATCCGCACAGTCAATCCTTATCTCCGGCGTAACTACGGTCTCGGGCAGGCCGGAGAGCATGGATGAGAAACGAAAAGCGGGGTTTGCCGCCTTTTCCCGCGCGGCTATCTCGGCCAGGCGGCATGATGAGTAGATGGCGTCGTCAAAGCCGAACCACCTGTCGGCAAAGAATATGTGGCCGCTCATCTCTCCAGCCATTGCCGCGCCCACTTCCTTCATCTTTGCCTTTATGAGCGAATGGCCGGTCTTCCACATGATCGGATTGCCGCCCATCCTGGCTATCTCGTCGTACATTACCTGCGAGCACTTGACCTCGCCGACTATCGTTGCGCCGGGCCTCTCCTTGAGAATGGATTTCGAGAAGATCACCATGAGCTTGTCTCCCCAGATTATGCCCCCCTTCTCATCGACTATGCCTATCCTGTCCGCGTCTCCGTCATAGGCAACGCCGAACTCAGCGCCGGTCCTCCTTATGGTCTCGATGAGGTCAAGGAGGTTATACGAGACGGTCGGGTCCGGATGGTGGTTCGGGAACGAGCCGTCAGGCTCGCTGTAGAGCTCGATAATATCAAAGCCCAGCCTTTTCAGGAGCTGCGGAGCGACAGGGCCGGCTGTGCCGTTTCCCGAATCGAGCACAATCCTCATGGGTTTTGGCAGGGCGGGTATATTTATTGAGCTGGCAACATAATCGACATAGCCCGGTATTACCTCATAGTTCTCTACTATTCCGGGCAGCGCCTCCCTGTACGGTTTTCCGAGTACCTCTTCATTTATAATCTTCTTGAGGTCCTGTATCTCTTGACCGTGTATGGTCTCTCTTCCGACGCTCACCTTGAAGCCGTTATATTCAGCCGGGTTGTGGCTTCCGGTTATCATGATGCCGCCGCCCACCTTCAGGGTGTGCATGGAGAAGTACTGCAGAGGGGTCGGGCACTCTCCAATGTCGATGACATTGACCCCGCTCTGGGTGAGACCCCTTACGAGGGCGTCACGGAGGGCCTTTGAGCTCATCCTGACATCGCGGCCCACTGTTATTTTAAAATCCGGCCCTAATTTGACCCCGTGCCTTTCGGCGAAGATGGCATAGGCCCTGCCAATAAGCTCGGCGACCTCTGTAGTGAGGTCCTTGCGCCATATGCCCCTGATGTCGTACTCTCTGAATATCCCGTCGGCAATACCCATCTTCCCCCCCAGGCTTATGTTCTATAAGAAATTATTTTGAGCAATAGACCCATTACAGGCCCTTGTTCCCACGTTTTTCGGTCCTGAGCTTGTGAAAAAAAGATTTGAGGAGCTCCGAAGACTCATTCGCGCCCACCCCTGCGGAGACATTGACGCTGTGGTTCAACCGGCTGTCTGCCGCTATATCGTAAAGAGAGCCGCAAGCGCCTGCCTTCGGGTCAAGAGGGCCGAAGACCAGCCTCGGTATCCTCGCCAGGATGATAGCGCCCATGCACATCAGGCACGGTTCAAGGGTGACGTAGAGGGTTGTGCCGGAGAGCCTCCATCTTCCGAGTTTTTTTGCCGCGGACCTTATGGCTATAAGCTCGGCATGGGCAGACGGGTCCTTTTTCGACTCCCTCAGGTTATGGCCCCTGGCAATGACCTTGCCTTCGGAGACTATTACCGCGCCGACCGGGACCTCGCCCTTTGCGGCGGCCTTCAGCGCCTCCTTCAGGGCCTGGGCCATGAAGGTCTCATCCTGCCTATGACTCAAGAGCCGTCCTTTTTGGAAAAGTTAAAAGGTACATGAAAAGGGGTGCATTGTCAACCTGGGCAGTCCCGGTTTTCTGTAAAATCCAGTCCGAAATATGCTATATTGTCCGGGCTTGCTTAAAATCCGAAAGGAGCATGAAATTGGAGATAATAAACGCCTACTGGAGCAGGATATCCACCGACCCTATAGCGGCCGCGCTCGCTGGTTTTCTGGTAGCGAGCCTTTTCCTGTACGGGGTCAGGGCTATCGTTAGAAGATACGGTCCTAAAAAATAAAGCTGGGCCGATTTCTGCAAAGGCCTTTATACCTGGCCACCTGATCTGCAATTGTTCCCTTCCAGGCGTCGGTTATATTAGTTCCAATTCAGCTTGCAATTTTCAGAGAGCCGCCTTAATATGTAGTCACCTTAAAAGCTTTAGGAATAGCGCCGCTGGTCCGTTCGAGGCAAAGGTTCCATATCGGACCGTATTTCAATACAAGCTATGGCTGCCAGCGAAACACTCCGGAATAACTATCTTATCCTGGCCTTTTTCTTTCTTACCGGCCTTACCGGGCTCGCCTATGAGCTTGTCTGGATAAGACTCCTCATCCTTTCTTTCGGCTCGACCCAATTCGCGATAACGACGGTGCTGGCCACCTTTATGGCCGGGCTTGCCCTGGGAAGCATCATATTCGGACGGGTGGTAGACAGATACCCCTTTCCGCTCCGCGTATACGCGATAATAGAGATATTGCTCGGCATCTACTGCGTGCTCTCGCCCCTGGTCTTCTATTTCGTAAAGAGCCTCTATCTCTTTGCCTCCCCGATAACCGGCGAGGCTACCTTCAGGGCGGGCTTCGAGGCGACCCAGTTCGGCCTGGCCCTGCTGGCGCTCATCGTCCCGACCACTCTCATGGGCGGCACGCTCCCGGCCCTCGTCAAGTACTTCGCATCGACCAATAGGACAGGCGACAGGATAGGCATGCACACAGCTGTACCGTATGCCGTAAACACGCTCGGCGCGGTAACGGGATGCCTCGCGACGGGGCTCTTCGCGCTATATTATCTCGGGGTCAACGCGACCGTTTACGCGGCAGGCATCGTCGATATCATCATAGGCGTCCTCGTTTTCGTCATATTCGGAAAGACGGAAAGCAGGACGCATGAGGAGAAGGCCTATTATAATGGAGCCGATACCGCGGAAGCCGGGCCATCGAGGTCGAGGCTCCACCTCATAATAATCTCCGCGTTTTTCCTCTCCGGCTTTGCCAGCCTGGCGTATGAGGTCCTCTGGACGCGCGTGCTCTCCCTTGTGCTCGGCTCTTCCGTCTACGCCTTTACGATAATGCTCTCCACATTTCTCGCGGGCATAGGCATAGGCAGCATCGCCTTCGCGCCCTTTGTGGACAGATGCCGGCGTCCGGTCTTCTGGTTCGCGGTACTCGAAGCTGCCATCGGCTTCTTTGCCCTCGCGTCCGTCTTCATATACAGGGAGCTTCCTTTCATATTCTTCAATCTGAAACTCTCGTTTGCAGAGAGCTTCTGGCTCTTCCTCGTATTCAAGTTCCTCATCGCCTCTGCAGTGATGATAATCCCCGCGCTCTCCATGGGCGCCATTTTCCCGCTCGTAAACAGGATATACGCCGAAGGACGCGGTACCATAGGCAAGAAGGTCGGCAACATCTACTTCTTCAACACGGCCGGGGCCATACTCGGCTCCTTTGCAGCCGGGTTCATCCTCATCCCGCTTATCGGCGCCCAGAGCGGAGTGGTCCTCATAGCCGCTCTTAACATCGTTATCAGCATCGCCGTAATGGCATATTCCGGCATAAGGCCAGGCCCCAGGTACGCCTGGGCAGCCGGGTCCGCGGCCGTCTATGCCGTGATCGCGCTCTCGCTGCCCTCCTGGGAGCGCCTTGCGATGACCACGGGCATGTATGTCAACGATTACGGCAAGGCCGTAAAGAAGGCCTCTTTCAAGGACTGGAGCTTCAATGACAAACTGCTTTATTATAATGAAGGCCTGAACGCGATAATAACGGTCCGCAGCTCAGGCCCTGATGGAGAGACCATTACCTACCAGGCCAACGGCAAGCAGGAGGCAAAGAGCGAGTACGGCGTCCCGCCAGGGAGCTGGGCCGTTCTCGGCCACCTTCCCGCCATTCTCCATAAGGGCGACACGGAAAACGCGCTCGTCGTGGGACTCGGCTCAGGCGTCACGCTCGGCATGATGGAGCTCTATCCCTTCAAGTCGTTCGATGTGATAGAGCTCGAGCCCGCGGTGGTGGAGGCCGCGCAATTCTTCTCAAAGGCGAACAACAACGCGCTCGTTGACCCGAGGGTGAGACTCCACGTCACGGACGGCAGGAGCTTTCTCGCTTCAGTCGACAGGAAGTACGACGTCATCGTCTCTGGCGTTTCAGACCCCTGGATCTCCGGCGTCTCCAACCTCTTTACCACCGACTATTTCACTGACCTCAGGGGGAAGCTCAACAAGGGCGGCATAGTCGCGCTCTGGTTCTCCAATTACAGGAACACGCCGGAGGACTTCAAGACCGGGCTCAACTCATTCGCAAGGGTCTTTCCAAACGTAAGCGTCTGGTTCCATTACAGGGAGGCACTTGACCTGGTCGTAATCGGGAGCATGGAAGAGCATCCCGTTGACATGGAGCGGCTCAATGAGGTCTTCTCAGACGAAAGGATACGGGAGAGCCTCTCTGGCATAGGCATAAATGACCCCTACGATGTATTCGCGCTCTTCCTCTCGGGCGACAAGGATTTGAGGCGGTTCCTGGGTGACGCAAAGGTCAATACCGATGAGAGGCCCATACTCGAATTCTCGTTGCCAAAGAGCCTTTACAGGAGCGTAAACGGGGCCGAAAGGGTCCAGGAGTTACTGAATTCTGCCGAGGAGATCCTCCCGCCCGTTAACTTGAATGGATTGGAGCCCGCGGACTTTTATCTGAATGTTGGGAAGAGCTTCAATCGATACAACTTCAGGCTCAATCAGGCCCTGAAGGCCTTTGAGGAATCGCTTGAGCACGACCCTGAACAGCGCGAGGCTGCCGTTTATGCCGACAATCTGAAAAAAGAGCTGGGCATCTGAACTTCCGAGTCGGTTCTGCGGATCAGTCTGAAAAAAGCCGCTGCGCG
>Ga0209521_10003358_pt1 | contig 12919 bp, 10 predicted proteins | sample Rifsed19ft4_FD_184016 | JGI IMG/M metagenome (GOLD analysis project Ga0209521, IMG submission 184016) | Soil microbial communities from Rifle, Colorado, USA - sediment 19ft 4 (version 2) | ecosystem: Environmental > Terrestrial > Deep subsurface > Rock core/Sediment | place: Rifle, Colorado... | reverse complement strand
TCTTCCTGATATTCACACGATACCAGATACAAAAGACAGATTAAGACGCTCCTGTCAATTTCCTTTGATAAAACACATTGCGTTTTTAGAAGTCACCTTTAGTGATTAAACCATCAAATAATAATTCTTTTATTTATTATTATTATTTATATCAGTATATTGTATCTTTATTGCTCATAGTTTATTTGATTTTTAAAAATAAATACATTTTTTAAATAATTGATTTAGATTTTGATGAATTATTAGACTAATATTTGATATATTGTTTCAATTGTTATAGATTTATATTAAAAATAAATTGTGTTTATTTTATGACATGCATTACATTCTTCAGTTTGATATGATGGTTCGATTTGTTTATGAAATTTGCATAATAGTTTATTTTTTCGCATATAATCACATAATTCAGTAATATTCTCAATTATTTCAGGTCTCTTATAATCTCCAATTAGAAAACTTGCAGTTAAATGATTAATACGGTCGGTTACTTGTTTGTTACTTTCGAGATTTAGTAATGTAGCTCTAGTTCTTCTAATATAATTACTTACAGCAGGCTGAGTTACACCTAATCTTGTTGCAACCTCTTTCTGTGTTAAATTATGATCTTCAATTAATCTCTTAGCTACCATATAACGTATTGTTGGAACAACAGATCTATAGATAATTTCATATGGTAGAATCATATATCATATGTCATATCAATTATATTTAAGTTATTGATATAATGTTAATTTCTCATTATTTATTGAAACATCTGAAATTAGTCATATTTTATTTTATATAAAATATATGTTTGATATTAGGAAAAGTCTAAAAAATTAATAACTTTTATCATATTCTTTCTTTAAGATAATTATTTATCAGTAATTTTGAAATTGGTGCGGAGGGTGGGATTTGAACCCACGAACCCCTAAGAGACGAGGTTTCTCACAAGCAGATCTGAGCTTCACGTTATGTTTCTCGCGCCTTTGACCTAACTTGGCAACCCCCGCAAACAACATAATATTACCTGAATAGATGTTTAAAATAGTTATTTCAAGTGAATTGAAGCAATCTTTTAAATCATATTATTATTTTGAATAATAAAGATAGATGTGCCGGGGTAGCCAAGCTTGGTTAAGGTGACCGCCTCGAGTTATAATAATACTAAGAAAGCGGTTGTCCCTTCGGGACACGTGAGTTCAAATCTCACCCCCGGCGCTATTTCTAATAAATTTAGATTTCAAAATGTTGACTTAAGTATCCAAATATTATATTTACTCTTTGACTTTTATATTTATTAATAACTCTAAGAAAAAGCATATTATAAAGCATTAATAGTTTCGAATTATATTGTTAATATCTAGTAAATTATTAAGAGAAGCTTTAGAAAAAGGTTATCAAATTGAACCTAAAGCTTTTGAGTTAATTAATAAATTAGATATTGAAGAATTAACAATAAATAAAATTATTGAATTAACAATCCAAAAAAAAATTGATAATAATCAAGAAAAAAAAATAACTGAAAATGATATTAAATTAATTTTAACAAAATTTATCTTAGATAATGAGAAAGATTCGTTAAAAGACACTGAAAAAATAGAAACAAAACTTGAAGTTATAAAAACAATAGATGAAAATAATTATATTTTAGAAGGAAAAAAAGGATTTGAAGAATTATTTAGAAGTAGATATAATAAGTTATTAAAAATAATAAGTTCAAGGCCAGATTATGTTAAAATAGAAAAAATATCTTCAATCAATCAAAAGAAGGTAAAAGATAATGTAAAGATATCTGGACTTGTAATGGAAAAGAGAATAAGAAGAAATAATCTAGTTTTAACTATTGATGATAATACTGGAAAAATAGATACATTAGTAATCAATAAAAAAATTATGAATGATGTTAAACAAATATTATTGGATAGTTTCGTTTTATTAGATATAAGAATCAATGAGAGAGGCACTGCTATATTAAATAATATTTTACAACCAGATGTTCCTGAACATCTACCAATATTCTCAAAGAAAAGAGTTTATGCAGTTTTAACATCTGATATTCATGTTGGAAGTAAAAACTTTTTGAAAAAAGAGTTTGAAATGTTTGTTGCTTGGTTAAATGAGAAAGAAAATAAAAAAGAAAAAGAAATTATTAGAAGAATAAAGTACATAATTATTGCGGGTGACTCTATTGATGGAATAGGTGTATATCCTAAACAGGAATTAGATCTTGAAGAATTAAATGTAAAGAAACAATATACCTATTTATCTCACTTATTAGAACAAATCCCTCAATCAATAGAGATAATTATCATTCCAGGTAATCATGATCCTGTTAGACAAGCTCTTCCTCAACCATGCATTCCTGATTTTTATTCAGAAGATTTACTAAAATTAAGTAATGTAAAGATAATAGGAAATCCTTCTTATATTAGTATTCATGGAATAAAGATATTAGTTTATCATGGTAGAAGCTTAGATGATGTTATTGCAACTACTCCTGGTCTTAATTTTAATAGACCAGCTCTAGCAATGAAATCGTTATTAAAGGCTAGACACTTAAGTCCAGTTTATGGTGGAAGAACAGAAATAGCACCAGATTTTGAGGATAATTTGGTAATTGAAGAGGTTCCTGATATATTTCATTCTGGACATATTCATACTTTAGATCAAGAAAGATATAGGGGTACAATTATACTAAATTCTGGGACCTGGCAATCTCAAACTCCATTCCAGCTTAAGATGGGAATAATACCAGTACCTGCAGTAATTCCTATCATAGATTTATCAACTTTAGATGTTATTACAAAAGATTTTAAGAATTTAGAGTTTATTAGTTAGAGTAATGGAGATATTACTGGGTCTTCAACAAAGACTTCTTTAACTGTTTGAAAAGATATTAATGCGTGTATCCTTTTAGATCTACCATATCTACCTTGACTGATTACACTCCCAGTTATTAATCCAAGTAAATCTAATTCACTTAAGAGGCCACTAATTCTTCTGTGAGTTAAAATTTCTATTCCAATTTTTTTACAAGTATCACAATATTTATTGTATACATCTCCTGTAGATATTGTTGAATCAAAATAAAGAACACTTAACAAAACTATTTTTGCTTGAAGAGGTAATGAATTTAATGCATCATATGTTCTGTCTCTATCGATTTTTTGTAATGCTATTCTAACATGTTTTTCTTCTAGTTGATTATCTCCTTCTTCCCTTTCTGCAATCTCAGCAGAAATACGTAATAAATCTATAGCTCTTCTAGCATCACCATGTTCAGATCCTGCTAGAGCAGCACATAAATTTATGGCACCTGAAGAATAAGTTTGTTTGCTAAACGCTAATTTCGAACGTTGTTCTAGTATTGCCCTTAACTCTTCAGTTGTATAAGGTGGAAAAACTAATTCTTCTTCACTCAAACTACTTAGAACTCTTGTATCAAGATATTCTTTAAATTGAAGATCATTTGAAATTCCAATTATTGAGAGTGAACCTGGACTAAATTTATCGCTAGATCTAGTCAATTCGTATAGAAGATTATCACCATAAGTTTTTACAAGATAATCTATTTCGTCTAGTACAAAAATAATTATATATTTATTCTGAGATATTCTGTCTATTATTCTTTGTAGTACCTCACCTACAGCTATCCCGGTAAATGGTATTTCAAGATTAATAGAATCAGCTAAATTTGATAGTACTCTGTAACTTGTTCCAGCTATACGTGTATTTGTGTATGCCAATCTAACTTTTAAGTTTAATTCGTGGGTTCTTTGAATTAATTTATTTGTTACATACTTTGCAACAACTGTTTTTCCAGTTCCAGTTTTTCCATATAATAATAAGTTTGAACATTTTGTATTTCTAAGAATTGGAGATAGACTTTGTCCAATAGATATAATTTGACTTTCTCTAAAAGGAAGATTATCGGGTATATAATCAGATCTTAAATACATGTGTTCTTTAATTAGATTATTATCTGATAATGCTTTATTAAAAACTAAATCTAATACTTCATCATAGTTATTTTCAGACAATTTAATCACATCTGTCTTATCCCTTCACCCCTCTATTTCTTATGGAGATAAATATGAATAGAAATATTATATAATATAACATATATGGAGACCGAACTTGAATAGTATATTTAGTATTAATTATAATTAATTAAATATAGTTGACCAATTAATAGATTTTTACTCTTTATTATCTTCATGTTTAATCTAGACTCTAAACAAACCCTCCTTACAGTAGAAATAACGGGGTGAAGGACCCCTTAAATCAATATTTAGGAATAACTAAAAAATAGGAATGAATCATAGGATAAGTGTGAACTAGATACTAAATAATCACAACACACCCCTATATTTCTAATGGAGTATTTATTACACTTTTATCTTGTGAATACAACATATCCACACCCCTCTATTTCCAATGGAATACTTTCTAGCCAAATCTATAGACTCTATTTCTGATTTATGTGAATAAATGTGAATAGATATAAAGATACTATTACTATAATCATTATATGTCACTAAATATTGACTATATGTTCACAGTTTCACTACTTCTTTATACTTATATTTTTTTTGTGAAGAGTTACCTAAGTTTAATGCATTGGTCCAAAGAAGAATTAAGATACAATTTAACGATAGTGATGGTGGAAAATATAGTATTTTAATAGATGGAAATACATCTAAAGATAAAATACTAAAAATAATTAATCTTCTAGACATAACAGAAGAAGATAAAGCAAAAAATGAAACTACATTAACAACATATTCTAAAGAAACATCAATTGGAAAAATTTATAGTCTGATTGAAAACAAATTCTCATTAGGCTATTTTACTTCAAATAATTTACTCGAAGCTTATGAAGACGAATTTAATATACCAATCAAATTAAGTACAATATCAACCTATTTATCCAGGTTAGAGCAAAAACAATTACTATCAAGACAAAGAACTTCATCTGGTTGGACATACCAAAAGTCAAAATTAATTCAATTAACGTTTAGAAATTAACTTTTAATTTTATATCTATAAGGTCTTCTTTCACTACGTTCTATTAATCCTTCTGCATTTAATTTTTGCAAAATACGTGCAGTATGTTCCCTAGTTCTATTGATCATTAATTGTAATTCTTTAACTGAGTAATCCTTTCCTTTTAAATATGATAAGACTTTTAATTCTGTTTCGGTTAACTGTTTTGAAATTAATTGTTTTGAATAATCAATATTCTCTTTATTATCATCTTTCACAACTTCTATTGATCGCTCTATTTCATGTTTAGAATCATTTTGTGATAATATATCATATTTTTTAATAAATTGTTTTCCTACTTTTAATTCCAATATTTCTATTTTTACTTCATGATCAAGTAATCTATTATCTTGAGCTTTAGCTCTATTTCTTAATTCTGATATAATACTCTGAATTACATATTCAGAATCTTTAATGTTATTGTTTAATCCTCTTAATTTAAGAGAATATTGTGATATTATTAATGACATTACACCTAACAAGACTAGATATACAACTAAGAATAGATAATCTTGTAATATCATTTGATATCACCTATATTACAAAATCACTATATCAACATTATTATACATTACTTTATAATTTTAGTTATCTTTTTAATTGATGAATCTATTAATAATATAATAGATTCCATTTCAGTCCTATCAACATTCTTTAATTTGACGTCTTTTAATAAATTAGCAATTTTTAATAAATTATCAAAACTATCGTCAAATAATCCTAAATATTGCATCAATATTATAACATAAAAAGATGATTCAACATTTGCTTCTCCCTGACTTAATGTTCGTAAAAAGGATCCTTTACTTACTTTTTTCTCGTCCCTTAATAATATTTTTTCTTTCAAATTAATAATATGAGAATTTATTATTATTGTATCTAATTGAGCTTTAGTAATTTTACTTCTCTGCAATAAATAGGTAAGAATAATATCTCTCTCTACCAATTCTTTTAACATAATAATTCATATAATACACTTTTGTATAATCTTTTCGAAATCCTTATCTTAATTATAATTAATAATAACAGTAATTATTAAAAATAATTGAAATATTATATAAATAAATATAATATAAATTAAGTTTTCCTACTATAAAGTCTTTATTATACTTATTCTTACCTTCCAGTGATAGAAATTGGTCGAAGAAGAAAGAAAATCATTAAAGTAACGAGAAGAAGTCTACCCAAGGTTTATAGTTGTCCTCAATGTGGTATGATATCAATTAAAGTTTCAATAAATACAGAGAAATCAACTAAGATAATATGTGGAAGTTGTGGACTTAACTGGGAAAAAGACAATATTAAGAATAAAGAAGCTATTGATATATACAATGAATTTATAGATGAATTCTCTTCAACAAGAGGTTAACGATTTTTTTGATTGGTAAAATAGAGACGACAATCAAACAACAAATTGAAAAATACGGAACAATATGTCTAGTATTAATTGATTCAGAAAACCTCTCAACAAAGAGAACAATTAACATAATTAGAAAAGTACAGAAATGTGGAGTTTCAGGTATTCTTATAGGTGGTTCAACAGCAATAGATCAATTAGAACTTGATAAAATAGTAAAAACAGTAAAATCAGTTACATCACTACCAGTTATTCTGTTTCCTGGTAATATCACAGGAATATCACCAAACGCAGATGCTATTTTTTTTAGTTCTTTGCTTAATTCAGACAACCCTTATTTTATTAGCCAATCACAAGCATTAGGTTCAATATTAGTTAAGAAATATAGTATTGAAGCAATACCAATGGGCTATATTGTCATAGGAGATGCAGGTACTATAGGATTTATTGGACAAGCTCGTGGAATACCTCCTAATAAACCAAATCTAGTTGCAATGTATGCGTTAGCCTCTCAATATCTTGGCATGAGATTTGTTTACTTAGAAGCTGGTTCTGGTGTGACATCACATATCACATCTAGTATTGTAGAGTATGTTAGAAAATTAGTTGATTGTATTTTGGTAGTTGGTGGTGGAATCAAATCCGCTAAGATCGCCAAAGAGATTGCGAATGCAGGTGCTGACATAATTGTTGTTGGAACCTTAATTGAACAAAAAAACTTCAAATTAGAATTGAAAGAAATAGTTAGCACAATTATGAAGAAAAGATGATATGTTATATATCATAATATCACAAACATAGTGAATTACTATGGTATTAACTAATGAAGAATCAATCCAACGTATTAATGAAATCACAATATTTCCTGATTATTATCAGTCTTACAATAGAAAAATAATTAAGAGCTTATTAGATCAGTATTCATTAGCAATTAATGCAAGGCAGAGGAATCTTGATCCTACTAATAGAGTTGAATCTGAGATTGCTTTTGATCTTGGTGACAGAATTGAAAGAATGTTTAATATTCCATTATCAAATAGATTAAAAGAATTATTGATAAAATATGAAAGGACCGAGTCAGCCGCACTTCACTTAGCAGAAGAAGTAGCATTAGGAAAATTTGGTTATTTAGAAAAGAACGATAGTTTGGATAAAAGCATTAGAATTGGTTTAGCTGTTGTTACTGATGGAATTACAGTAGCTCCGTTACAAGGTATATCTTCAATTAAGATAAAGAATAATGAAGATGGTAGTAATTACGTTTCCGTTAGCTTCGCTGGTCCCATTAGGTCTGCTGGAGGAACAGAAGCAGCTTTTACTATTGTAATTGCTGATCATATTAGAAAAGTATTGGGATTAGATTCTTATCATGTCAATAGTTGGGGTGATGAAGAAATAGGTAGATTTATTGAAGAATTAAGGATATATGAAAGAGAAGTAAGTAATTTTCAATTTAGAGTTTCTGATGAAGATATTAAGTATACATTATCTAATCTTCCTGTTGAAATTGATGGCGTAGAAACAGATCCAGTTGAAGTTATAGTTCATCGTGGATTGAAGAGGATAGAAACTGATAGAGTTAGAGGAGGAGCTTTAAGAGTGTTAAATGATGGAATAATAGGTAGATCCAGAAAACTTCTTTCGTTACTCAATCAATTATCAATACCTAATTGGGATTGGCTTAAGAATCTTGAAAGTGGAAATACTCAAGATTCTTTAGAAACAAGAGTTGAGTCATCTCATTTTCAAGAAGTAATATCAGGTAGAGCAGTTATTTCGATGTCACATATGGTTGGCAGCTTTAGACTTCGATATGGTCGATCATATAATACTGGTTTATCAACAATTGGTTTGAATCCTATATTAGCAATAATATTAGAATATCCATTCGTTGTAGGAACACAAGTTAAATTGAATATACCTGGAAAAGCAGCTGTTGTTGCTTTTGTTGATTCAATTGAACCACCAATTGTTCGTCTTAAGGATGGTTCTGTCATAAAAGTAGATTCAATAGAACTTGCCAAGAGTATAGTAAACCAAATTGATAAAATATTACATCTTGGTGATATTTTAATAAGTTATGGTGATTTTCTTGAAAATAATGTCAAGCTTCCAAAATCTGGATATGTTGAAGAATGGTGGTCACAAGACCTTCAAAAAAAGATTACTGAAAAATACGGAACTATTGAACGGTTTTCAAGTAATACTACTATTTCTATTGATACCATAAATAAGATAATAGAAGAACCTTTTGATTACTATCCTACTTTAAGTCAATCTATTACAATTGCTAAAAAATGTGAAATTCCTTTACATCCAAAATATGTCTATTATTGGGATAATTTATCTATTTCAGAAGTAATATTATTAATTCAAAAGCTTGTAATTCAAAATTTAGATGATAAACGTATTATTAAAACACCATCTGACATAATAATTAAGAATATATTAGAACGTGCTGGAATTCCTCATATTTGTTACGATAATAGTTATATAATTATTGAGGAATCTTCAGATATTATTATTACAAATCTTGGATTAAATAATAATAAAAGTAGTAATATTATTAATTGTAATAATATTGAAGAATTAATGTTTACACTTTCTGGATTAATAATTAGAAGTAAATCATCAGTTAACGTAGGGTTACGTGTTGGACGACCAGAAAAAGCAATGATTAGAAAGATGAAATCTCCAATTAATGTATTGTTCCCTATTGGAAACATAAGTGGTTCAAAAAGAGATATTATTAAGGCTATTAAAAATGATTCAATTGACATTGAATTAATAAATACAATATGCTCTATATGTGGTGAATATTCTTCTAGAAATATATGCTCTAAATGTGGTGGATTAGCAAATATTATTAAAACATGTCCTATTTGTAAGAAAGAAGTAAATGATATTTGTCCTATATGCAAGCAAAGTGGAATTCCATATAAAACTATTAGTTATCCCATAAGAATTGCTTTAAATGAAGCAATAGATAAAATTCATTATAAACCCAATCAAATGAAAGGAGTAAAGAGTTTAACAAATCGTACGCGTATTCCAGAACTCCTTGAGAAAGGCATTATACGAACAAAACATAATCTTTTTGTTTATAAAGACGGAACTACACGTTTTGATGCTACAAATACTTCTTTAACTAATTTTACGCCTAGACAAATTAACATTTCTTTAGATAAACTTATGGAATTAGGTTATCTAAAAGATATTAAAGGTGCAGATCTTAAAGATCAAGATCAAATATTAGAGCTATATGTTCAAGATATTATTTTACCATATAGTGCAGCTGAATATCTTTTTTCTGTTTCAAATTTTGTAGATGAACTACTTATCAAATTATATAAAATTGAACCTTTTTATAAACTTACAAAAAAAGAAGACATCGTTGGACATTTAGTTATTGGTCTAGCACCTCATACAAGTGTTGGAATTATTGGAAGAGTAATTGGATTTACAAATGCTCAAGTTTGTTTTGCTCACCCTTATTGGCATTCTGCCAAAAGACGTGATTGCGATGGAGATGAAGATGCTATACTGTTATTACTAGACATATTATTGAATTTTTCTAGAGAATATATTCCAGAACAAATTGGAGGGCTCATGGACACACCTCTTTTAATACAACCTATTATTATTCCAAAAGAATTACAAAGACAAGCTCAGAATTTGGATGTTTCTAATAGATATCCTTTAGAATTCTATGAATCTACTATGAAGGACTCTTATCCTAATAAATTATTTAATTATATTGACATAATTAGGAATAGATTAGACAGTGAAACCCAGTTCAATAGGTTTTATTTTACGCATCCAACAAAGATTATTACTATTGAAGAGGAAAGAAGTTCATACTCAACTTTAGAAACACTTCAAGATAAGTTGAATAAACAGATAGAAATAGCAATAAAAATAGAAGCTGTAGATCCAATTCAAGTAGTATCATCTGTTCTAAATACACATCTTCTTCCTGATATAATAGGAAATATGAAATCCTATACATCACAAAAATTTCGTTGTAAAAAATGTGGAGAAAAATACAGACGTTTTCCATTGAAAGCTGTTTGTCTTTCATGTGGAGGCGATTTACAGCTTAATGTTACTAGAGGTTCTGTAGAAAAATATTTACAACTCTCCATAGATTTATCAGAAAAATATGGTTTAGATGAATATTTATGTAATCGATTGAAATTAATATCAGAAGAATTTGATTCATTATTTATTAAGAATAATAAAAAATATTTAGAATTAACTAATTTCTTATAAATATTAAAATAATTATAAAGTAAAATTAAAACATTAAATATTGATAGTTATTTATGATAATTGATTAATAGTTTTTATCTTATTCTAATATAATTATAAGAATTACCTGGTTCAAAACAATAATTGACATTCTGGAATTGCTTCCTAAAATCTATTACATCATTTAAAACTCTTGTTGATTCTTCTTTATTAATTACTATTCTCTTAATAAATTCTGCGATATAAAACATTTCGGATTCTTTCATACCAATTCTAGTAACTTCAGAAACTCCTATCCTAAGACCCCCAGGATTCATATAATGCCTTCCTGCTTTCATATCTCCAGGTATTAATTGTCTATTCAAAATTATATTACTCTTCTCTAAATCTTTCTCAATATCTCCTCCTAATCCTATATTACTAACATCTATTACTAATTGATGTGATTCAGTAAACCCTTTTCTTGAAGCAATAACATTAAATCCCATTTCATACAATGCTTCACCTAGTTTCTTAGAGTTTCTTATTATTTGATCAGCATATTGTTTTCCGAATTCTAACATTTCTGCAAAAGCTACAGCTTTAGCAGCTACAGAATGAAGATGATGATTACTTGTATTTCCAGGAAAAACAGCCTTTTTAATAGATTCAGAATATTTGTCATTTGTTAAAATAGCTCCTCCTTGAGGTCCAAAAAGTGTTTTATGTGTACTTAATGTCATTATTTCAGCTCCTTCTCTTAAAGGATCTTGAAATTTCCCCCCAGCTATAAGACCGGCTACATGTGCTGCATCATAGCATATTTTTATGTTATAACTTTTTAAGAAGTCTGATAATTCTCTAATTGGATGAGGAAATAAAAAGAGACTACCTCCAAACATGACAAATTGCAGAATGTCATTTTCTTTTTCAACCATTATCTTTATTTTTTCTTTAGTCTTATCAATATCTATATTCATTTCTTCAATATTAAATGGAAAATATTCAACTCTTAATCCATGAACTAAACCTGCTGTCCCTCCAAATTCTTTTTTTCCTGTAGATATATGACCACCATTAGGTATTGCTAAAGCCATCATTCTATCATTAGGTTGAGATATTGCAGAATACACAGCAAGATTTGCATTAACTCCTGAAATAGGTCTAACATCAACAAATTCGCTTTTGAAAAGCTTCTTAGCAAGTTCTATACAAATTAGTTCAACTTTATCTATGTAAGTACATCCAGCATAAACTCTTTCTCCAGGCCATCCTTCAGCATATCTATTCATAAAATCAGAGATCATCGCTTCTCTTACAGCTGGACTAGGAATATTTTCACTAGCTATTAGTGGTATGCTTTCAGAAAACCATTTATGATGTTCTTTTAAACAATCAAAAATTTCATTATACATATTTTCTGGAGAATCTGCTGTTTTCAATTAGATTATCTCTAGGGGCTTAATGTTTTAATCCTTTAAGTCTTTTTTTATATCTTATTTTTTATTTATTTTATTAAATAACAATTTTATACTACATTACTTTTATTAAATAATAATGGAAATACAAAGCCAAACAGAAAGTAGCAAGAATGACGTATCTCCAAGTTTTTTTGATAAAATTGTACGACTTATTGATATAAAAACTATTTTATTTATATTATTAGCTTTACATTTGTTAGTGATACAAAATCCAGCAAAGTCTTTAGTATTTGATGAAGCATATTATGTTCCAGCTGCAAGAGATATATTAAATGGAGTGAGCAGTAATCCTGAACATCCTTTTTTGGGAAAAGCTTGGATATCTTTAGGAATAGTAACTTTTGGAGATAATTGGTTTGGTTGGCGAATTGTATCAGTATCTTTTAGCTTACTTTCACTAATTGTATTTTACTTTATTTCAAAAAAATTTCTTGGTGAGAAACTAGCTACTTATTCTACTGCACTTTTAGGTTTTGAGAACATTTTTTTTATTCATGGTAGTTTAGCCTTACTTGAAATCCCATCAATTTTCTTTGCTTTTCTTTCATTTTGGTTATTATATGAACGTGGAAATAGAAAATTTTTAAGAATTCCATTGTTCTATTGGTTATCAGCATTAACGATGGGTTTGTCTTTTTTAAGCAAAGAAACAGCAGCATTCTATATAATATCGATAATTTTTTTCTATATATCCAGAGTTAAATACACAAAATATCGAGAGATTATTCCTAAATTAGTAAAAGGTCTTGTAATTCTTCTTTTCATTGGGATGGTTTATTTTATTCCAGTTACAATATATGATATTTATTATAAACCATCATCA
>Ga0209521_10003357_pt1 | contig 12919 bp, 13 predicted proteins | sample Rifsed19ft4_FD_184016 | JGI IMG/M metagenome (GOLD analysis project Ga0209521, IMG submission 184016) | Soil microbial communities from Rifle, Colorado, USA - sediment 19ft 4 (version 2) | ecosystem: Environmental > Terrestrial > Deep subsurface > Rock core/Sediment | place: Rifle, Colorado... | reverse complement strand
ATCTGGCTACCCATTGCCGAATACCATTGGTACGATACTTTATAGTTAAATAGTCACTAATAAAAAGAGATACCTTAGTATTCCCGGTTACATAGACATTACCTAATGCATCTACAAATAAGGCATGGGCTTCATCTCTCCTATTTGCAGGCCCGTTGTATCTGGTTACCCATAGCTGGTTGCCATCGGCATCATACTTTATCGTTGCCAAATCAGACCCGGTACCGGCACCTTTACTATTCCCGGTTACATAGACATTGCCTGAGGCATCTACCGCTACAGCAACAGCTACATCAAAATCTTGACCCGGTCCATTGTATCTGGCTTCCCATTGTTGATTGCCACTGGCATCATACTTTATCGTTGCATAGTCAGAAGATCTATTTCTCCAGGTTTTATAACTAGGCCCGGTCACATAGACATTGCCTGCCGTGTCGACATTAATGGCGGCAGCATAATCATCTCTATTTATCGATCCGTTATATCTGGCAACCCATTGCTGGTTGCCGTTGACATCATACATTATAGTTGCATAATCATACTTGGTACCAGATCCTCCATAACTCGACCCGGTTACATAGACATTGCCATCTGTATCTACATATATGGCAGCAGCATAATCGCCGCCATTTCCTAATGGCCCGTTGTATCTGGCAATCCATTGCTGGTTGCCATCAGCATCATACATTATTGTTGCATAATCGACACCAGTATCAGATCCTCCATAACTCGACCCGGTTACATAGACATTACCTGAGGCATCAACCGCTATGGCAATAGCCTGCTCCCAATCATTTCCAGGCCCATTGTATCTTGCTACCCATTGTTGGTTGCCATTGGCATCATACATTATCGTTGCATAATCATATGTATAGCCGCCGGTTCCATCACTATAGCCTGTTACATAGACATTGCCGGAAGCATCTACAGCGATTGCAGTAGCAACATCCTCTTTATTTCCCGGACCATTATATCTGGCTTCCCATTGCTGATTGCCACTGGCATCATACTTTATCGTTGCATAGTCAAGTTTAGTTTCATAAGTTCCGTAACTATTCCCGGTCACATAGACATTCCCATCTGCATCTACAGCTATGGTAGATGCCTCATCCTGGCCATCTTCCTGCCCGTGGTATCTGGCTGCCCATCGCTCTGAAGAATATGAAACTGATGGTATTACAGTAAACAAAGCAAAGATAATGAGCATTGATAACATATACCTGATACTTGCAACATTCGATAATATTAATAATCTTTTATAAATCGACCTCTTTCCCATTTTTTGACTCTCAAATTGTAAACTTAAATATAAGATTGAATCCATTTTCCAAAATAAACAGAGTAATAACGTCCACCAATGGTCATACTAATTATAACAAATAAAGAGGCCATAATCATCATCTTTAATAAAATAACACTGATACCTTCATTATTATCATTGTATTCCGGTAAGAAACTGCAGCATACAGTCGTGGGGATTAACGCCTGATATTTATCACCTTCTCTGCTGCTTCCCTGTCCCCTTCTCTGACTAATATCTTGATCTCGCCCATTCTACCAATATTCACAGGATAAGGGGCAACCTTTGCAGACTTCAAAATGACCGATATTCCTCCGCTCTCCAACAGGTCTTTTATCATATCTGCCTCTATAGAGTCATATATAATAAGTAGTTCGACCCATTCTTCATTCATATCTTCTTTTAATTCTGTCATTCAGTAAATTAATCTTCTTTCTCCAACCCGCTGACTCTTACCCCGATAAGTCTTACCTTATTCTTTAGTTCAATCCTTTTCAGACACTGGAAGGCAGCCCATCTTATATCGTTCAAAGAGTCCGTGGGCTTCATTAGTGTCTTTGCCCTTGTATATGTCTTAAAATCAGCAAACCTTATCTTTACAGTAACTGTCCTACCTTTATACCCTCTCTGTCTTAAGTCATCAGCAACATCCCTTATTAGATCTACAAGATTTCTTGCGATTATCTGATAGTTGTCTATATCCCTCTGGAAGGTAGTCTCCCTGCTTATTGATTTTGGTTCCCAGTGCGTTATAAGAGGACTTTCATCTATGCCCCTTGATGCCTTATAAAGGTATGAACCATGGGACTCACCAAAATGTCCTATGAGTGTATCGGGTGATACTGATGCAAGCTCTCCGATTGTCTGGATGCCAATACCTTTCAGATATGCCTCTGTCTTTGGTCCGACACCCCATAGCTTTCTTACAGCGAGCGGCCATATCCTGGTTTCTATGTCATTCTCTGTAATGATAGTAAGGCCATCAGGCTTCTGCATGTCTGATGCAATCTTCGCAAGGAGCTTATTAGGTGCAATGCCAATGGAACAGGTGAGTCCTGTCGCACCTTTAACCCTCTTTTTGATCTCCTCTGCAATTTCCTCCGGGGGTTTATTAATCTCTGATATATCAAGGAATGCCTCATCGATCCCAACTGCCTCAATTACTGGAGAAAAATCCCTGAGGGAGCTCATTATTATTTCAGAGACCCTCGAATACTCCTCATAATCAACAGGCAGAAAGACTGCATCAGGGCAGAGCCTGTATGCTGTAATCAATGGCATGGCAGAGTGTATGCCGAATCTTCTTGCCTCGTACGAAGCTGTAGAGACTACCCCCCTTTTTGCAGGGTCTCCACTGCCGCCAACCACAACAGGCTTACCAATAAGCTCCGGCATCCTCTTCTGCTCAATAGCAGCAAAAAAGGCATCCATGTCTATATGAAGTATCCTTCGCATAAGAAAAGCAATGACGGGTAATAAAGGGCCTGGGTTATATAAAATTGCATGAGGTTTAAGTAAAAAGATTTACAATATCTTTGTAGCTAATAATCAGGGTAAGGATAATGAAAAATGCCATCCCTGCAACACTTATAACCTGATAGGTTTGCTGGCTTAATGGTTTTCTATTCAGCGACTCAATGGCAAGCATAACAAGATGACCGCCATCCAGGGCTGGTAAAGGGAGAAGGTTTAATATGCCTATACTAAGGCTTAAGACACCAGTAAAATACAGGAGGTTCGCAAATCCAGCATTTACAGCCTTTCCGGCCATGACCGCGATACCAATTGGTCCGGAAAGATTAGCCATTGAGCTGTTACCGGAGAATATTCCAGCAATCAACTTTACTGTCCCCACAACCGCTGTCTCTAATGTCTGAAGGCTTGCAATCATTGCATCAAATAAATTTACATGCCTGATAAACATGTAAGCAGCAATAAGAATCAAGAAGGCAGAAATAATATTAAATATGGACCCTGCAGAGATAATAATGGCCCTCTTCCATTTTAATTCCTTAAGAAACTCTAAGGATTCTCCTGCATTACTATCATTTGAGAAACTAACAAAACCACCAAGCGGCAGGAGCCTCAGGGTAAATTCTGTCTCCTTATGTTTATAGAGTGTTGCTATCTTTGGGCTGAATGGAAATCCTATGGAGAATTCGTATACTTTAATACCAAGCATCTTCGCAGTAATAAAATGACCAAATTCATGTATCAGAACAACCACACTGAAGACAAAAAGAAACGCCAATATTGAAATCATTAAAATCCTCCGGATGCTTACTTTTTAGTTATAATTATCTTCTCTATTAACACATGCAATCTTAACATCACACAAAGGTATAGTCAAACTTCTGTTAATTCGTGTCAATTCGTGTCAATTCGAAACAGGACATATGTTTGTTTACCCCTTTCATATAATGTTTGACATATGTTCTTTAACTGTGATAATTGTAATTTCTAAAGCAAAATTAAAATGGCATTTTCTTAATATGGGTTTTATAAACTTCAAGTCATGAAAACCATTAATGTTCCAAAAGCCTTATTATGGGATTATACTATTCCACCAGACGATTTACTCTGGCGTCTCCAACGAATCGCCGATTTTTTTCCTCTATACGGGACTGACCGCGAAACAGTTATCGCCCTCTATGAACATAAGGACCAACTGCGAATAGATAGAGAAACACGACTTCTTATAGAAGAATTCCAAAAGGCATGGATAAATAAGGATGGATAATATTGCAGAAAACGCCATATTGACCCTGGAACAGAAGGAATTTCTCATCTCCTTTATGCAATCCGAACTTAATTCATTATTTTATCTGACTGGAGGTACATCTTTATCGGCCTTCTATCTCCAACATCGTCTTTCTGAAGATCTGGATTTCTTTACTGAACAGGATGTCTATATTGAGAATATCCTGGTCTTTCTGAGATCAATCCCTGCAATAAAACAGATTTCCTATGAACGAAAATACGATCGTAAAATATTCCTTCTCGAGTATCCACAGACTATCTTCCTTAAGGTTGAGTTTACAAAATATCCCTTCAAGCAACTTGCTCCACCTCAAGATTTTGGCGGCCTTCTTGTGGACAGCATCCAGGATATTCTTTCGAATAAACTAATGGCAATGACTGACCGCAGGGATCCAAAAGATTATTATGCACGCCGAAATGGCCCCTATCACATATTCAGTTCAAGAGGAAATTGGTGTTATCCGCGTCAACATCTTCACTTTGCAATTTGCGATAGACATATGCCAGCGCAACCATTGATGTTGGAATTGTTATTAATAACCCAACCAATAAAGCAAGAAACCCGAGTATATTGAGACCTAAGAGTAATGAACCAAACAATAATAAGTCCCATTTTACACCTTCAGTAATATCAGAACTCCTTTTTAATGATTCGATTGGTCTTATCCCCTTGTCAACAATGAGATAACTAAAGAACTGGAATTTGATCGCCCAGATAATGCCTGGAATAATTAGTAATATCATACCAGCCATCACAATTAATCCGTACAGGATCGACCCCAACAGGTATCTTGGGAGCAGATGAAAGCAGGAAAAAAGGTCGCCAAAGTCACCTCTCTTTCCATCAGCAAAATTAATGGTAATCCTTGTTAATCCCATCCCGATTATTAGTTGTAAGATCCATGAAGCAATCCCAAAAATAAAAGATATTATTGGAAGACGTTTTTTTATCATACCTCCAATAATCTCAGGAATTATAATAATCACAAATGCAAGTAGAAAAAGAACAATGAAAAAGCCAATGTTACTTTTCACTGTCTCCCAGCCAAATCTTATTGCTTCACCTCTGGAAAACTTTTCCGTTGCCATAAGTTATAATAATACCTCTATGTGTCCATCAATTCGGGGAAGGTTCACATGCTTCTCCATCAGGCATTTGAGGGCAAAAAACTTCTCTTCCATATCATCAATAATCCTTGCCCTTCCCTTTATAATCACACTCCTGTAGAGATAGTCAGCCTCACTATAATAACATCCTTATCTATTATCTCCTTTTCACTGCGGCGCATTTTTACTTTAACCTCCAAAGATAGTGATAAAAGGGGGCAAGGAGACCAAAACCGGAAATCATATCGTCAATTAACACCCTGTTGAAGAGATGTTCATCAATGTTTCTGTTACAGACCAGATATAGATTTTTTCTCTGATACCAAGCCTGAACCTCTTCTGGAATACTATTGTTCAATATTCTTTTGTACTTCTCTCCCTCTACCACAAAAGTTTTCTGCCTGGAATAGAATGAAATAGCCTCCATAAATTCCTCGGGTCTTTTATCAATCATATTTCGCAGTCTGTCCATCGTCTTTATGCTTGCACTGTAAAACCCCATCCCATAGCGGTAAGAATGAGGTGATATCTCAAAGAAATAGGCCGGGGCATCCATCCAGTCCTTGCGTGGTCTCTTAAATGTGATCCACATAGTACTCTTATAAGGTGACTTATCTCCTGAGAACCTTGTATCACGATAAATCCTTGAGATGGTCTTATCTACAGCGGGTCTTATTTCAAGATTAGTATCGATAGTCAACATGAAATCCCCCAGGTCTATAACCATATTTTGTAATGGCTCCAATAAGTATTTTTGATAATCCTGCTTATTCGCCTCAAACCATATCTTGTTGTTATTAGACCTGAGGTCTTTCAAGAAATCTAATGTTTTTGTTGAAAATCCATTAAATGTGCCTTCTCTATTGTTATACAAGGCCGGTCCGTGTGCACTGCGAGGCTTGTTTTTATCAGGATTACTGAATAAATACCTGCCATACAAGATGCAACCCTTCATCCCTGGATTACATTGGATCTCGTTTAGCCGGAGACATTTTTCATCTACTTCATGCGGACATCCCCAATTGCTCATGAGTCCTCTCTGGTCTTATCCAAGAGTATTATTATGACTTTGAATTATACACTATTAATAGAAAGGGGAAAATGTTTGACAATCGTTATTTAATTGTGATAATTACTCTCCTTAAAAAGGAAAGAAAGGGCAAATGTCTGATAAAATTGATGTCACAGGAAAAACCAGGGCAATAGTTGTTCTTACTCCATCTGAATCTAAGAGGCTTATTGCAAAGGCTATAAAAGAGCTGCCAGAGGTAAAGGCAGCTCTTAATAATGGGAGAGTGATTATTATAGGCGGTACAACCAATGCCTTTGTAGTAGAAGAGCTGCTCGGCAAGGAGATTAATAAATTCTGGTTTGCTGCAGGCAGGATCGCCTTTGGGGAGCTCGGGGCAAATGAACGTGAGAAAAGGATAAAACCATTTGTATTAAAAGATGGCAATCCTGTAGACATCCACCCAAATGAAATGCTAAAGGAGTTTACTGCAGAAGATGTATATATTAAAGGAGCCAATGCAGTTGATCCGGATGGAAATGCAGGTGTCCTGGTGGCTGATGATAAAGGTGGAACTATTGGTGCTGCGCTCGGAATAATTCAGGCAAGGGGGAGCAACTTAATTGTACCGGTTGGGCTTGAGAAACTCGTCCCCTCTGTAATTGAGGCATCCAAGAAATGCGGGCAGGGAAGATTCCAATATGCAACTGGACTCAAAGTAGGGCTTATGCCACTTGTAAGTGCAAGGGTTGTCACAGAGATCCATGCAATAGATATACTGTTTGGTTCTGATGGCGTAAAGGCCACTCATGTTTCATCAGGAGGAATTGCAGGCTCCGAGGGTGCTGTAGTTCTGGTCTTAGAAGGTAATAATGAAGGGGTTAAAAAGGCATTTGACCTCATCTCTTCAATAAAAGGTGAGGTAATGGTTGCCCCGGATTGAAATGCGTCAAGGACGTTCCTTTTTTAGCTTATATAATTCATCAAGGGATTTTTTTGCGCATTCCGGACATAAGCTGTGGGTAAAATCTGCATCTGAATGATCATGAAGATATGCCTCTATTTGTGTCCAATAACCTTTATCATCACGGATCTTTTTACATAATGCACAGATGGGGAGCAGACCGCTCAGTGTTTTTACATTTGTAAGGGCGCTCTGCAGTTTTTTGATCAACTTTTTTCGTTCTTCTTCCATCCGTTCCCGCTCAACAATATCCTCCATCATCCTCTTTTTATTTTCAAAGAATTTTGTTATTAAGACTGCCAGATTCCCGAATTCTGTCCTGTCACCCTGAAGTGTCCCAATGATTTCCGGGTCTTCTGAGTACAGGCCCTTGAATATAAGCGATAATGGCTTACTTACCCAGAAGATAAATAAGGATACAATGAGCAGAAGCATCAATAATGAAAAGAGGATAAAGAAAAAGAACTGCTGGTTAGATAAGCGGTTGAACTCTTTCAGGACATTATAATCACTTTTTGAATAAACATATGCCAGAGGGGCACCGGTACAGTCAGTTAATGCCCTCGTAATAGTGATCACACCTTCTCTTTGATCGCTTTCTGAAATGTTCCTTTGAACAGCAGGTTTTATCTTAACGATGCTTTCCGTAAGACCTGAGAGTTCATCAAGATGTTCCTGGTTCCAGAAACGGCCAACAAGGAAATATCCCTGCGCTGGTGTTTCTCTCATGGAATCATTGCTTGGCTGTATCGGGGCACTCCGAATCTCTGCCAATCCTTGTGATGTATCTATAAAGAAATGCTGAAAATAACTTTTACTAAAGTATTTATCAAAGACCTTTTTTTTAACCAGAATATCTCTTATGTTTATATCTTTCACATTATTGGTTGAGTAAACAAGGGTCCAGTCAGGCCTGTAAATCCATGCGGTGTGAGATTTATATATTTCAAGGCCTACATCAATATTTTCATGAGCCCATCTCAGATCACCACTCTTTACAAAGCTGACCATTTCATCCCAATAGGAATAATCATAGGTTATGGTTTCATGGGATGTCCCGTTGAGTTTGAGCAGCTTATCGAAAAGGATATTCTTTTCTCTTATCTTATCGTAGAAGATAAGTTGCGCCCGGTTATGTTCAAAATACCGTAAAACAAACAGGCCGCCTATTGATAGGATAATCAATAGAGAAAGCAGCAGGATGATTTTTGTTTGAACCCTTAGGGTCATAAAGAATTATTTAAAATAGCGATTCAGCAATTATATCAAGAAAACAGTCCATCTCCTCATCTATCCCTATAGTAACCCGAAGAAAGTTATCTATCCTCGGCTTCTTGAAATATCTCACAAGGACACCCCTGTTTTTTAATCCATGAAACAGGTTAGCAGCATATACCTCAGGATGGCTGATAAAAATAAAATTTGCCTTTGATGGTATAACATTAAAACCCATCTCTATTAGTCTTGCTGATACCCTTTCTCTTGTGTTTATTATTTTTGATCTTGTTTCTTGAAAATAATTTTCATCCCTGATGGCTTCAATTGCCCCGGCAACAGCAAGACGGTCAAGCGTATAAGAATTGAAGGAATTTTTTACCCGCCTGATACCTTCGATCAGATCCTTATGCCCAACACAAAAACCTACTCTTAGACCTGCGAGTGAACGAGACTTTGAAAATGTCTGTATAATAAGAAGGTTGGGGTATTCTTTTATTATTACTGCTGCTGATTCTCCTCCAAAATCTATGTACGCCTCATCAATTATTACCACGCTATCCGCATTGTGTTTGAGGATCTCTATGAAAGCATCAACAGGAAGAAACCTTCCGGTAGGGGCATTTGGATTAGGGATAATAATCCCGTTATTTTCTGCATAAAATTCCTCAACAGGTATAATGAATTCTTCATCTATCGGGATAAGTTTATAATCCACTTGAAAGAGTTCAGCGTATACCTTGTAGAAGCTGTACGTTATGTCAGGAAAGAGTACAGGCCTTCCATGGTTGAAAAAGGCCAGAAAGGAAAATGCAAGAATCTCATCCGATCCATTTCCAACAAATACTTCTTCTTTCCTTAATCCAAAATATCCTGCTATAGTTTCCCGGAGCTCTTCACAGTTCGGGTCAGGATACAACCTGAGGTTTTCGTTTGCGGCCTGTCTGATTGCCTCAATTACTCCCGGTGATGGTGGATAAGGGTTTTCATTAGTGTTAAGTTTTATATATCTTTTATCCCCCGGCTGCTCGCCTGGAATGTATGGTTCTATGTTTTTAATAATCTCTTTCCAGTATTTACTCATTGTGAGACCTCATTACAGTGATTTATCCTTTATACAGATATGCTGAAGGATTCCTGGTAACACAATTATTTATCATTAATTCATCAAATCCAATCTCAATTAATCTTTTCGAGGCTTCAGTAAGGGTCATTGCACCACCCTGCAGCCTTCCGGATTGATTGATAATGCCCTCTGCTGCTGCTGCTGCTTTATATGAGGCCTTTGTCCCTTTTACTGAGTCTGAGACAAGGATGATTCTGTCCTGATTCTTTGTCCTGAAAATCAGCTCAACTGTTTTTGGATGAATGTGAAACGGGTCTGCTATGACCTCTATATAAATCTCTTTATTAAGCAATCCAAATACTGCAATCCCGGGTTCTCTGTGATGAATCCCCCGCATTGCATTAAAGATATGGGTTATCCCTTTTGCACCTGCATTAAACCCTGCCTCTGCCTCGGTATATGACGCATCAGAATGGCCCATACTCGCTATTATTCCCATATCCGATATCTTTCTGATAAGCCTTATTGCCTCATCTGTTTCAGGGGCTATGGTAATTATTTTTACTATATCCTCAAAGCCGTCTATAAGCGATTGTAAGTTGTACTCTGTTGATCTGATAAAAGAAGCTGCTTTTAAAGCCCCGCATCTTTCAGGATTCAAAAAGGGTCCTTCAAGATGGACACCGGGAATGATTGCAGAGCTGCCTCTCGTTCCCCCCTTATTACCCTCTCTTATTGAGGAAAAAAGGAGGTTGAGTCGGGCCTTCTGAATATCCATTGCCCTCTTAACAGCCGTCATATTATCACGCATTATCTTAATAGTGTCAGGATAAATTGTTGGAATTATCTCGGAGACTCCGCATGAATCCTGTATCTCAGCCATGTTAATGATATCTTTTTCATCATCAGTCCTGGTATCATAACCACCTATGCCATGAGTATGGATGTCAATCAGCCGCATATATGTTGTGCCCGGTTCCTTCCTAACCAACAGGGATGTTACTTTTTAACTTATTTCCTTATATAAAGTCAATTCTTCTTCGCGATCAATTAATGCCTTAATTCAGAGATGTCAGCCCTGAATCTCCACAGTAGTAACAATCCGGGGATGGAAGATATGGCGGTTATCAGGAAGAATGCTGACCAGCCTAAACCTTCTACAACATAACCTGATGTCGGTGCAATAAAAGTCCGTCCCAGGGCAGAGAGGGATGATAGAAGCGCATACTGGGTAGCACTGTATCTCTGATTACAGAGGGCCATCAGTAATGATATAAATGAGGCTGTGCCCATGCCGCCGCTAATGTTCTCAAATGCAACTGTGAATATTAACATACCATAACTCTTCCCAATCCATGCAAGTAATATAAATGACAGGTTCGATAATGCCTGCAATATGCCGAATATCAACAGGGAGCGGAACAGGCCAAGCTTTATCATAAGGGTGCCTCCAACCATCGCACCAAATATCACTGATATCAGCCCAAGACCTTTATTTATAGTGCCTACATCCGTTGCTGTAAAACCTACCCCCCTTAAAAGAAATGGTGTTGTCATTGAACCTGCATAGGCATCACACAGCTTATACAGAATAATCAGGAGTAACATAATATAAGCAGCGCGCCTGGAAAAGAATTCCTTCAGGGGCCCGCCAACCGCCTCCTTCAATGTCTTTGGAGGCAACATGTCAGATTCCGGTTCTTTCCCCAGAAATGCTGCAATTACCCCTATGATCATGAACCCTGCCATTATAAAATAAGTCTTATTCCACCCTATCTGATCAGAAAGTATGAGTGCAACTGCTCCTCCAATAAGTAATGCAATCCTGTAACCGGTGACAAATACTGCAGCCCCTAATCCAAGCTCCTGTTTGCTTAGAATATCAGAGCGGTATGCATCAGCCACTATATCCTGAGATGCAGATGTGAAGGCAACCAGCAGCGCTATACCACCCATGAGCCACAGGGCTTTATGAGGGGAATTCAGGCCCATTGCAACAATACCAAGGAGAATACAAAGCTGAGTAAGTACCATCCATCCCCTCCGCCTTCCGAGAAACGGCGGGACAAACCTGTCCATTAAGGGGGACCATAGGAATTTCAGGGTATATGGCAAGCCCACAAGCGAAAAAATGCCAATTGCACGCAAATCCACTCCATCCACTGTCATCCATGCCTGAAGTGTGGAAGCTGTCAACACGAGAGGCAGGCCCGATGAAAATCCAATGAAAAGTAAAATCGAGATATTACGACTGCGGAATACATTGAGATAGGGTGAGATATCAGGAGCCATATTGTCTTTTTATAGGAAAATATCATAAACTACACTATGTAATCAATAAAAAAGGGATTCAGGAGTGAAAGAATTTGTCCTCACCGGTAAATGGTCTCTTGATGAATTAGACCGCCTTATGAATGAATCATCAATAATTAACGAGGCAGGTAAAAGAATTGCGTTTCTCTCCAATCAGTTTCTCGGTGTAGAATATAAAGAATCAACCCTGATAGGGGATATGAATACACCTGAGGTCTTTGTCATTAATCTGGAAGGGATGGACTGCTTTACCTTTATAGATTATGTTGAGGCAATGCGGCTATCAACCTCATTTAATGAATTTATAAAAAACCTTAAAAGGATAAGATACTGTAATGGGATTGTCTCATTTGAGAACAGAAACCACTTCTTCACGGATTGGGTAGTTAATAATTCAGGATTTATGGAAGATGTTACTGAACAGCTTGGTAAACAAAAGATTGGTAGTATTACTAAAATATTAAATAAAAAAAAGGATGGTACCTGTTTCCTTGCCGGAGTTCAACCGAGGGCAAGAACGATTAAGTACATACCTGCTGAGGACGTTGATGATCTGGTTATTTCTAATCTGATGACAGGTGATTATGCAGGCATATATTCTAAAGAGGATGGCCTTGATGTCTCACACGTTGGGATTATCATTAAAAAAGATGATGGGATTTATCTCCGCCATACATCTTCCGGAAACACTCACAGGAAGGTGACAGATGAGGAGTTCATATCTTACATAAAAAATAAACCCGGCCTGATAGTCATAAGACCTAAGTAGGAAACTCTATTTTAACAGGCATCCGGCCTTTAAAATCCAATTCTCCGTAGAGACATTTTATGACTGCCTTCTGGACATATTCATTGGAATCGTATGCAGCAATAAGAATGTCAGCATCTTTGAAGCAGCGGAGGATATACGGACTCCCGAATGAGATCACAATGGATTTATGAGCCTTGTTTATAATCTTAAGGATTTCTCTTCTCTCGCTATCATCTATCCCGGATATCCCCTTCCATGCACGGGGCCCGGAAAATACAGCTATGATCGCTGTGACATCGCTATTGCTATGTCCCTCAAAATAATTCTCATAATTATATACTAAACCATCTCCAGCATGACTTGATTCAGCAAATATTTCTTTAAAATAATCCTTCCAGAGAGAGGCTTCAAATAATTTTGCCTCTCCTGCCACA
>Ga0209521_10003356_pt1 | contig 12919 bp, 11 predicted proteins | sample Rifsed19ft4_FD_184016 | JGI IMG/M metagenome (GOLD analysis project Ga0209521, IMG submission 184016) | Soil microbial communities from Rifle, Colorado, USA - sediment 19ft 4 (version 2) | ecosystem: Environmental > Terrestrial > Deep subsurface > Rock core/Sediment | place: Rifle, Colorado... | reverse complement strand
TTCGCGATCCGGTGGTGTGTCAGGCGGCTATTCGAGACCATGCACCTGATTTTGTCTTTCACTTGGCTGCGCAACCTTTGGTGCGAAAGTCTTATTCGGATCCGCTATTCACTTTTCAGTCGAATGTCCTGGGCACGTTGAATATGCTTGAGGCTCTTCGGCTTTCTTGTCATCCGTGTACCGCAGTATTTATTACAAGCGACAAGTGTTACGACAACGTCGAGCAGGCCTGGGGTTATCGGGAAAACGATCGCCTGGGCGGCAAGGATCCTTACAGCGGTTCCAAGGGAGCGGCGGAACTGGTGATTCGAAGCTATGCGGCGACTTTCTTTGCGTCGTCCGGGTCACCGGTTAGAGTTGCAGTAGGCCGGGCTGGCAACGTTATCGGTGGAGGTGACTGGGCGGAGGACCGGATTGTGCCGGATGCCATGCGAGCGTGGTCGCTCGAAACCAATGTGCTGATCCGAAACCCGCGGGCAACTCGACCCTGGCAGCATGTTCTGGAACCCTTGGTGGGATATCTGACCTTGGCCGCCCGGCTATATGCCAATTCTAACCTGAATGGAGAGGCTTTCAACTTCGGCCCGGCTGCCGATCAGAATTATTCCGTCTCTGAATTGTTAAATGCTCTGCGAGGTTATTGGCCGGCCGCTTCCTGGCAAGATGGTTCAGATCCAAACGCGCCTTACGAGGCAGGTTTGCTTAAGCTTTGCTGTGACAAGGCGCTTCATATGCTCGGCTGGAAGCCTATTCTCAGCTTCGAAGAAAATGTAGCAATGACCTCCGAGTGGTACCGCAATTTCTATGACGGGGATTGCGATATCTGGGCCCTTACGCAACGGCAGATCGCTCACTATGAAAGGCTGGCCGCCGACCAGCATGCCATATGGACAAGGTCGTGATCGCTGGTGTTGAGGTTACGCCGTTAAAGATCGTATCCACTCCGGGAGGAGACGTTTTTCATGGGATCAAGGCAAACGATGACGGTTTTTGCGGATTTGGCGAGGCTTATTTCTCGACGATTCAGCCTTCGATAATCAAACCGTGGAAACGCCACAACCGGATGACCTTGAATCTTGTCGTCATCGTGGGCTGTATTCGTTTTGTGGTTCATGATGACCGGGCAGGTTCGCCTACTCAGGGTTTAACCGAATCCTATGTGCTTGGTCCACATACGAACTATTGCCGTCTTACTGTGCCACCTCGAGTCTGGATGGCGTTTCAGGGGCTGTCCGACACCCACAGTATTTTGCTTAACGTCACAGATATTCCCCACGACCCTAAAGAGGTTGATCGGCGGACGCTTGGGGAAATAGATTATCCATGGGGGATACAATGAATGTAGTGATTCTTGCGGGCGGCTTTGGTACCCGCTTAGCCGAAATGACAGACATGATACCCAAGCCGATGGTGCCTGTGGGAGGGCATCCGATGCTCTGGCACGTGATGAATATCTTTGCGGCGCATGGGCACAAGGACTTTGTGCTGGCGTTGGGCTACAAAGCGGACGTCATCAAGGAATATTTCCTCAACTACTACTCATTGAACGCCGACTTCACGGTTGATCTCTCCAACGGTTCGGTTACGCATCATCACGCATCACATGTGGACTGGAAAGTCACCTTGGTGGATACGGGACTCAGTACCATGACGGGCGGCCGGGTTCGGCGACTCAAATCATATTTGGGCAACGAGCCCTTTTTGATGACTTACGGAGATGGCGTGGCCGACGTCAATATCGAAAAGCTTGCGGATTTTCATCGCAGCCACGGAAAGCTGGTCACGGTGACTGCTGTTCACCCCGGTGCGCGATTTGGTGAACTGGAGGTAAAGGGGGACCGTGTCGTTTCTTTTCAGGAAAAGCCCCAAATCAGTCAAGGCTGGATCAACGGCGGCTATTTTGTGATCGAACCCGAATTCTTCGATTTGATTGCAGGAGATGCCACCATTCTCGAACGCGAACCGCTTGAACAGGCAGCGAAGATGGGCGAGCTCATGGCCTACCGCCATGATGGCTTCTGGCAGTGTATGGATACGAAGAGGGACCGGGACCTACTGGAAAATCTTTGGCAATCCGGTAAGGCGCCATGGCGATGAACCGGATGCTGGTAGTTGGCGGGCAGGGTTTCATTGGTCGCACCCTTTGCCGGATTGCTCAGATGCGGGGTTTTTCTGTCACTTCTCTTTCTCTGCACAGTCCGATAAGTCCTCTTGAGGGAGGAACCTATATAGTTGGAAATCTTTCTGATCGCGAGTCGATCAAGCAGGTGCTTGCAGGAAAGAAATTCGATTACCTGGTAAATTGCGGCGGTTATATCGATCATCGTTTCTATTTCTCCGGTGGAAGAGATATTATCCAGGCACATTTTGAAGGTGTTCAGAATCTTCTGGATGCCGTGGATCGGAACTGCCTGAAACGTTTTGTCCAAATCGGCAGCAGTGACGAGTATGGGGCTGCCGCAGCACCGCAATCGGAGACTGCACGAGAAGCCCCCATCTCCCCATACTCACTGTCTAAGGTGGCCTCTACCCATTTCCTTCAAATGCTTTGGCGCACCGAGTATTTCCCTGCTGTAACCCTGCGCCTCTTCCTGACATATGGTGCTGGGCAGGATGGTCGGCGCTTCTTGCCCCAAATCATCAGAGGCTGCCTGCAGAACCGTCGCTTTCCGGTTTCCAAAGGGGAGCAGCTTCGAGACTTCTGCCATATCGATGATGTTGTGGAGGGCATTTTCCGGGCCCTTGAGGTCCCAGGCGTTTGTGGCCGTGTGGTCAACCTGGCATCCGGTACCCCGGTGACCATTCGATTCATGGTCGAACAGGTAAGCGCCATTGTCGGGCAGGGAAAGCCTGACTTTGGACAGATTCCCTATCGGGCGGGCGAAAACATGGCCCTTTGGGCTGACATCAACCTTGCCCGTAAATTGCTCGACTGGGAGCCACAGGTGGCGCTTGTTGAGGGCCTTGCAAGAACTATAGAGTATTACAGGAGTGAAGAGGGTGCAATCTAATCAACCTCTCGTAAGCATCCTGATGAATTGCTACAACGGAGAAAAATATCTTCGAGAAGCTTTGGATAGTGTATTGATGCAGACTTATCAGAATTGGGAAGTGATCTTCTGGGACAACCAGTCGACGGATGGTAGTGCGGATATTTTGAAGAGCTACGATGATCCGCGACTACGTTACTTCTCCGCGCCAAAGCATACCTTGCTTTACGAAGCGCGTAACTATGCTATTGAAAAATCCCGTGGCGAATTTGTTGCCTTTCTGGATGTGGATGACTGGTGGCTACCCGAAAAGCTGGAGAAGCAGGTTCCTCTATTTGACAATCCCGAGGTTGGGATTGTTTGTTCTAATTATTGGTTGGTCAATGAACGCAAGCGTTTGCCTCCAAGAAAAATGATGCGTCAATCAATCCCCACGGGCAGTCCGCTCAATGAACTTCTGAAGCATTATTTTGTCGGATTGTTGACATTGATGGTGCGTCGCACCGCATTTGAACAACTCGAATATGGCTGTGACCCACGCTATCACGTCATCGGGGATTTTGATCTCGTGATTCGTCTGTCAGTGCGCTGGAAGCTGGATTGCATTCAAGAACCACTAGCCTATTGCCGCTGGCATGGTGACAATGAGAGCACCCGTCATCGAGAGCGTTCTATCAAAGAAATGGAGGCATGGGCTTCAGAGATGATAAAGCACACGCGAATCAGCCATCTGGAAGGTTTTCAGACGTTGCTGCAGAGTATCCGTTATGATTACGGGCGGCTGTACGTTATGCAGAGTAAGCGGTATGAGGCGTTCAGAGAATGGTGGTCGCTCCCGTGGGGGAAGTTTAAAGTCAAACTGCTGGCGGACATTCTCCTGCCTGCGCGGTGGTTCCGCGAAACCGGATGAAGAATCCAGTGATGCATAAACCTTCATCCATTGTCATGAATTCCAACGTCCTAAAAAGTTTTGGAGATTATACCCGCGTATTTTGTACACTGCTATCCATCGGGACGCTTTTGATTTTTTTAAATGAATTATTAAATGAGACTCAACACCCACTCTATAGCGCCACAAGCCTTGCGGAGATATTCATTGCTTCGCTTGTAATGCTATATTTTAGCTTGCAAAGAAGCATCGTTCATCTTCTTTTGTGCGTTTTTACATCTATCTGGTATACGCTAAGGGTTTTTGTTATCTATTTAGTTCCCCAAAACTTAGAGTATTCCGCCTATCAATCTTATACTCAGGACAACATAGAGCTTGCAACGCGCTATTTCATGTTTTTCTCCTTGGCCTTGCTATTGGCATCCGTGTTACATGCAGCTCTATATCCCAGTTCGGGTTTGAAAACGAGGAATACTGCAAGTACAACCGAGGTATCAAACAAAATAAGTTTTTTCGGCATCAGAGTCGACTTTCTCTCCTTTCTCCGGTACGCTCTTGTTTTTACTATATTCGCTACGTTTTTTCGAATATATGCTTTTGCAAGTGATTTGGGAATTAGGGTGGGGGCTGTCTACCAACCAGACGATTGGTTGCTTCGTGTTGCTCAGTCGTTATCTTACCCGTTCTATCCACTGGCTATATTTGTTTTTTGTCTTGGTACTTACAAACTAACTCAGAGACTTTCAATAATTATTATTGGCTTAATGGTTATTGATGGTATTCTATCAACATCTCGGGGCTGGTTATTCGGGCTCATGGCCAACTATGTTGTTTGCGCGTCGGTTCTTAACCTTTTTATTGCGAAACGGACTAAATTGTTTTTGGTTTCTTTGATTCCTGTTGGTTTGTTTTTAGTTTTTCCGGCAATGACTGTGTTGCGTCCTTTGCTGCTTGCGCGAGAATACTTCAGTTTTGCTGATTATTTCAAATTTTTTCTGAACAACATGACTTCCTTCTTAGATATTTTATTGTATACCCTTAATAGGTTTGCCGGTTTCGACTGGCTAGTTTTGTGGGTGAATGTTGATCCCGGCAATATTCCGCCTAATGCCTCTTTTTGGGGAGAGGTTGTAGACCTCATCAATAAGTTTGTTCCGGGAGAACTTATTACCATTCCCGGAAGCTTGCAATTGAACAAGCTTCAGGCTTTTCTCGGAGGATCACAGGGTCATGATGTCATTGTAGACCTCGATGAACTTGGTGGTCATGGTGAAGTAGCCGGTGGCGTAGCAACCCTCCATATTTTCTTCGGCCCGTTGTTTGGTTTGGTTGCTGCAGGTGTTTGGCTGTTCGCCCTCCTGCGCGTTGAACGATCGAACCTTCATGCTCTCCACAAGGTATATATTTATCAAGCTTATATTCAAACCTTTATTGTCGGGGGCGGCTTTATCCTTATGCAGACTTCTTTATTTTGGTATCTCATTGTGTCCGTTTTAATTGCGTTTACTATTCGCTTTATCTCACCTGTCATTGTGCTGGCTGCTCGCGTGCAACACGCCCGGTAGTCGATGACGCTGTATTTTGGGGCTTCTTCAGCGACATGAAAAAACCACCACTTAGGGTTCTAATCTATTTAAGCTACGCTTTTGAAAAGGTGAGTGGCGAACTCCGCTCAGTCATATATATGCTCGAAAATTTAGATCAGGGTCGTTTTGAGTCTATCGTAGTGGTTCCTTTCTATATAGACTCTCTGAACTCGAACACGGTAGACGGGGTTTCTGTTTCAGTAATCGAACCACCACTGAGTCTGCGAAAGTACGGTGGGATACTTCTAAAAAGTAATTTGCATGAGCGGCTTCGTGCCATTCTCGATCTATTTCAGCATACACGCAGAATGGTTCGTTTTATTCGCTCGCAGCGTATCGATGTCGTCTACTGTTGTTCTCTCCGTGCTGTGATTATGGTTGGTATGGCGGCCCGACTTGCCGGTGTGCCGGTGCTGTTTTTGGTGAACGGGCGCCTTAACAATGCGGTTTTGGACACTTTTGCTTTTACAATTGCTGGTCGGATCGTTTTCCAGTGTAGGGCTAACCTTGAGGATCGATATCCATTGCTTAGAAAATTGTTCCGTAGAAAATTGGTTGTGGTGGATAGTGGCATCGATCTTGATGTAATCAGACATCTCCAATTGCATCCCCCCGTTCCAATAGCACTTGGCGTGGACCCAGGGAATATAAATATTATTGTGCTTGGCCTGTTGAATCCTGAGAAGGGAGTACACCATCTATTCGACGCTCTCTCGATGCTTAAAGCACGGCTAAACAGGGTGCAATTGTGGGTGGTGGGAGATCAGATTACGGAAGATTTTAATAACTACCGCGCGAGACTGGAGAATCATGCGATCGAGATCGGACTTGGGGATGTTATACGTTTTACAGGATGGCGAACAGATGCGATACAACTGCTCTCTGTCATGGACGTACTTGTTCATCCGTCACTAAGTGAAGGCATGCCACGGGCTGTACTAGAGGCCATGGCGCTCGGCAAGGCCGTTGTTGCCACTCGTGTAGGTTGCTGCCGAGAAATTATCCGGGACGGCGAGAACGGTTTGCTCGTGAACCCTGGAGATGTCCCTCAACTTGCCGAGGCTCTTGGCCGTCTTCTTGAGGACGGCGAGTTGCGCCGCGCGCTCGGTATGGCAGCTGCCGCCACGATCGCTAATAACCATAACATTGTAGTTAAGACGCGTGATCTTGAGAATATTATAGCAATGCTTGCCGGTACCCAGGCGATGGCATCGAGTAAATAATATGTGCGGAATCGCAGGTGAGTTGACATTTGACGGTCGCCCGGTGTTGGCCGAAAACATCAGATCTATGATGGATGCTCTTGCGCATCGTGGACCAGATGCTGAGGGTATATTTTGTAGCGGTTCAATAGGGTTCGGCCACCGCCGACTTTCGATTATTGATCTCACCGATGCGGGTCGTCAGCCAATTTGGAATGATTCCGGAACCTTGGTCATTATCTACAATGGTGAGGTTTATAACTATCGCGAGCTTCGGAAACAACTGCACAAAGAAGGGAAAGTTTTTCGCACCGAGACTGATACCGAAGTCATTTTGAAAGCAATTGAAGCTTGGGGAATTGACGCGGCGCTTTCAAAATTCATTGGTATGTTTGCGTTTGCCTTATGGGATGCAAAAAATCTCACGCTCACATTATGCCGAGATCGCGTGGGCATCAAACCACTTTACTACGCTCACTCACCCAATGGGATTCTCTTCGCCTCGGAACTGAAAGGACTGATTGCGAATCCGGGATTTAACCGCCGAGTGAACCCTGTGGCAATTGGTCAATCGCTCATCACTGGCTTCGCTATCGGTTCAACGACCCCGTTCGTTGGTGCAGAACGCTTGCTTGCTGGTCACTATCTCAAGGTCACCGTTTCGGGTGTTTTGGAGCGGCGGCAGTACTGGAGTCTCAGCCAAATTGAGCGGGGCTCATTTCATGGGACCTTCAACGACGCAGTAGAGTGTCTGCAGTCGCTTTGCGAGAGCGCATTTCGCTATCGGCTTGTATCGGATGTTCCGGTTGGCATGTTCCAGTCTGGTGGCGTAGATTCGTCTCTTGTGGCGGCCGTCTTAAAGAAATGTATCGGCGCCGATGTCCTAAGTATAACGATAGGTTTCGGTGAAGAAGAGTACAGTGAAGCTCAAACTGCAAAGACAGTGACTGAGTCGCTTGGAGTGCGCCACTTGGTGCACTCTGTAAGTTCTGAGGAAGCGCAAGGGGTTCTGAGCCGTTTTGTTGATATTTTTGACGAGCCTTTTGGTGACACGTCAGGTATTCCTACTTACATACTTGCCAGTATTGCTCGCCAGCATGTCAAAGTTGCGTTGTCTGCTGATGGTGGTGACGAGCAATTTTGCGGATATGAAAGTTATGGAGCATACGACTGGAGGGCAAGATCGGTTGCCAATTTCCCCCTTGTCGCCCGGCGTCTGTTGACGACTGTGCTTCGGCGGTGGTTTCCATACAGAGCTATCCACTCTTGGCGAGGGGCCCGTGCTACCTGTATAAATTACGCCCCGCAGGATACCGCCCGCTTTGAGAAAATGCTGCGTGTCTTGACTTCACCATCCGCTGCACATGTCTTGCAGCGAATGAATGAGTTCGCATTCCAATCGGACGAAATCGCAGCTCTATTGCCTGGCGCCGGTGCCGATCCTCTATTAGGCACGTCCCTCTCAGCGGAGATGTATGAGGGCTATCGCCAGGGATTACTCGATGCTATGATGCGGACCGATTACACTACATATTTACCTGACGATATTTTATTCAAAGTGGACCGTGCATCGATGGCCGCATCGCTCGAGTGCCGTGACCCTTTGCTTGATCACCGAATTGCTGAGTTCGCTTTTCGGCTGCCCGTTGAGTTTTTGTATCACAGTGGTGAACACAAACGTTTGCTCAAGGCGCTCGCGCGCCGTTGGATTAGCGCCGATGTGCTTAATTCTCCCAAGCGTGGGTTTGTGATCCCACTTTATTACTGGTTGCGCGGCGCTTGGAAACCAATGGTACTCGACACTCTGACCCCGAATCGCCTGAGAGAGGTAGGCATCCTCGATCCTGCTGCGGTCGGTAAGGAGATTGATAGTTTTTATGCATATGCGGGTGGCCGCGCAGAGAGGATTTGGATGCTGCTAAACATTCAATTATGGGCGGAACGATGGTTATGAACAAGATGGCAGAAAAGAGGGGCTCATGATTGACGTATTGACAAATATTCGTTTGACCTGTATTCTTTGCAACGTTTGGGTTTGTTCAGGAGGTTATTAATGAAGATTGCGTTGGTTAGTCCGGATGGTTTGTCTGTTCTGCTATTCTGTAAGGGAATCATTAGCGCCCTTAAGCGGATACCAGGAGTTGAGGTTGTCGTCTTAAGCTCAGACGGTGTTTACAAGAGGGATATTGAGGCATTAGGGATTAGAAGTATTTCGATTGATATATACAGATTTATAAGCCCGGTTAAAGATATTAAATTGTTGTTGGCCTTGGTTCGTATTTTCAGGCAGGAGAAGTTTGACATCGTAATTAATTGCTTTACCAAACCCAATCTTCTTGGGTCACTTGCTGCTAAACTTGCCAAAGTAAAAAAAATAATACTGCATGTGAATGGTTTGGGTTCAGTATTCCTCCCTAATAATGATATAAAGAGCAGAGCATTAAGATATGTAACTTTAAAGTTATATCGTCTTTCCTGTTCGCTATGTAATAAGATTTGGTTTACAAACAAAAATGACTTGGCCTATTTTATGTCGCAAAATTTAGTTTCTGAGGAAAAAGTAGTTCTGACAAAATTCTTCCTTGATGTTGATTATTATTCCTCGTCAACGGTGCGCGAACAGGAATTATCAAACCTTAGAAAAGAACTTGATATCGACACAGGAGATAAGGTTGTTGTGATGGTGGCGAGGATGATCTGGCCGAAAGGAATCAAAGAATTCGTAGAAGCGTCCAATCAACTAAAAGACAAATTTCCCCACCTCAAGTTTTTGCTCGTTGCCCCTTTGGAAAGTGGCAGCCCAAATTCTGTGCCTGAAGCGTATGTTCGAGAGCAGGAAAAATGTGCAAATTTTAGGTGGCTTGGTTTCCGGCGTGATGTAAAAGAAATCTATGCCTTATCAAATTTGGCTGTTTTACCATCCTACTATAAGGAGGGTGGTTATCCGAGGGCATTGACTGAGCCTATGGCGATGGGTAAACCGATTATTACAACCAATACTCCGGATTGTCGAGAAACCGTTGAGGAAGGGAAAAACGGATTATTAATTCCGGTCAAAGATTCTATGGCTTTAGCAACTGCTATAGAAGAACTGATAGCCGACGAACATAAATCCTTAGAGTTTGGAAAGTATTCACGTGTGAAAGCTGAGAGAGATTTTGATGAAAAGAAGATTGTACCGCAGGCACTTGCGGCCTTGGGATTTCCTTTACCCTCTATGAATTCATAAACTGATCTTGATATTCTTGGGATGCCTCCTTTGTGGAAAATATTATCATTAATATCTAATTTACTTTGGTGCCGGAATTTTACACTATAATTAAATCTATTATTTATTATCTGGTTTTTCCTGTCTCCATTTGCATAGAACTTCTCTCAGCAGGGATTTTTGTACTATGGTTTCTTAGTAAAAAAAGACTTGGAAATGTACTTATAATTAGTGGGCTAATTCTTCTTGTTTTATTCAGTACTTATTATTTCCCAAGTTTTATGTTGCAACGGCTAGAGTATAAATATCCGCCGTTGACTGACAGTGATATTAGCAGTAAGTATTCTGATATTCGATACATAGTTGTCTTGGGTGGTGGGATTGCATATTCAGAAAGATTACCAATAACAAGTCAGTTACATCCTTCCTCATTGGTCAGGATTGCGGAAGGTGTAAGGCTTTATTATAAATTAAGTAAAGACAGTGCTATGAAATTAATAGTGTCTGGAGGGGGGAACTACCCTGTTACGAGTGCCGAATTAATGGCAAGACTATCAGAGGAATTTGGGATAAAAAAAGAGGATATTATTATAGAAAAAGATTCTTTTACGACCTATGATGAGGCCATAAACATAAAGCCTGTGGTTAAAGAGGAGCGGTTTTTTCTGGTAACCTCTGCCGGACATATGCCTCGGTCTATGGCGTTATTTAAGAATATTGGTCTGCACCCAATAGCAGTTCCAACGGATCATTGGGTGGATGAGGAAAAGGGACATGACTGGATACTTCCATCTGCGGATAATTTAAAAAAAATGGAACTTGCCTCTTATGAATATCTTGGTTTTATCAAGGAAAAACTTGCAGGACATATGTAGGGTTTAAAATGTGCGGATGGCTAAGCGGATATTTGATATACTATTTTCGATAGTTGGTCTCATATTTGTTTCTCCATTATTACTCACGATCTGTATTCTCATAAAACATGAGGACGGTGGTCCTGTTTTTTATCGGGGTCTTAGAGTTGGAAAGAAGGGTACATTATTTAAAATTTACAAATTCAGGAGTATGGTGGTGAATGCAGAAAAGATTGGTGGTTCTTCAACGGCTGATGATGACCCAAGGATTACCAAAATAGGGAAATTTGTCAGAAAATATAAACTTGATGAACTGCCACAATTAATTAATGTACTTAAAGGCGAAATGAGTTTTGTAGGCCCTCGACCAGAAGTACAGCATTATGTTAATATGTTCACAAAAGAAGAAAAATCAATTCTAACGGTTTCCCCGGGAATAACTGACTGGGCATCTCTTTGGAATTCCGATGAGGGAGCGATCCTTGCAGGAAGCCCGGACCCTGAAAGAACCTATATGGAAGAGATCAGGCCGGAGAAGATCCGATTGCAGTTAAAATATGTAAAAGAGCGTTCATTTTTTACAGACATCAGTATAATTCTGCAAACTATTAGTAAAGTAATTAAGCGGAAATAAGATATTAATGGCAAAATATTCAAATAAATTTCTTAAAGACCTGTACCGTACCATGCTCCGGATTCGAGTTTGTGAGGAGAGTCTTGTTGAGCCTATTAATAATGGTGATGTTAAATGCCCCTGCCACCTTTATTCCGGACAGGAGGCTGTAGCGGCTGGTGTTTGTGCTGCGCTGGATGAAAAAGACTACATATTCGGCAATCATCGTTCCCATGGACATTATCTTGCTAAGGGTGGAAGTATGCAGGAACTTATTGCTGAAATATATGGTAAGGAAACCGGGTGTTCACGCGGCAGAGGCGGCTCTATGCACCTTACTGCCATGGATATTGGCGTTCTTGGCTCTGCACCAATAGTGGCAGGTACAATCTCTCTGGCTGTCGGTGCTGCGCTGGCTTCCAGGATAAGAAAAGAAAAAAAGGTAACAGTAAGTTTTTTCGGTGATGGTTCAACAGGTGAAGGGGTATTGTATGAATCATTAAATTTTTCAGCGCTTCATAAACTACCCATTATATTTGTTTGTGAAAACAATTTTTATTCTACTCACTTGCCTATCAGGGAATGCCGTCCTAATGAGAATATTTCTAAAGTTGGTGATATGTTCTGTTTGACCAGTTACAGAATTGATGGAAACGATGTTTTACGTGTATATGAAACTTCAAAAAAGGCTGTTGATCTTTGCAAACAAGGCAAAGGCCCTGTATTTATAGAGTGTACTACCTATAGATTGAGAGGCCACGTAGGAGCTGATGATAATGTTCAGGGGACACATACAGACATCAGGCCTAAAGAAGAAATTGAAAAATGGAAAAAGCAAGACCCTGTAAAAAAGTTTGAAAAGGTCCTGATTAAAAATAAAATATTAACAGTTGATGATATAAAGGATATAAAACAAGAAGTAGAAAAGGAAGTAGATGCAGCGTATGTCTTTGCAAATAATAGCCCATATCCGGAAACTAACCAACTAATGGAATATGTCTACAAATAAAAGAAATTTATCATACAGCCTTGCTATAAATGAAGCCCTTCTTCAAATGATGTCATCTGATGACTCTGTATTTCTTATGGGGCAGGGGGTCAAAAGCCCCTGGTATGTCGGTAATACTGCGAGGGGTCTCCTTGAAAAATTTGGACCGGAGCGGGTTATTGACACACCTGTATCTGAAAATGCAATTACAGGGGCTGGTGTAGGGGCTGCAATAGCCGGCATGAGACCGGTAGTTGTACATCCAAGAATGGATTTTATGATGTATGCCTTTGATCCTATAATCAATGAGGCTGCTAACTGGCATTATATGTTTGGCGGTAAATCATCTGTACCAGTTGTTATATGGGGAATTATTAACAGGGGTGGAGAGCAGGCTGCTCAGCACTCTCAGGCCATTCATGCACTGTTTTCCCATGTCCCTGGTTTGAAGGTTGTGATGCCGTCAACCCCGTATGATGCAAAGGGTTTGATGATCTCAGCAATTAAAGATGATAATCCTGTTATTTATATTGATGACCGTTGGTTATATCGTTTAGAAGAAGATGTACCGGAAGATATTTATTCAGTC
>Ga0209521_10003355_pt1 | contig 12922 bp, 15 predicted proteins | sample Rifsed19ft4_FD_184016 | JGI IMG/M metagenome (GOLD analysis project Ga0209521, IMG submission 184016) | Soil microbial communities from Rifle, Colorado, USA - sediment 19ft 4 (version 2) | ecosystem: Environmental > Terrestrial > Deep subsurface > Rock core/Sediment | place: Rifle, Colorado... | reverse complement strand
GTCGCACCGGTGATTGTAAGCTATCCTTCCCGGGGCTATACTGAAAATGCATTATTTTATTCGTTACCATGCGTATCTCTTTGGATAGAGGATGAACCCGAATCACCTCCGCACTTTCCTTGCCGTTCGGAAGCACCGGAACTACACGCGGGCGGCCGAGGAGGTCTTCCTCACCCAGCCGGCGGTTTCTCGGCAGATGCGTCAGCTTGAGGAGAAGCTCGGCGTTCGGCTCTTCGAGCAGATCGGCAAGTCGCTTCACCTGACGGATGCCGGCGAGACGCTTGCCGTCGAGGCGGAAAAGCTGCTTGGGGCGATGGAACGGACCGCCGAGGCGGTTCGTTCCCATCGTTCCGCAGAACGCGGTTCCATACGGATCGGAGCCAGCACGACCCCGGGGTTCTACCTGCTTCCGGACCTCCTCGGTCAGTTCCACCGCCGTTTTCCGAAGGTGGCCCTCCACTATACGGTGGAGAACTCTCTCCGGATCGAGCAGATGCTTGTCCGGAACGAGCTCGACCTGGGTTTCGTCGGCGCTAACCTGTCGAGCAGGGAACTTGAACTTAAACCGCTCGTGGAGGACGAGATCGTCTGCTTCACCAGCCCGTCACATCGCCTCGCGAAGGTGCGACGCATCGCCCCGAGCTCGCTCGAGGAAGAGATGTGGATCATCCGCGAAAAGGGCTCGGCAACGCGTCTCCTTTTCGAGGATTGGCTATTATCCAGGAAGGGCGCGATCCGGAAGTCCATCGAGCTTACCTGCCCCGAGACGTGCAAGGCACTGGTCAGGGCTGGCATCGGAATCTCCTTTATGTCGGTCCATGGACTACGAGCCGAAATCCGGGCCAAATACCTCGTGAAGATCCTGGTTACGGAGATGTCCCTGAAGCGACCGATTTACCTCGCCAAGCACTCCGACAAGCGCAATTCGCCCGTAATGGAGAGCTTCCTTGCGATCGTGGAGATCGCGCTGCCGAAGCTGACAACGCCGAGAGGCTACGGAGGGAGATAAGGCCTCCCGAAGGGATGTCGAGGACTTCCTGGACACCCTTAGAAAGCTTTCGGCCAAGCGAAAGAACAACATCATGGTCCCGGTCAAATGCATTTTCAACGACGCCAGGCGACGCGGGGATATCAGGGACAACCCGACCGAGATGATCCGCCGCTTCCGGGAGGAAAAGCCCAAGATCGATCCGCTCTCCTTTCCGGGACATCGACATGCTCGATCCGCTTTTCACGGTGCTATCCAACCATCGGCAGCAATCCGCACCGGAAGGGAGATACGTCTTCCCAAGCCCCGAAGCAGCTCCGCTCGAGGTGAATAACCTGCGCAACCGCGTCTGGTATCCCGCGCTGGAAAAAGCGGGCCTTCGGAAACGCACGATGTACCAGACCCGGCACACCTTCGCGAGCCTGATGCTTTCCTACGGGGAAGATCCGCTCTGGGTGGCGCGGATGATGGGACACACAAGCACCGAGATGCTCTATCGCCACTACGGCAAGTTCATCCGGAACCGGAAGGGGAAAAAAGGACGGACGGCGTGGGCACAATTTGGGCACAAAAGGGCTATGCACTTGAATCCAGTGCCCTCAACTAGTATTTCATGTCATGGAGGACTACCCCCACACCCTCGCCGAATTCGAGGACCGGTTTACGACGGAGGACGCCTGCCGTGCATATCTGGTTCAGATGCGCTGGCCAACAGGGTTTCGCTGCCCCCGATGCACTGCGATCGGGGGATGGGCTACAAAACGAGCGTTCATGATGTGCAGCCAGTGCGGACACCAAGCCTCCGTCACGGCCGGAACGATCTTTCACCGGAGCCACCTTCCCCTGCGGACTTGGTTCCGCGCCATGTGGTGGCTCACAAATCAAAAGCACGGGGTCAGCGCCCTTGGACTGCAGAGGTTGCTCGGGCTCGGAAGTTATCGGACGGGTTGGGCTTGCCTCCAGAAGCTCCGGCGCGCCATGGTTCGAACCGGTCGGGACTCGCTCTCCGGCCAAGTCGAAGTGGACGAGACGTACATCGGGGGAGTCGAGGCCGGGGGGGGCCGCAGACGCTTGGGAAATAAGGCTTTGGTGGTGATCGCCGCGCAGGTCGATGGAGAGGGGATCGGGCGCATCCGCCTCCGCCGGATTCCGGACGCTTCCGCCCGAAGCCTCACGGGCTTCATAAAGAGCGCGGTCGAGCCGGGATCCATAGTGATCACGGATGGATGGGAAGGATACGAGGGACTCAAGGGACAAGGATACACGCACAAGCTCCGTGTGATCAGCGGGAGCGGGAAGACGGCGGTGGCACTCCTGCCCCGGGTGCATCGGGTGGCGGCCCTGTTGAAGCGCTGGCTGTTGGGCACCCATCAGGGGGCGGTATCGCGAGAGCAACTCGATTTCTACCTCGACGAGTTCACATTCCGCTTCAACCGTCGAACATCCCGGCACCGGGGGAAGCTCTTCTACAGGCTCGTGGAACAAGCCGTATTCCTCCAGCCGACTCCCTACTCGAAGCTTGTCATTCATACGGACCCCAACAGGTAGTGGATGCTGGACTCAAGTGCATAGCCCTTTAACGTCATTCCCGTGCCCGGTGAAATCGGATTGGAAAAAGAGCTCGGGAAGGGCTCTTCCACTACGTTACGGGAGGACCGATTACCGGAGGCGGGTCAGGGTGTCCTGGAATATTCTGCTTTCGATTGCACAACCGGAAGGATCATGTCTAATTCTTGAAATCTTTTTTGCCTGATTTCCTCAAAAACGGGATTAAATCTAATCCACCTGATATGATCGAATTGTCCTCTCATTCCTTCGGCTTGGCGTTCCGCTTTGGAGGACCTGATTTGGGGGTATCTTCGATAATATTTTTCCATTTCACGGTTGGTGTCCCGACCGATCTTTTCCAGAGTTCGGTCGTTCGCGGCTTTTCGTAAAATTCCAAATTCTTCCCATTGAATCTCTTGCCTTACTTCATCGAGCTGGTCTCTCCAGAATTTTTTCCCTTGAAGGGCTTCTCTTGCTTTATTGGTCAGGCCATAGATTTCACCATTCTTATTCACTACAACCCGACCAGGCGAAGAGAAGTAAAGGTAGTGAAGAACAACGATCAATAAAATCATTAGTGCCAGGAAAACCTTCTTCGCTGTTTTCAGCATCATTTCCACTTCTTTTACATGCCTTACCTCCTCCCTGAGACATTCGTTGACCTCTATCACTCTTTCAACAAGCTCTTCTTTTGCCCCATTTTTCTCGTTAATGCCCATAAATTTCCCTTTATCCACGCTCCCCAACGACCTCTCAATTCTAATGGAGCAAAAAATATTCCGTGATGCGTGTCTCTTAAAAACCATAGAAAATACAATGAGTTAAAATGGAATCCAACCATCATCCCCTCCATGCCCTGTGGAAAAATTTTCCTAATATAATGACCAACCCGCCTCGATCGGACCACCCATATCTTTTCACTCCCGTCCCCGAAGTTCTCGTTTCCTGCCTTAAGAGTTCCATCCGATTCAGGCATGTCTCGATATGTACGTGAACACCCACTCCTGGCTGAGGATGCAGCCGATGAGCGAACCGATTACGTCCCTCTCCGCCTTGGCGGGCGACCGTCGATGGCCCTATTTGCCATACGCCTTGGACATCCCGGCTCCTGCTTCGGCATCGTCAATGACGGGTGTGACCCGCAACTCGAGGTAGTTCGCCCATTCCGCAATGTGTTGCGCGAGCGCCGTGGTGTCGTTTCCTTCAATCAGGGCCCAGCCATAGGCGGAACCCGGAGCATGCCAGCGCCCGACCAGTTTCAGACCCGCAGGTACCGGGGCACCGGAGCGCAGAAAGCTTTCCGCGGCCGGCTTGTGACTGCCCGGCGGAATCTTCCAAGAGACCATGAATTTCATGCTATGGCCCTCCTTTGCATTCGTCGCGGTTATTCGGCGCACCGCGCATGGTTACAAATATCTGATGTGCACGATCGCGCTTTGATTCCTCGTGTGCACAATTTGGGGACAGGCGACATCCTCTGCCCTTTCGCCATCTGCTGACCCCCTGGTATGTTTGGAGGATCTTCGGGTTGTGGAGGCAGCTTACCCGCACACCCCTGGGGCGGCCTTGCAGAAGGCGGCCGGGAGTCGCCACGTGTGGTTGAAGTCGGAATGGAGGCAGCGGCACGATAGGACTCCCGCCTGCTACCGTAATCGCCAGCCCCATCCCCCGGAATCATCCGATTTACGCCCCCGGCGTGGAAATAGCGCCAAGTTGCTGCATCATACGCATGGCATCCATCTGGCCCCAATGTTCCACGACCTTTCCACCGGCAATTCGGACGATGTCGATCACTCCAAAGGATACGCTCTTGCCCGTTGGCGGAATGCCCATGAACTCGCCTTCATGGGTGCCGCTCCAGGTGCAACGGACTGCCACCTTGTCACCTTCGGCGATCGTGTCGTCAATTGTGACTTTGAGGTCCGGGAAGGCGCTGCGAAACAGGGTGCAGTGCTGTTTGACGGCCTCCCGCCCAGGCGGTATTCCGGGTGGGAGTTCCTCGTGCTCAACGAATCCGGGAGCCAACAAATCGTCGATCAGACTTATTTTTCCCTGATTGAAGACTTCCTTGATTATGCGACTTAATAACGCCTTATTTTGTTCCTTTGACATTGGTCATTCTCCTTTCGTCAATATGGTGCAATCCAGTCGAATCCGGAGGATTCACGAAGAGTTTTGTTGTGGAAAACGGTATCTGGTATCCCTCCCCTACGCCCCTCCCCCAGCTATTGAAGCCACCCCTTCCTGCGGAAGGATTTTGGAGGTTAGATAGGAAAAGCATTGCCAGGGATGCATAAAGCGCCCTTGACCTTTGATCGCGATGACCGGGATTCGTTACCCCCCCTCACACCCCCGGGGCGGCCCGGCAGAAGGCGGCCAGGAGCCGCCTCCCGGAAGACGCCGGCGCAGATCCGGGAACTGTCCGGCCTGTCGGGAGTCGATCCGGCGGCTCGCCCGGTTCTACGAGATCTGATTGTTAAACCCGCATCCCCTTCGGGTGCGGAAACATGGAACCCGGGTAGGTACCCGTCCATCTAATGGGCGAGAATCCAACGGCTTGCAAGTGACAGGAGGGAAATATCATGTTGCATTTCAGCTCCATTTTGCTCTTTTCGGAGAACCCCAGGAAACTCGTGGAGTTTTACAGGAAGATATTCCGGAAAAAGCCCGACTGGTCGGAGAACGGTTTCTGCGCCTTCATGACCGGCAAGGGATTCATCACGATCGGGCCGCACGACAAAGTGCGGGGGAAGAACAAGAACCCCGAAAGGATGATGTTCAATCTCGAGACGAAGGATGTGAAGAGGGAATTCGGAAGAATCAAAAAGATCGGGGCTGCGGTCATCGCGGAGCCTTATCATCCGATGGAGGCCCAGGATATGACGATCGCGACCTTCGCCGATCCGGACAACAACTATTTCCAGCTCGTGACACCCTGGGAGAGCGAATGAAAATTTCCGCCGACAAGAAGCCCGTTGAATTGTCCACGGAACCCGGGGCGATTCAGTCCAGTTGCCCGGCACTTTGTTTTCGTGCCGGCGATGAAACCGGATCGCCTTCCAATACATCCTGACTTTGTCCTCGGACCGGTTCAATCAACAAAGCCACGATCGGAGGGAACCATGGATAAAAAGGATCGCGAGAACGCGGGCAAGTGCCCGGTCACGCATGGGTCTCGCTCCAGCGCGACTTTTGGGGGCAGGTCGAACCGGGACTGGTGGCCGAACCAGCTGAACCTAAAGATTCTCCACCAGCACTCCGCCCGGTCCAATCCGATGGACGCGGCGTTCAACTACGCAGAAGAGTTCAGGAAACTCGACCTTAAGACCCTGAAGAAAGACCTTCATGCGCTGATGGTCGACTCGCAGGACTGGTGGCCGGCCGACTATGGCCATTACGGCCCGCTGTTCATCCGGATGGCGTGGCACAGCGCGGGCACCTACCGCATCGCGGACGGCCGCGGCGGCGCCTCCACGGGCACGCAGCGCTTCGCGCCGCTCAACAGCTGGCCCGACAACGCGAACCTCGACAAGGCGCGCCGGCTCCTCTGGCCGATCAAGCGGAAGTACGGCAAGAAGATCTCCTGGGCCGACCTCATGATCCTCGCCGGCAATTGCGCGCTCGAGTCGATGGGTTTCAAGACCTTCGGCTTCGGCGGCGGGCGCGAGGACGTCTGGGAATTCGAAGAGGACATCTACTGGGGCGCCGAGACCGAATGGCTCGGCGACAAGCGCTACTTTGGGGACCGCGAACTCGAAACCCCCTTGGCCGCCGTTCAGATGGGCCTGATCTACGTGAACCCGGAAGGACCGAACGGCAATCCCGATCCGGTCGCATCGGGCCGGGACATCCGCGAGACCTTCGGCCGCATGGCGATGAACGACGAGGAGACCGTCGCGCTGGTCGCCGGGGGGCACACCTTCGGCAAGTGCCACGGCGCGGGCGATCCGGCGCTCGTCGGTCCCGACCCCGAAGGCGCCGGCATCGATGCACAGGGCCTCGGCTGGAAGAGCGCCTTCGGCAGCGGCAAGGGCGTTCACACGATCACCAGCGGCATCGAAGGCGCCTGGACCCCGACCCCGACCCAGTGGGACATGAGCTATTTCGGCACGCTCTTCGGCTACGAATGGGAACGGGTGAAGAGCCCCGCGGGGGCATGGCAGTGGGTGCCGAAGGGCGGCGGCGCCGCGGATGCCGTGCCGGACGCGCACGACCCGACGAAGCGCCATGCGCCCGTCATGACCACGGCGGACCTCGCGCTGCGCATGGACCCGATCTACGAGCCGATTGCGCGGCGGTTCCACAAAAACCCGGAGGAGTTCGCGGATGCCTTCGCCCGCGCATGGTTCAAGCTGACCCACCGCGACATGGGCCCGCGCGCGTGCTATCTCGGCCCGGAGGTCCCGGAAGAGGAGCTGATCTGGCAGGACCCCGTACCCGCCGTCGATCACGACCTGATCGACGCGCAAGACATCGCGGACCTGAAGGCCCGGATCCTCGCCTCGGGCCTGTCGATCCAGGAACTGGTCTCCACCGCCTGGGCCTCGGCGGCCACCTTCCGCGGCTCCGACAAGCGCGGAGGGGCGAACGGAGCCCGCATCCGCCTGGCACCGCAGAAGGACTGGGAGGCCAACCAGCCTGCCCGGCTGGCGAAGGTGCTGAAAACCCTGGAAGGAATCCGGAAGGCGTTCAACGGCGCGCAGAAAGGCGGGAAGAAGGTTTCGCTTGCCGACCTGATCGTCCTGGGGGGCTGCGCCGCCATCGAGCAGGCGGCGAAGAACGCCGGGCACGCGGCCTTGGTTCCCTTCACGCCGGGCCGCACGGATGCGTCGCAGGAGCAGACCGATGTCGAGTCCTTCGCCGTGCTCGAACCCGCCGCAGACGGGTTCCGCAACTACCTCAAGACCGAATACACCGTTTCGGCGGAGGCGCTGCTGGTCGACAAGGCGCAACTCATGACGCTGACCGCGCCCGAGATGACGGTTCTCGTCGGCGGCATGCGCGTTCTGAACGCGAACGTCGGCCAGTCCAAGCACGGCGTCTTCACCAAACGCCCCGGGACGCTCACGAACGACTTCTTCGTGAACCTTCTCGACATGGGCACGGAGTGGAAGGCGGCCTCGGAATCCGGGGATCTGTTCGAGGGACGCGATCGCGGGACGGGCGAAGTGAAGTGGACCGGCACCCGCGTGGACCTCATCTTCGGTTCGAACTCCCAGCTCCGGGCTCTCGCGGAAGTCTATGCCTGTGATGACGCGCAGGAAGCGTTCGTGCGCGACTTCGTGGCTGCCTGGAACAAGGTGATGAACCTCGACCGCTTCGACCTCGCCTGATCCCGGCGGAAAGGCTCTCGGGCGCTGCTGAAAGCCCGGAAGCGTCCGAGAGCCAGGCCCGGGGCAGACCGCATCCCCTTGCATTTCAACTCCATTACAATAACTATTTACAGCTCGTGATGCCTTGGGAGGACGACAGACAGCTGCTCCCTTTAAACCGGGAAACCGGAGGCGCGTCGAGCATCAGCTTGAAGCAGAAAGACCCGCGCCGCACGGCGATCAGATTCCCAAGCGTGTCCGTCCGCATCTCGTCGACGAAGGGCGTAACGATCTCGGCGATCGCCTCCCGCACGGGCCCCTCGAACCCCGTGACGCCCGGGAGGTTGCACAGCCGTTCCAGCAGGGAGTTTTCTAACCCAAAGATGGGACCAAAGAAGGGGGCAGTTCCAATCACAAAATACCCCCCCGATATTCTTCGAATCCACAGATGGTGCAGTTGATCCGATCGAGGGAGCCGGAGCCAATTGGCTCAGGAATTGATGATCATTCCGGTATGAGCGACGATTCGGAATCGCAAATAGCGAAATCAGAACCGCCCCTTGGGGATGAGGAGATCTCCCGGCGGATCCTCACCATCCGGGGACAAGACGATTTCATGTTTCTGTTGACCGAAGAAGAGTACTTGAACTTGAGGTCACAATTTGTGACCTCAAGATTGTGGGGTGGGCGCCGATACCTTCCCAACGTTTTCACCGAGCAGGGCGTCGTTATGCTTTCCAGCATCCTGAACAGCAAACAGGCAATCCAGGTCAACATCGCCATCATGCGGGCGTTCGTGCTCCTTCGCAGGATGCTCCTGTCCCACGAGGACCTGGCCCGGAAGGTGGACGCGCTCGAAAGAAAATACGACGCTCAATTCCGGGTCGTCTTCGACGCGATCCGCGCCCTGATGGAACCGCCCAAGCCGCCGCGTCGACGGATCGGATTCTGACACTTTCCCGAGAGGATCTGGTTCGAAATCCGGTCGGGATGAGATCGGCGGGATCGATGGAGATTCTCAATCAATATCTAAAAATACCCCCCCTACTTTCCTTTGCGGAAGTGGTCACAAATTGCGACCGGTTCGCTGGGCACATAAATTGACGACCGATTCTGTATGAGCGACGACTTGAAATCACAATCTGTGATTTCAAAACCGCCCTTTCGGAGGACGAAACCGATGGGAATATTCTTGAGATTGACAATACAGGTTTTAGCCTGTATCATGCACCAGTGACGGGCAAAGAACTCGTCAAATTGCTGAAGACGAAAGGATGGGTGTTAGCCCGGATAGAGGGTTCCCATCACATCCTCGTGAGAGGAACCAAGACGATTTCGGTCCCGGTACACGGGAAGAAAGACCTGAAGAAAGGAACGTTGGAGGCACTCCGAAAACAGGGTGAGTTGAAATGAAAATCAAATATCCCCTCAAAATACACAAGGCCGAAGAAGGTGGATACTGGGCGGAGTTTCCCGATCTTCCCGGTTGCGTCACCGAGGGAGACACGGAAGAAGAACTCCTGGAAATGGCGAAAGACGCCCTTTCCGGTTGGCTTGCCGTGCGATTTGAGCGGAATTTTGCGATTCCCGAAGCGAAACCCCTGAAGGGGAGAAATGTTCGCTGGGTGGAGCCAAGTCCTGATGTAAGTATCCCTTTGATGATTCGAAAAATTCGAAACGAGTTGGGATTGAGCCAAAAAGAGGTGGCAGACCGCCTTCGTATCACTTATCAGACTTACCAGGCATGGGAAAATCCGAAGGTTGCCAATCCCACCCTCAAACAGCTATCAAAGTTGGCCGATGCCGTCGGTAAAAAATTAATCATCGAAATGGCTTGAAGTCACAATTTGTGACTTCAAGTGGCTGTGCCGGATCGGATTCTGACCCGTTCCTGGAAAGGGCGGGGTTCGAAAACCGGTCCGGGCTTCGCGATTCCAGGGGGAACGCCGCTCACTTCCCGAACGCGGAGAAGTGGATGAGATCCCCCTCGAAGGAAAGCCCCTTGCCCAGCGAGAGCTTCCCCTCGTACCGCCAGTCCTCGCCCACGCCTACGGGATCGAACTTCTCGAAGAGGGAGCGGGCGATTTCCTCCAACACCTTGCGGCAGGTTAAGCGATCCGATTTAGCGATAGGTTATACGGTCTTCTACGGCCGTATCTCAACAATCGTCCCATTTGGCGCCAACTTGCTAATTTCCTCTATTTCTTCGTCTGTTACGGCAATACACCCTTTCGTCCAGTCGACCTCTGTGTGAGCATCACCTACCCACGAGAAATTATTCTTAATCCCGTGGATCATGATGTCTCCGCCCGGAGAAACACCGAGTTCTTTTGCGCGATTTTTGTCTCTCTCGTTTGGATAGGAAATATGCAGAGAGAGGTGAAACCGGCTGTCCATGTTTCTTCCATCGATGACATAGGTCCCCTCAGGGGTCTTGTTGTCACCTTGCCGTTCCTTCGGCCCGATCGGGTTTCCCCCCAAGGCGATTTTGTAGGTTTTGAGCACTTCACCCTGTGAGATCAACATCAATCGGCGTGCACTTTTTTCTATCAGTATCCTGTCTACCGATCCCTTCTGAGTCGCATAGTCAAAAAACTTTTGATCGAGTGCTTCAATCTTTTTTTCGAACGCTTCCATCTTTTTTTGCAGCGTGACGATCTCCTTCTCCTTGCCTTGGACCTCGTGACGGAGTGTTTCGATCTGCATCTGCTGCGCAGCGATCGTCTGATCCTTGAGAACGACATTCCGGATATTGAATATCATCATCTCGCTGTTCTGCCGGTACTCGCTCCCAGGGTACTCCTTGATGAGTTTCTGAAAACATTCCAGGGATTTCTGATAATCTTTCTGCTCATTCTTCGGATGTGCGTAAATAATAGCCATCTCGAACAAAGCCCTGTCTGCCTTCGCGGGATATTTTTCGGTAATTTCCGAATACTTGTCCAGAGAGGCCGTGTAGCTTCCTTGATGAAACAGATCATTCGCCTCTGCGAAGGTCGTTTTGGCCTGCCGCCCGTCGTTAAAGTGACTGCAGCCGGATAGGAGAATCGGTGCCATCATGAGGAAAATACAGAACTTGAATGGTCCGATGTGGATGATTCCCAGCTTCCTCATTTTCCTAACCCATTGGCAGAATCATCGGGACAGTCTTCCATGATAGATAATGAAATGGCAGGGGTGTTAGCCCCTGCCACCTCTTTGTCCGGAGCATCGAAAGGAACGTCGACAATACCATACAAATGACTTACTTCTTCATCGACTTCTCGAAAGCGGCTTCGGCCTTTTTCGCTTTTTCATCGGCCATCTTTTCCTTCTCCGCTGCCGCCTTTTCCCTTTCCGCTACCGCCTTTTCCCTTTCCGCTGCTGCCTTTTCCCTTTCCTCTGCCGCCTTCATCGCACTTTCGGCGCGGACCGATGTTTCATCCGCCTTTACCCTGGCCGCATCAGCTGCAGTCTTGGCGGCTTGCGCATCCCGCAATGCCTGGTCAGCTTTCGCATCAATCTGTTTCTGCTGCGCCTGCACTTTCTCGAGGTCACCGGTTGTTGCACAACCGATCATCAGAGTAGCGAGAACAAGCATCATAGAGATCAGCAATAGACTTTTCCTCATCTCTCATCACCTCCTTTCTGTTCAGTTTACCTTAACAGGTTCGATTACGACACCGTCTATCTCCAGATCTATTTTCAAGCGTTTCGCTGCCTTTTTGGCTTCACTGCCATCATTGAACGGGCCGGCGATAACACGGTAGCTATCGCTCTTTGGGAACACCCGAGCCGGGATTGGTGGCCCCTGGTGATTGATGATGGCGGCAATCCTCTGAGCTTCAATCTTGTCACGCACATCAGCAGCCAAAACATACCATGCTTCCAGTTTCAGTGCCGGTATTTCCGGTTTGCCGTACAATGTCTCCGGGTGCCCGACTTCTATAGGTTTCGCAGCCTCTTTTCCACTTCCCTGACTCAACTCGAAGATGGGAACCGGTATCCCCCGGGCCTCGGCCTGTGCTTCCTTGACCTTTTTCCAGTCAAGCGTGCGCCGGGCTTTCTTTTCAATAGTTCTCAATTTTTTATAGAGTTTCTCCAACTCAAGAGCGTCCGACTGTTCCGTAGGCGCATGAGCTTCCAGGTACAGTACGCCATTACGTTGCCCTATGAGATATGGCTGGTTGACAATGAGTACAGGTGTTTTCACCGGAGTGTCATCGAAGAGCGTCTTCACGTTTTCCGGATAGAGCCTCAGGCAGCCATTGGTTGCTGTAAGGCCAATGCTGGCCGGTTTATTGGTGCCATGGATCAAATAGCCCGATTTGCTCAAATAGAGCGCGTATTCTCCCAGGGGATTTTCAGGCCCCGGCGGGACTTCTGCGGGGAGATTATCTCCTTTTTTGCGATGGTCCTCGGCAATCGAAGCAGGAACACGCCAGGTAGGCCGGACTGCCTTGCGCGCCACGTGCATCCGGCCTGTGGGGGTAGGCCGCTCGTTGGTGCCGACACCGATCGGGTAGGTCGAAACCAACAGGGACGTACCATCCTCTTTATACTGAAAGAGCCTCATGGTGGCCAGGTTGACCACAATCCCTTTTCTGGGAGTGTCCGGCAGGATAAAACTCAGAGGCAACATGATACGCTCTCCGGCCTCAGGTACCCATACGTCTACCCCTGGATTCGCTGCACTGATTGCATTGATCCCCAAACTGAAGTGTCGAGCAATATCCGGGAGCGTATCTCCCTTTTCAAGCCTGATAACCGCCAACCGGCCAATGACGTCTTCTCCTCGTGCAACCGGAAACTTATTTCGCTCGATCTCCTTTTCATGATGGCTTGGAAAAGACTCTGCTGTCTCTTGAACTCTTTTCATTGCGGCACATCCAGAGAGAGAGAAGATGAATATACAGAGAGCAGTCAAACGAAGCCAGTTGCAGGAGAGTGATAGAGCACTGATTCGGAACATGGGTTAAGCAAGCACCTTTCTCATCGGCAACCCGGCTGTCTCAGTGAGACCCTGTAGGCGTTCCACCCCACCTGACCTGACCCCTGTGATCGGTCCATCTATATCTTAGTGTAAAAATCCTCC
>Ga0209521_10003353_pt1 | contig 12925 bp, 7 predicted proteins | sample Rifsed19ft4_FD_184016 | JGI IMG/M metagenome (GOLD analysis project Ga0209521, IMG submission 184016) | Soil microbial communities from Rifle, Colorado, USA - sediment 19ft 4 (version 2) | ecosystem: Environmental > Terrestrial > Deep subsurface > Rock core/Sediment | place: Rifle, Colorado... | reverse complement strand
GCCGCCTGCGCCTCGCCTTCCAGGCCGATGATGTCGTCCCGATAGCGCCCGTCCTGGCGCCACGCCTGCCCGAAGCCCTCCGCCACCAGCGTCGCGTCCACGGAGACGCCCTCCCGCGTGAACACGTAGCGCAGCTCACGGCCGAAGGCGTCCTCGTCGCGGGCGTCCGGCAGGAGCAGCACCCGCCCGCCGACGAGGCTCTCGTTACGGTCCGTGGCCTCGCGGAAGCAGCGGTCGCCGCGCTCCGGCGTGTCGACGCCGTAGTAGCGCACGCGCGTCAGGCGCCCGTCCAGGATCACGTCGATGGTGTCGCCGTCGAGGACCTCCTCGACGCGCGCCTCTTTCAGGTCGTCCAGGCTCGTCCCGGGCGGCAGCGTTAGGCGGACGGGCAGCGCCTCCTGGACGGGGCGGCGCGCGTCCTTGCTCGCGATGGCGTAAGGCAGGGCGGCGACGACGCTGACGACGGCGAGGAGCGTCAGGACGAGCGCCCAGCCGCGCCGGCCGCGCCGGCTGAAGGAGGGGGCGCGCGGGCGTCGACGCCTCAAGGCAGCGACCGAGCCCTACCGTATACCAGCGTCGCGCCGAAGCGCGCCTCCTGCGGCCGCTGCGCGACCAGCGGCCGGTCGGCGAAGGCGAGGGCGGCGCCGCGGTAGCGCTGCTTCTCGCCGACGGCGAGGCCGATGGCGTGAGAGGGCGCGCCGAGGCCGTCCACCCAGCGCTTGAGCGCCGCCGTCACCTCCCAGTCGAACGTCTCGTCCGGCGCCGTGAGCGCTAGACAGGCGGCGTACGCCTGCAGGGCGGGGAACTCGCCCTCCAGCCGGACGTCGGCGCCGGCGAAGGCGTGGAGGCGCGGCGCCAGGCTCCCCTGCAGGAAGCGCGAGTACTCGGGGTGCGTGCCGAAGCGTTCCAGCGCCGCGGGCTCCGCCAGCACGAACAAGAAGGCGATCTCGAAGTCGGCGCCGGCGTCCGCTTCGATGACGCCGGTGCTCAGGACGCCCGGCAAGGAAGGCAGACAGCGCGCCGCTTCGATGAGCTCGCGATGGGCCTCTGGGCCGGTCGTCGGCGAGAGGGAGGCCAGGTCGAGGTGCAGTAAGGGCGCGCCTGCCTGCCGGCGAGGCAGGGTCACAGGCGCTCGTGCGGCGAAGGCGGCGGCGTGTAGGGCCCGCGCGGGCGCCCCGGCTCGGGTCGGGGCCGCGACCAGCGCGGCTGCTCGTCGTCGCTCACGGCCTCCGACGGCTCCGGGATCGGCTGCGCCGGCGGGGAGTAAGGCACCGTGATCGACTCCAGGCGGTCGCGCTCGAAGTAGGTGGGGCCGGTGTACAGCGCGCCGTCTGCCAGCTCGATGATGCGGTTCGCCTTCTCCATCACCAGCCGGTCGTGGGTCGTGGTGATAATCGTCACGCCCTCCTGCTGGACGATCTCCAGCAGGAGTTGGAAGATGGCGCTCGCCGTGAGCGAGTCCAGCTCGCCCGTGGGCTCGTCCGCCAGGATGAGCGAGGGCCGGTTCGCCAACGCCCGGGCGATGGCGACGCGCTGCTGCTCGCCGCCGGAGAGCTCGTAGGGGCGGTGGTGGGCGCGACGGCCCAGCCCGACCATGTCCAGCAGCTCGTGCGCCCGCCGGCCGCGCTCGCGGATGCCGGCGCCGGCGATGCGCAGCGCCACCTCCACGTTCTCGTACGCGGAGAGCAACGGCAGCAGGCCGAAGGACTGGAAGACGAAGCCGATCTTGTGGCGCCGCAGCTCCGTCAGCTGCGCGTCCGTCATCTGCGAAACGTCCTGCCCTTCGATGTAGACGTGGCCCTTGGATGGTCGGTCGAGGCCGGCGATGACGTTGAGCAGCGTCGTCTTGCCCGAGCCGGAGCGGCCGATGATCGCGACGAAGTCGCCCTGGTTCACCTCGAAGGAGACGTCGCGCAGGGCGTGGATGTCCTGGCTGCCGACGCGGAAGTCGCGGCTCACGCCTTCGATGCGGACGAGGACGCCGTCCGCCATCAGCGCCTCTCCTCTTCCTCGGCGGGCTCCTCCGGCATCACCTCAACGTGGTCTTCCGCCAGGCGCAGGCGGGCGCGCTCCTTCACGTCCAGGCGCTCCAGGTACTCCTTCGGTATCTGCAGCCGGCCGGAGCGGTCGACGACGGCGAACTCGTCGTGGTAAACGTAGGCCTCGCGGCCGTGGAAGCCGATGCGGCGGAAGCTCTCCGTGCTGATGCGGCCGTCGCGAATGGCGACGATGCGGTCGATCTGGTTGGCGATGGCCGGGTCGTGCGTGACGATTACGACGGTCACATTGAGCTCCTGGTTGAGGGCGCGCAGCACGCCGAAAATCTCGGACGCGGTCTGCGAGTCCAACTCGCCCGTCGGCTCGTCTGCCAGCAGGAGCGGCGGGTCGTTGGCCAGTGAGACGGCGATGGCGACGCGCTGCTGCTCTCCGCCGGAGAGGCGGTCCGGCTTCGATTCCAGCCGGTGCTCAAGGCCGACCATCTCCAGCAGCTCGCGGGCGCGGGCTCGCGCTGGGCCCGGCTCGGCGCCCTTGAGGATCATCGGCAGCTCCACGTTCTGCACGGCCGTCAGGTAGGGGATGACGTTGCGCCCCGTTTGTTGCCAGACGAAGCCGACCTCCTCGCGCCGGTAGGTCACCAGGTCGCCGGGCGTCATCGTCAGCAGGTTGCGCCCGCCGACGAGGGCGCGGCCGGCGCTCGGCACGTCCAGCCCGGCGAGGATGTTCAGGAGCGTTGTCTTGCCGGAGCCGGAGGCGCCGACGATGGCCATCAGCTCGCCGCGGCGCACCTTCAGGTCGAGGCCGCGCAGCGCGACGACCTCCAGGTCTTCCTGCTTGTAGATCTTGAACAGGTCCTCGCAGAGGATGTAGAACTCTGCCTCTGCGGTCCCAGCCGGTGCGCCCGGCCGCACTAGCTCCGTTGTCATCCGGTGGCTGCCAACTAGGCCTCGCCTATCCGCAGTACCCTGTGGAGGGCGAGGCGGGAGTAGAGTAGCACGACGACGCCGGTCGTCACAAGAAACACCAGGCCCAGCACCAGCCACGCGGAGCCCACCGTGAGCCAGCTGACGTGCAGGGCCAGCGGCGGCAGCACCTCCTCGCCGGTTTCAGTGAGGCCCATGTAGCGGATCATCAGGCTGCCCAGGCGCAGGCCCATGAGCGTCCCGGCGATCATCCCCAGGCTGATGATGAAAATCTGCTCGAAGCCGACGACGATGGCGATCTGGCCGCGCGAGAAGCCCATGGTCCGCAGGACGGCGAACTCCAGCGTCCGGCTCTGCGCTGTCAGGTAGGAGTAGATGAGGAAGCCGATGGCGCTGAGGATGAGGATCGCCGCGAAGCTGATGAAGAGGATGCCCTCCCAGCCCGCGGCCACCAGCGGGTCCTTCTTCTGCGCCGTCCGCAGCTCGGTGAAGCTGACATAGCTCGCCCCGAGCTTGCCGGCGTTCTGCAAATCCTGGAACGTCTTCAGCGAGTCGGGCCCGTCCGTCAACCACGCCTCGTTGACGTACGTGATATTGCCGCGCGGGTTGCCGTTCATCGCCCGCAGGAGCTGGTTCAGGTCAATGACCATCGACGCCTCTTTGCGCGGGTCCTTGAGGGTCGGGAACAGCTTGTAGGAATCGACGATCGTTACGTCGAAGTAGTTCTGGCCGGTGCCGATTGTCAGCTCCGCGCCGATGCTCAGCTTGCGCTGCTCCAGGTAGCCCTCGCTGATGAGGACGGGGATGCGCCCCTCGCCCGCCTTCGGCCGCAGGCCGTGCGTGGGCGGTACCTGCGGCGGGCTGGTGATGATCGGCCGCCACTGCAGCAGCGTCGCCTCCGAGGTGCCCAGGCGCGAGGCGGAGGCCTCGTCCGCGAGCTTCACGGGCAGGATGCCCTGGATAGGCTCCCACTTGTCGGGGCTGAAGTCGGTCAGCACCGTGAAGTTGGTGAACGGCTGCGCCTTCTTGTCGGCGTCCGAGATCAGCCTTTCCGTCGCCAGATTGCCCGGGAGCGTCTCGTCCGTGCTCGCCAGCAGGTCATCCAGGTGGACGGCGCCGGTGGTCAGCGAGACGCGGCTGACGGCGTCGATGAAGCGCACGGCGATGGAGATGATGGTCAGGGGCTCTTGTGGCGGCGTCGCGGCGTACTCTACGTTGCTGTTGGGCACGAACTGGAAGAAAGCGCCGAAGCCCGAGCTGCGGCCCTGGCCAACCGGCTTGCTCATATCGGCGACGAGGAAGTTCCAGCCCAGCTTCAGGTCGGGCGGCGTCGGCGTCGGCGTGACGCCCGGCCCGAAGGCGACGTTGTAGTCGGGGCCGAGGTTGTAGACAAAGTAGCGGCCCGTCGCGTCCCGCACCTTGATGTCCAGCCCGCTGCGACCCTGGAGGCTCGTGGGCGTCATCCAGAGCCCGAGCCAGCGCGTGCCGGGCGGGATCGCAATCGCTTCCGCCTCCGCCGGCCCGCTCGCCAGCTCGTCCAGCAGCGTGGAGAGAGACGCGTCGGCGAAGTCCTCTCGGAAGTAAGCGACGTCGGCAAACGTCGCGGGGTCGATGCCGAGGAGGTCAAAGCCGAAACGGTTCGTCGTCGCGCCCTCCGCGGCCGTCGTCCGCAGCAGCGGCGTTGCCTCCGACGCGCCCAGCTGCTCACGCAGCTCGTCCGTCAGGTTCGACGGCCCGCTGATGGTAGTCGCCCGCTGCATGTTCGCCAGCTGCAGCTTGCCGCCGGACTGGTAGGAGGCGCGGTCCGTGTAGCTCTTCTCCAGCGTCGCCCCGAAGCTGGCGGTGAACATGCCCACGGCCGTCGCCAGCATCAGAAGCAGCACCAGCCGCGAGTAGTGCACAGGGTTGCGCACCAGCTGCCACATGCCGATGAGGATGGAGGTGCCCTGCGCCCGCGCCACGAACCAGGCGAGGATGCGCAGCACGATGGGGAACAGGCGCAGGAAGAAGATGCCCACCGTCAGGATGAAGAACGCCGGCGTCATCAGCGTCACCGGGTCGATGGAGTCCTCTCCGGCGATGCTCTTGCTGACGAATTGGCCGCTGCGGTCTAGCTGGTAGAAGAGGAGCGCACCGATGCCCACCAGGACGAGGTCGAGGTAGTAGCGGGTGAAGAAGGGCTGCTTCGGCGGCCGCGCCGAGGCCGTACGCTGCTGCACCATCGTCCTGCGCGTCGCCTGGTAGGCCGGCCAGAGCAGCGTCGCGAAGGCGAGGACGGCGCCGCCCAGCGCCCACAGGTAAGCGTCCGGCGAGAGGCGCACGTGCAGGTTGGTCCCGCCGCTCAGGTCCGTGAACGGCGGCGTCCGGCCCAGGAAGCTGATGATCAGGGCGGCCAGCGGCGGGCCCGCCGCCAGGCCGATGCCCAGGATGCCCAACCCCTCGATGACGTAGATCTGCATTACCTGCGCCGTCGTCGCGCCGCGGCTCTTGAGGAGGGCGATCTCGGCCGACTGCCGCTCCACCAGCATGGTCGAGACCATGAACAGGTAGTAGAGGACGATTGCCGCGATCTGCAGGACGAGGACGAGCAGCGGTATGCGCGTGAAGAACAGCTTCTCGTCGAAGGTGGCCAGCACGTCCGGCAGCTCCGTGCTCACCGAGGTGCGCTCGACGCCGGAGGAGATCGCCTGGTCGAAGTCGATGACCGCTTCGCGGATCCGGTCCGCGTTACGGGCGTTCATCGCCCCGGTCTGCAGGTAAACGAAGCGACCGTAGTCCGTCGTCATCGGCGGCAGGTAGGGGCCGATCGCCTTGAAGTACGTCTTCTCCGTGACGAAGAAGAGCAGCGTCTCGAACCCCTCTCTGGGGTAAGAGAAGAGGTCGTCGGCGCCGAACCAGAAGACGTCGTCAGCATCCTTCGGGTCGATGATGCCGACGACGGTGATGTGCACGGGCTCGCGCGTCGGGTCGCGGAAGGGGTGCAGGTCAAAACGATCGCCGACGCCGACGCCGAGGCGTCGGGCCGTCTCCCCTCCCAGCGCAACCTGCACGTTCAGGGACTGCCCCTGCGCGAAGGCGGCGTCGGCCGGCAGCCTGCCCTCGGCGGTCTTGATCTCCTCCTCGATGTTCGTGACGAACTGGAAGTTGGCGCGCGGCCGGTCCTCCGCCTCGGCGACCGGCTGGCCGGGAGGCGTTGGGTAGAACGTCTCGCTGCGGCCCATCGCCGTTATCGGCCGGCTAAGGAGGGAGCCGATGGACTTCTTCGCCGCGCTCTCGATCGTCTCCTGATCTGCCCGATAGGCCTCCTCCAGCGAGATGTGAGAGGAGCTGGTCACGGAGATGTTTACTTTCTCGATGCCTGCTTGCCGGATGGCGTACGTGAGGCCCAGGTCGCGGATGGCGTCCGTGTAGATCGCCGTCGTCGACATGAGCGCGGCGGCCAGGATCGCCCCGACGATGACCGCGATGAGCAGGCGCGCGTTGGCGCCGACGCGGCGGGCGACGATAGGTATGACGCTGAGGAGGGAGTTCATGGTGCCGGGCGCCATTGTGACATGTCGTCGCCTAGAACCGCAATTTCCGGCGTGGCCCGGGCGTCTCCGGTCGCGCGGGGCGCCGGCGGGCGCTTGCTACGCGCCTTGGGCCGGCCCGCTCTCCGGCTCCGGCCGCGTCTGCGGCCGTCCCTGGCGAAAGGCGCGCGTGTAGAGCAGCAGCGCCGGCACCAGCGACAGCCCCGTCCCGACCATCGCCGCCCGCAGCGTGACGACGCTGCCTATGGCCCCCAACACCGGCCCGCCGGCGATCCTGCCGATGGCGTCCGTTTGGCTGGTCATCGAGATCACCGTTGCCCGCACGCGGGACTCGATGTTCTGGTTGATCCACGCCAGGTAGAGCGGGTCGTACATGAAGCTCAGGGCGATGGCGATCCAGAAGGCGATGACGCCGACGAGGAAGGCGCTGGCGGCGGCGAGGAAGAAGACGCTGACGATCTGAAAGAAGTTGATTAGGAACAGGCCCCGCGCCACTACGGCGTGGCTCGCCGTGTCGACGCGCCGGCGCACGAACTCGACGCCGGCGATGGTCAGGATCGCGGAGCCCATCCGGATGACGCCGAACCAGATCACCGGGTTCGCCGTCTCCGGGAAGTCGATGTTGCGCAGGAAGTGCGCCACCCACAGCCTGTCGAAGCCCTGGCTGGCCATGCCGTAGAAGGCGGTGATGCAGAACACCGTAATAAGGAGGGGACTATGGCGCACGAGGCGAGTGCTCGCACCGAGCGTCTCGCCAAAGCTGCGCCAGGCCGCGCTGCCATCGTGGCGCTGCGGCCGCTGGAAGCCGTCCTCCGACATCGCCAGCGCCAGGAACGCCCCCAGGCCGATGAGGCAGGCGCCGCCGAGGATGATGGGCAGGTTCAGGTCTCGGTTCGCCAGGACTGTCGCGATGGGTATCGCGACGAGCCAGCTCAGCTGCTCCGCCTGTGTCGCCCGCAGGTAGACCTTCGCCGCCCGCTCCGTCCCGATCTCGTCCGCGATCCAGGCCTGACGGGCGCCGCTGATGAACGTGTGACCGGTGCCCCAGACCAGCTGAGCCAGCAGGATCGTCTCGAAGCGGGCCACGGCGCCGTTCATCATTAGCCCGAGGCCCAGCAGGCACAGCCCGATGACGACCGAGCGCTTGCGGCTGTAGACGTCCGCCAGCACGCCCGTGGGCACCTCGCAGAGGAAGATCGTCCCCTGCAGCGCCGTGCCCACGAGCACGAGCTGAAAGGGGTTGAGCCCGGCTTCCTGCGTCTGGAAGACGAGGTTGAAGCTGAGCGCGACCGTAGAGAAGAGGGCGTGGCCGCCCGAGAGGACCAAGTAGGCAGGGACAGGGCTGAGCTTTCGTCGCCGAAACGCCAAGACGGGGAGATAATATCGTGCTCTGAGATTTCAGGGTAGAGAGCCAACCGAGTCGGTCACCGGGCCTGGCTGCCGGCAGGCAGGTCGAAGGGGGCCAGGGGCTATAATCCCAACGTGGAAGCCTCCCAGCGGCGCCCTCTCCTGGCAATCCTGGACGGCCACGGCATCATCCATCGCGCCTACTACGCGCTGAAGGACAGCCCGCTCGTCGCCCGCCGCACGGGCGAGAACACCAGCGCCGTCTTCGGCTTCACCAACACCCTCCTCGCCGTCATCGACGACCTCAAGCCGACGCACCTCGTCGTCGCCATGGACCTGCCCGGCCCCACTTTCCGGCACGCCCGAGACGTCACCTACAAGGCCAGCCGCTTCGAGAACCTCAAAACGCAGGTCATCGGCTCCCTGGCCGGCGTTCCGGAACTGAGCGAGGCAGCCCGCCGCGACATCGCCGAGGCCGTGGCCGCCGCCGAGAGCCGCGCTGAGATCAAGGCCGACGTCCTCGAGACGGCGCGGCGCGTCGGCGTGAGTCCGGACGTCAAGCTGGAGTTGGAGCGCGCCCTCGGCCCCGTCGAGGCCGCCTGGGACATCGGCCGCCAGATCGGGCGCTGCCTGGAGATGATGGACGCCTTCAACATCCCCGTCTACAGCGCCGAAGGCTACGAGGCGGACGACGTCATCGGCGCCCTCGCGCTCCAGGCCGTCGCGGCGGGCATCGAGTCCTACATCGTCACGCTGGACAGCGACCTCGTCCAGCTCATCCGCCCCGGCGTCACTGTCTACATGCTGCGTCCTTACCAGCGCGACAAGGTGATCTACGACGAGGCCGCCGCTCGCGCCCGCTACGGCTTCGACCCGCACCGGATGCCCGACTTCAAGGCCCTGCGCGGCGACGCCTCCGACAACATCCCCGGCGTCCCCGGCATCGGCGATACCACCGCGGTCAAGCTCCTCGCCCAGTTCGAGAGCGTCGACGGCGTCTACGCCCGCCTCGAAGAGGTCAAGCCGGACAAGCTGCGCGAGTCGCTGGGTCGGTACGAGGAGCAGGTGCGTCACGCCAAGGAGATGGCGACCATCGAGACGGCCGTGCCCGACATCGTCCTCGACCTCGAAGAGGCGCGCGTCGGCCGCTACGACCGCCAGCGCGTCCTCGACCTCCTGCGCGACCTCGAGTTCCGCTCCCTGGTGCCGCGCCTGCCGCCCGTCGAGCCCGGCTTTGCCCCCGCGGCCGCGCCCGGCGCGCCGCCGGCCGAGAAGAGCTACCGCCTCGTCACGACCGAGACAGAGCTGGAGACCCTCGTCCGGCGCGTCCGCGAGGCCGGCCGCTTCGCTTTTGACCTCGAGTGCGTCGGCAGCAGCCCGTATCACTGCCTCCTCGTCGGCCTCGGCGTCGCCGTTGCGCCCGGCGAGGCGCACTACCTGCCGGTCGGCCACCAGCCTGCCCTGGGCGGGCCGCCCCAGCTCGCCGCCGACCTCGTCCTCGACCGCCTGGCGCCGCTTTTCGCCGACCCGGCGGTCGAGAAGGTGGCGCACGGCGGCAAGTTCGACATCGCCCACCTCACGAGCCGCGGCCTTCACGTCCACGGCCTCGCCTTCGACACGCTGCTCGCCGCCTACGTCCTGGGCGAAGGCGCCCTCGGCGACAGCGCCCGCACCGGCTCCGGCTCTCTGAGCTTGAAGTGGCTCGTCTCCCGCCGCATCGGATTCGAGATGCGCGAGTTGGTCGACCTCATCGGCAAGAGCGGCCCCAAGCAGCTCTCGCTGGACCAGACGAGGGTCGAGGACGCCGTCCCCTTCACCTGCGAGAACGTCGACTACACGCTGCGCCTGCGGGCGCCCCTGGAGAAGGAGCTGCGCGAGTTGAACATGTGGGACCTCTTCGCGAACGTGGAGATGCCCCTCGTCCCGGTGCTGGCCAAGATGGAGGCGGCGGGCATCGCGCTGGACGTCGGCGTTCTGCGCGAGCTGTCGCAGGGCCTCAACGAGCAGGTCTCGTATCTGGAAGACCAGGCCTACCAGGCGGTCGGCCACCAGTTCAACCTCGGCTCGCCGCCCCAGCTCTCGGGCGTCCTCTTCGAGGAGCTGAAGCTGCCGAAGACGCGTCGCACGAAGCAGGGCTACTCGACCGACGCCCAGGCGATCGAGGCGCTGCGCGGCGTCCACCCGATCATCGACATCCTGCTCAAGTGGCGCGAGCTGACGAAGCTGCGCTCGACCTACCTCGAGGCGCTGCCCGGCGCCGTCGACGCGCGCGACGGCCGCATCCACACGACCTTCGACCAGGCCGTCGCCGCCACCGGCCGCCTATCGTCCAACAACCCCAACCTGCAGAACATCCCCGTGCGCAGCGAGCTCGGCGGCCAGGTGCGCCGCGCCTTCGTCGCCCGCGACATCGGCCCGGACCCGTACCTGCTCTCGGCCGACTACTCCCAGATCGAGCTGCGCATCCTGGCCCACGTGTCGCAGGACAGGGGCCTGCTCGAGGCCTTCTGGCAGGACGAGGACATCCACGCCGCCACGGCGTCGCAGGTCTTCGGCGTGGCCATCGACCAGGTGACGCGCGAGCAGCGCAACCGGGCGAAGGTCTTCAACTTCGGCGTGCTCTACGGGCTAACCGACTTCGGCCTCGCCCAGCGCGAGGGCATCAGCCGCGAGGAGGCCGGCGCCTTCATCAAGCGCTACTTCGAGAAGTACGAGGCGGTCAAGCGCTGGCGCGACGATGTGGTGCAGAAGACGCGGCGCGACGGCTTCGCCGAGACGATGGTCGGGCGGCGGCGCTACATCCCCGACATCAACTCGCAGAACTTCAACGTCCGCATGGCGGCGGAGCGCGTCGCGATCAACATGCCGATCCAGGGCACCGCCTCCGACATCATCAAGATCGCCATGATCCGCCTCGACGACGAGCTGGAGAAGCAGGGCTTCGCGACGAAGATGCTCCTCCAGGTGCACGACGAGCTCATCTTCGAGGGCCCGCACGCTGAGCTGGAGCGCCTGCGCGCCCTCGTCCTCGAGATGATGCCCGCGTCGCTGAAGCTGGACGTGCCGCTGAAGGTAGACGTCAAAGTCGGCAAGAACTGGGCGGACATGGAGTGACTTCTCCTTTGTACATCCCGAGCGGCCCAGCATGGCATCACGCCACCAACCCAGCGCTTGGTGAGGTAGTTATTGAGTGGAGCGAAACAATCGCTCAGATTGAGGCCCGGAATCCCGAGGCCCTAACTCGCGTTCGCGATGGGCCACTGATGTTTGTGGGCTCGGATTACAGCGGTCAGCACTCGTCAGGGAGGTTCGAAGTTTTCTCATTTCTTGTTGCGGACTTGGCGGCTTCCACAAGGTGGGAAGTGCTTCGAAGACAGGTTAGATCCAGATTCCTGCGAGATGGTCGACGGATGTCCTTTAAGGACCTCCGCGATCACCGGCGTCGCGACGCGCTTTGGCCTTTCCTGCAGGCGGCGAATCACGTTCCTGGAGTCTGCGTGACGTTTGCTATTGAGAAGGGCGTGAATCTGTTCTCCATAGGCCGCGTGTTAGAAATGTCGTCCCCATCGTTGAAGCCGTACTCACACTGGTCCGCGAAGACATTCGGCAGACTCCTCACCACAGTTCATCTGGTCAGCTTTCTCGTCAGAGGCCTGAGTGGTCCAGGCCAATCCCTGATGTGGATTACAGATGAGGACGACATTGCCCCCAACGACTCGCGTCTAGTGGAACTCTCGAAGATCGCCAGCAACGTCATGAGTCACTACCTGCCACATGATCTCGGTCGAGTTCATGTGGGTACTACGGCCTCGGACAATGGAACGTGCGAGATTGAAGATATGGTCTCAATTGCCGATCTGACGGCGGGCGCCACTTCAGAGCTACTAAGCAAGCAGTGCGACGAAGGCTCCATGCCGTCACGCCTTGTTCTCGTACCAGCGCCTAAGCAAGTCTCCCTGAAGACCAGGGCTATCGTCGGTTGGCTGGCTCAACGTGAATGGCCGCTAAAGCGCGTTCTAGCTGTTGTAACGGAGCAAGGTGGCCTGAACACGAAGTGGGTACAGTTTCTAACTGAGGATGAATTAGCAGGTGGACCACTCGTATGAATCGTGTCCAGATGACGTCCCGCCTGTCCGGGGGTACAGGGGGCGGAGCCCCTGACGGGGAGCGCGAGGGGTGTCCCCTCGCAAGCAACGTTTCTTATAGGCGGAGCAGACAAGTCCTGCCGCGCAGCGGACGGACGCAGGATGCGCAGCGAAGGCAGCGCGCTATCATGAAGCCGTGCCTGAGCTGCCTGACACCTCGAATCTCTTCCTGAGCCTGTCGAAGGACGCCACGTGACGGCGTACGTCTACATCCTCCGCTGCGCCGACGGCGCGTATTACACAGGGTCGACGACGAACCTGGAGCTTCGGCTCGCAGAGCACGAGATCGGCCTCGGCGGCGACTTCACGGCGCGCCGGCAGCCCTGCAACCTGGTCTTCTGTGAGGCCTTCGAGACGCTCTTGGAGGCGCGAGAGGCAGAGCTTCAGGTCAAAGGCTGGTCTCGCGCCAAGAAGGAGGCGCTTATCCGCCGGGACTACGACGCCTTGCCTGCTCTGGCGAAGTCACGATTCAGCAAGACGGCAGGTAGCGCCCTTCGACAAGCTCAGGGAGAGCACATGGGGGCTCGTCGACCAGAAGCGCAGGGTAGCGTCCTTCGACAGGCTCAGGAAGAGCGTGCGGGGCGTCCGCGAACCGCGAGGGGCGAGACGCCTCGTGCCTGAGCTGCCGGAGGTCGAGACGATACGGCGCGACCTGGAGATGCGCCTCATCGGCCGGCGCATCACCGCTGTCACCATCCCACCCGACGCCGGCAAGCCCGTCCCCGTCATCAAGGGCACGGACGAGGCCTCGTTCCGCGAAGGCGTCGCCGGCGCCCGCGTCGAGGGCGTCTCGCGCCGCGGCAAGTACCTCGCGCTCCATTTGGATACCGGCGCGCTGCTCGTCGTCCACCTGCGCATGACCGGGCGCCTTCTGCATCGGCGCTCTGAGGACGCGCCCGACCCCTACCTGCGCGCCGTCCTCTCCCTCGACGACGGCACGGAGCTGCGCTTCGCCGACCTGCGCAAGTTCGGCGGCCTCTGG
>Ga0209521_10003349_pt1 | contig 12931 bp, 14 predicted proteins | sample Rifsed19ft4_FD_184016 | JGI IMG/M metagenome (GOLD analysis project Ga0209521, IMG submission 184016) | Soil microbial communities from Rifle, Colorado, USA - sediment 19ft 4 (version 2) | ecosystem: Environmental > Terrestrial > Deep subsurface > Rock core/Sediment | place: Rifle, Colorado... | reverse complement strand
TTCGTCCTCCGCTGTCCTGCCGCTCTCGGGCGAGGATGGCATCCTACGCCGATGAGCGATCCCGGCACCCCGGGCCACGCCCCGCGCCGCTCCCCGCTTCGCCTGGTGTTGGCGATCGGCATGATCCTGGCCGGCACGGTCTGGATCCTCCAGGGCCTGGGCATCCTCACGGCCGGCGGGAGCTTCATGATCGGAGACCGCACCTGGACGGTCATCGGAGCGGCGTTCGTGACGCTCGGCGTGGGTCTCGCGCTGCGGGCGCGGCGCTAGCCGTCAGGCCCGCTCGAGGAGGGCCCTCCAGGCCGCCTCGTCACGGCCGGCCGCAAATCCGTTGCCGAGCCGAATGAGCGGGATCCGCAGGAGGCGCTGGTCCGCCAGGAGCCGTCCGGCAAGATCGGCCGGGTCCATCCGCAGGTACCCGAGGCCGGCGTCCGTCCAGACCCGACCCGCGGTGTCGGCAAGGGCGGGCGCGCCCAGTCGCTCCACGAACCGGCGCAGCTCGCCGGCCGCCATCGACTTGCGTCGAAGGTCGACGAACTGGATGGTGAGTCGGCGCTCCTTGAAGAACCGCAGGGCAGCGCGGGTGTCCTGATGGTCCTCCCGACCGAAGACCTGGATGACCGGGCCCGAGGCGGTCGAGCTCATCCGGCTGCCTGGGTGGAGAAGCGACTGATCGAGAAGCGCCCGATGAGGCGGTACGCGATGGTGGACAGGGGCATCGGGCGAAGGGTAGCGGGTCGGCTACCATCAGCGACACAGGAGGTGCCCGGTGTCGGTCTGGTTCACGGTCCAGTTGAGTGACAGCCCCGGCTCGCTCGCGCGGGTTGCGACGGCGCTCGCGGAGCGCTCGGTCAACATCACCGGCATCGTCGGTGTCGCCGAGGACACGGACGGTGCGCTCATGCTCACGACCTCGAACCCGGACGCCTCCCGCGCGGCGTTCGAGGCCCTTGGCCTCGCCTTCGAGGAGCACGACGCGTCGGGTGGGATGGACCCACACACGATGTCCGTCTCCGACGTCCGCTCGCGCTGATCCCTGGCCCGTTCCGATCGCCATGACACGTCGCCCGAGCCTCCCGGCCACCGTTGCCGCCCGCGCCATCGTCGATGACGGCAGCACGGTCATCCCCGCGCTCATCGAGCGAATCCGAGCGGCCGGCGGCGTCGTCCGGACCCTCTCGACGGTTCGGCGGCTGGCCGCCGACACGGCCGAGGGAGATGCGCATCCCGACGAGGCGGCCCCGGTCGAGAGTCTCCTGACCGGCCGCGTCGAGATCGAGATCGAGGTCGAGGGCCTGGACGAGGAGCGCCTCGTTCGGACGGTCCACGCCACGCCAGGGGTGCAGGCCCATCGGCTGACCCGTGCCCTCGATCGGATCTTCGGCAAGCGGGTCATCGTCATCGGCGGCGGGGCCCAGGTCGCCCAGGTGGCGCTCGGCGCGGTCAGTGAGGCGGACCGGCACAACCTCCGGGGCGAGCGGATCTCCGTGGACACCATCGCCCTCGTCGGCGAGAAGGAGATCGCGGCGGCCGTGCGAGCCGTGGCGGACCTGCCCCGTGCCCGCCTCCTCGTCCTCGCCGGCTCGATCATGGGCGGCGAGATCACCACTGCGGCGCGGGAGCTCCGCGAGCAGGGCATCCCGATCATCTGCCTGAACATGGTGGGCTCGATCACGGGGGTTGCCGATCTCGTCGTGAGCGACCCCGTCCAGGCCGGGACGATGGCGGTCATGGCCGTTGCGGACACGGCGATCTTCGACCTCGCGCGCCAGCGCGGCCGGCAGTACTGAGCGCGGCCGGAGAACCAGCTCGTGCGGATCGCCACCTGGAACGTCAACTCCCTCAAGGCCCGGATGGAGGCCGTCGAGGGCTGGCTCGTGAAGGCCCAACCGGACGTCCTGCTCCTGCAGGAGACGAAGCTATCCGATGCGGACGCCCCGGTGATGCCGTTCCAGATGCTCGGCTATGACCTGGTCCATCACGGCGAGGGCCGCTGGAATGGCGTGGCAATCGCGACCCGGGTGGGTGCCGAGGACGTCGTCACGAACTTCGGCGATGGACCCGTCCGCGACAGTACGGCCGGCGCCACGGTCACGGACTCCGAGGACGACTTCGATCCGTTGTCCGAGGCGCGGATGATCTCGGCGGTCTGCGGCGGGATCCGCGTGGCCTCGCTGTACGCCCCGAACGGGCGCGTCGTAGGCTCGCCGTTCTATGAGGGCAAGCTGCGCTGGTTCGAGCGCCTCGCGCGGTGGCTGGAGGACACCCGCTCCCCCACCGAGCCGCTCGTCCTCGGCGGCGACTACAACGTGACCCCGTCCGATGACGACGTCTGGGATGCGGTCGCGGCGCACGGTGGCACGCACGTATCCGAGCCCGAGCGGGCCGCGCTCGCGCGGTTGCGGGATTGGGGCCTCGAGGATGTCTACCGGCGCGCGCAGCCGGCCCTCGGGCGCTTCTCCTGGTGGGACTATCGCGCCGGCATGTTCCATCGGAACGAGGGGATGCGGATCGATCTCCTGTACGCGACGGCACCCGTCGCGTCTCGCGTCATCTGGGCGGAGATCGATCGTGAGGCCCGCAAGGGCCCGCCGACGCCGTCAGACCATGCGCCGGTCGTCATGGATGTCGATGCACCGGGCCACCCATTCGACACCGGCTGGACCGGAGCCCTCGAACGGATCGCCGCCCGAACGAGGCCACGGCCTCGCGCCTGAGAGCTCCCCGAGCCCCGCCTGGGCGGGTGACGCTCAGGTCTGGTGGACCCGCTCCAGGTCAGTGATGAGGATGGTCGCCCCGCCGTGGCGGACGGTGCTGGCGCGCCAGTCCTCGAGGCGATCGCGAAGGCTGAGCGGCAGGTCCACATCGCGGGCGTGCGCGCTGCGCTCAAAGGCTCCCAGGACGTTGGTGACCTGGTCGTCGGCAACCGCGAGCACGAAGGTCGAGTTGGGCTCCTCGAGGAACCCGCCGCTGGACGGGATCCGCGTGAAACGATGCCCGTGGGAACGCAGATCCTCGGACACGGGAACGACGTCGGCCTCCTGGACGAACGCGATCAGCAACTTCATGACCCAGCGAGTGTACCCGGATCAGGGCCCGAAGCGCGGCCGGGGAGCACCCGCGAGGACCGCGGTTCAGTCCAGCGCCACCCGCTCGTGCCAGGCGGGGACGTGCACATCGAAGCCGAGCGCCCGGACCTTCGGCGCAAGGGCCTGCTGCGCCTCGGGGTCTCCATGAACGAGGAAGACCCGGCGCGGAAACCCCGGATCTCCGGCCTGCAGCCCCTCGCCGAACCGGCCAACCCAGGCCAGCAGCGCCGGTTCGTCGGCGTGGGCGGAGAAGCCGCTGATGGAGCGGATGCGGCAACGTACCTTGCGGACTTGCCCGTCCAGCTTGACCGTCTTCGCGCCTGCCTGGAGGTGGCTGCCCAGCGTCCGCCGGCCCTGGTAGCCCACGAACAGGATCGTGGCCGTCGGATCGTCGATCAGCTCGCGCAGGTGGCCGACCACGCGACCGCCGGTCAGCATCCCGTTGGAGGCCACGATCAAGTACGGCCGCGGAGCGCCCGCGATTTTCTTCGATTGCTCGAAATTGTTCGTCACGATCTGGTTCGGGTAGTCGAGTGGCGTGTCGGCCGACTTGAACAGCGCCGCAGTGTCGGCGTCGTACATCTCCGTGTGTCGCCGGTAGACGTCGGACGCCTTCGAGGCCATCGGGGAGTCGAGATACAGCGGCAGGAGCGGGATCTCGCCCGCATCGATGAGCCGGTCCAGCTCCCACACGATCTCCTGGGTCCGCCCGATCGCGAATGAGGGCACGAGCAGGACGCCGTGGCTCCTCTCGACCTCGCGCACCGCGTCGGCGAGGATCCGGACCGACTCGGCCTGCGGTTCGTGCTCGCGGCCGCCGTAGGTTGACTCGATGCAGACGTAATCGGCGCGGGTGAGGACTGACGGGTTCCTCAGGATCGGTGCGCCGGGCCGTCCGAGGTCCCCCGAGAAGACGAGCGTTTGCTCTGGCCCGCCTTCGCGCTCCTGGACGCGCAGCCGGATGATCGCCGAGCCCAGGATGTGACCCGCGTCCAGGAAGGTGGCGTGGATACCCGGTGCGACCTCGATCTCGTCATCGTAGGCAACGGTCCGGAACCGTGGCAGCACCGCTGCCGCGTCGTTCTCCGTGTAGAGCGGGGCATCCAGGTCAATCAGCAGCTCCGGATGACCGGCACGGAGGTCCGCTTCCGCGTCCTGACCCTCCGGCGTGGCACCGTTCGCCGGTTCGATCGTCGTCTCCACGTGCTCCCCGGTCCCGACCGAGCCGGTCGCGAAACGGAGCGTCACGCCGGCTGGCGGCCCGCCGGACTCCCGCGTGAGGTCGAGCGCCTCCACGTAATCGCGCGCTGCCTCCCGATCCTCGTCGATGGCTTCGTCCGGGTGCCGGGCCTCCCAGCGCGCGCCGCGCTTCGCGAACTCCTCCTGGAGGCGCCCGCTGTCCAGGAGCACCAGCTCGGCCAGCTCGGCGGTTGCCGAGGTGAGGTGGATCGGACCCGCAAAGCCCAATTTGACGGCAAGCGGGAGGAGCCCGCAGTGATCGAGGTGGGCGTGGGTGATGAGGATCGCGTCCAGCCGTTTGGGATCGAAGCCCAACGGGATCCGGTTCCGGATGGATTCGTCCGGGGAGCCCTGGAACATCCCGCAGTCGATGAGGACGCTCGCCCGCTCGGTCGTCAGGTGGAACCGCGAGCCGGTGACCGTGGCGGCCGCGCCGAGGAAGTGGAGGTGCATGCGCGGAGTGTGCCAGCGCGGTCCCGGGGCCGCAGGAGTTGCTCGGACGCCCGGCCGGGCGAGGGCGCTACCATCGCCTGAGTGTCCACCCCCTCGATCCGCGCCCGCTTCCTGTCCCGCGCCGTCCTGATCCGGATCCCCGGGCTGCTGGCGGGCCTCGTGGTGTTCGGGTTCGGGATCGCGCTCATGGCCCAAGCCAACGTCGGCCTTGGTCCCTGGGAGGCCCTGCACCAGGGCGTCCAGTTCCGGACGGGGATCCCGATGGGAACCGTCTCCATCCTCCTCGGCGTGCCGATCCTTGCCCTGTGGTGGCCCCTGGGCGAACGGCCCGGGCTCGGGACGCTGCTCAACGTGCTCCTGATCGGGACGGCCACGAACGTCGGGAACGCGCTCATTCCGGCCCAGACCGTGCCCGCCTTCCAGCTGGCCCAGATGGCGGCCGGCGTCGTCGTGATCGGTCTCGGGTCCGGGATCTACCTCTCGGCGGACCTGGGACCCGGTCCGCGTGACGGGCTCATGGTCGGAATCCACCATCGGTTCGGATGGTCGATCCGTCGCTCGCGGACGGTGATCGAGATCAGCGCCTTGGTCGTCGGCTGGGCGCTGGGCGGCACGATCGGGATCGGCACGGTCGTGTTCGCGTTCGGCATCGGACCGGTGGTCCAGGTCATGCTCGGCATCTTCGACCGCGAGGGCCGCGTGTCGCGCCGGCGCGAGATCCGGGTCCTGGACGGCAGTCCCGGCTCCGTGGGCGAGTAGCACGTCATGCAGTACACGGACGATCCGGCCTTCGCGCGCCTGGAGACTGCGTATGGCGCGTACCTGGAGGCGTGGGGCGCCTGGATGGTCGGGCATCACGCGGGGGCAAGCCCCGATCGGGATGCCGAGCTCACGGCCGCGCTCGTCGACGCACGTCGAGCCGTGGCCGCGGAGCTGGGGGCCGAGGCCTGGGGCCACCTCTCGACGACCGATCGGGCCGCTCTCGGCAACATCCGTGGCGCGCTGCCCGACCTCGATGCCTGGGCCGCGCCACTCGACGGCCTCGCCCGTGATGAGACGGCGCCCGGTGAGCCGCCGGACATCGCAGCGCTCCGACGCGCCACGTTCGACGCCTGGGGGGCCGCCATGGCCGACCTCGAGGTTGGCGACGAGCGCCTGGACCGTCTGACCGTCAGCGCGCGCCTCGCGCGTGAGGAGGACCCGGCCGCCCGCCGCCGCGTGTTCCTGGCGATGGAGCCGGGGTGGCGTGCCGTCAACGGGGAGGACGAGCCCGACAGCCCGTACCGCCGGCTGCTGGGATCGTCGGCCGCCCGATGGGCCGCCGAGGGCTCCCCGATCGAGGCGAACGCCGCCGCCCTCGGCATGGACTCCCGAGACGTCGAGCCGACGATGCGCCGGATCCTGGCCGCGTTCCGCACCGTTGCCCTGGGACAGGCGCCGATCGAGCCGTGGGACTACCGATACGCCGTCGGCGGACTCGCGCGGCGCCTGGACGCCAGGATCCCCGTGGAGCGCCTTCGGGCGATCAACGACGCGCACCTGCGGTCCCTGGGCGCCGACCCGGCCGACCTCCAGATCCACTACGACATCCACCCGAGACCGGACCGGCCGGTCATCCCGACCGCGTTCACGGTGACGTCGGACATCGCCCGCCAGGCGGCCGACGGCACGTGGATCCCGGCAACGCCTTGGGTCTTCGCGACCTACGCGGAGGGCGGGATCGGGAACCTGGAGGAACTGCTCCACGAGAGCGGCCACGCGCTCCACTACGCCGCGCTCCGCGCACGGCCGGCGCACTTCTCGTGGCCTGCAGACCAGACGGCATTCGTGGAGGCGATCGCGGATGTCGTGGGCTGGACGACCCACGAGCCGGCCTTCCTGCGCGAGCACCTCGGCGTCGACGTTTCCGCGAGGGAATCGGTCGTCGCGCGGTACGGCAGCGTCATGCTGGATGCGGCCTGGACGCTCTTCGAGATCGAGCTTCATCGGCACCCCGATCGATCACCGAACGAGGCCTGGGCCGAGATCGCCGAGCGCGATCTCGGAGTTCGAGGGCACCCGGAGTGGTCCTGGTGGGCCGGACGTGGCCAGCTCATCGACGGCCCGGGCTACCTCGCGAACTACGCGCTCGGCGCCGTCATGGTCGCCGCGGTCCGGACCCGGATTCGCGATCTCCGCGGCGACTGGTCGGGTGGCGACCCCGGCTGGTACGGGTTCGCCTCCGAGACGCTCCTGCGGTTCGCCGGCGCGCGGACGCCGCACGACATCCTCCCGGACTTCCTGGGCGGGCCGCTGACGGCTGATGCCCTGCTGGCCGACATCCAGCGGGCGGGCTGAGCCTCAGAGGACGGGCAGGGCCACGACCGCGTCGATGGCCACGGCGGCGAACAGCAGGGTCAGGTAGCTGATCGAGAAGCGATACAGCCGGATCGCCTGGGCCGTGGAGGCTTCCGGGGCGGATCCCTGGCGCCACAGCACGAACGCGCGCCACAGGAAGATCCCACCCAGGATCACCGCGGCCGCGAGATACACGAGGCCCATCTGGGCGACCACGGCAAACACGAGCGAGACCGCCACGAGGAGCACCGTGTACAGCGCAATCTGGCGACTCGTCTCGGCGATGCCGCGAACCACCGGGAGCATCGGGACCCCGGCTGCGGCGTAGTCGCCCTTGATCCGCAGGGCGAGCGCCCAGAAGTGCGGCGGCGTCCAGTAGAAGACGAGCAGGAACAGCATGAGCGCCGGCAAGCCCACGCTGCCGGTGACGGCCGCCCAGCCGATGACGGGCGGGAGAGCACCGGCGGCCCCGCCGATGACGATGTTCGAGGGTGTGCTCCGCTTCAGCAGGATCGTGTAGACGAAGACGTAGAACGCGATCGCCAGGAGGGTCAGGAACGCGGCGAGGAGGTTGACGAACCAGGCCATCAGGGCCACGGAGACCACCGCGAGCACCAGGCCGAAGCCCATCGCCCGCTCCGGCGTGACGTCCAGGGCCGGCAGCGGTCGGCGCCGGGTCCGCACCATCCGTGCGTCGATGTCGCGGTCGAGGTACTGGTTGATGGCGTTGGCGGCGCCGGCCGCGAGCGTGCCGCAGATGAGTGTCCAGAATGTCAGGCGCAGCCAGTCGAGCGGCTGGATGCCCGGTACGTCGCGCGTGGCGAGGACCATCGCCGGCACGGTCGTGACGAGCAGGAGCTCGATGATCCGCGGCTTGGTGAGGGCAATGTAGGCGCGGATGGTGGCCTTCCGGGAGCCGCTCGAGACCGCCCTCGTCTCAGCGACGCCGTGACGGTCCGGCTCGTTTGCAGACGAGCTCGCCGGCGAACCAGTGGCCGGACCAGCGTCCGGCGGCCCGGTGGCGGGCTCCATGCGCGCCCCGTAGTAGCTGGAGGCCACGAGGGCCACGGCGCCGCCCCAGATCAGGGCGCCGATCGCGACGTGCAGCGTCTGGGACCAACCCGACAGCAGGGTCAGGACCTGGAGGCCCCCGATCACGACCTGCAGCAGGTACAGCCCGAAGGTGGCGACGGCCATCCTGGCGAGGCCGGGCCTGGCGGGCCGCAGGCGGCGAGCGGCGACCGCCACCAGGAGCAGGATCAGGAAGACCACGGCCGCGACATAGCGATGGAGCGCGTGGGCCGTATACAGGACGGCGACGTCCCTGGGCGTACTCGGATCGAACGGGAAGAGACCACCCGACATGAGCGGCCAGTCCGTGAAGACGAGGCCGGCATTCAGCGCGGTCACGTTCGATCCGAACAGCAGGAGCGCGAACGTTGCCGTGGCGCCAAGGGCGGCGAGGAGCGTGAACCACTGGCTGCCCCCGCGCCCGCTGATCTTCGCCGGATATCCGGCCCGGACCAGGAGGTACACGAGAACGCCGACGAGCGCCATCGCCGCTGCGAGGTGAGCGGTCACGCTCTCCCCGGAGTTCCCGAGGCGGACCGTCTCGCGCCCCAGGTACGCCTGGTAGCCGACCAGCATCACCGCGAACAGCGATGGCCAAAGGATCGATCGCCGGTCCCGGTGGTCGATCAGCGCGATGGCCGCCATCCCGAGGATCAGGAAACCGATCAGCGCCGCGACGGTCCGGTGGATCCACTCGGCCCACACGTGGTAGTCCGCGTCGAGGCCGGGCAGGAATCGGCCCGCGAAGCAGCCCGGCCAGGTTGGGCAGGCCAGGCCCGAATCCGTCACTCGAACGATGACGCCGATCGCGACGAGCAGGAACGTGGTCACGACGGTCGCGGCGGCGAGTCGTTGGAAGCGGGTCACGGGACTCCGGGGTACGGGCGAGGTGGGCGGCCCCATTCTAGCGTCGGGCCTCCGGGACCAGCCTCGGTGAGCCGGCGGCGGCGCACATTCGAGAGCCGGGCTACGCTCTTGCGGTGCCACTCCGCATGCACCGTCTCGCCACGATCCTCGGCGTCGCCGCGCTCGTCGCGGCCTGCGGCGGCGCTGCCCCGAGCCAGACGTACGGCGGCCCGGCCGCGACATCGGTGTCATCCGAGGCGCCCACGGGGTCAGGCGGCACCGCCTGTGAGGCAGCGCCCGCGCCGCCCGCAGATCAGGCCGGCTGGAACACCGCGTCGACGGCGCCGACGGTCTTCCCGGTGCTGGTGAACAGCAGCGGCAGCCTGACCTGCGGCGCGAATCGGCTCCTGTTCACCTTCCTCGATCACCAGAACCGCCCGATCGCGAAGCCCGACCGCACGGTTTCGATCGCGCTCTACAACCTCGGGCGCAATGGCGATACCCCGACGGGAACCGCAACCGGGGCATTCGTGTGGGGCATCGAGAACGAGCGTGGATTCTTCGTCGCGAACATGGACTTCCCCGAAGCGGGGCGGTGGGGTGCGGAGTTGACGACGGCGGCCGCCGGCGGGAGTCCGGAGACCATTCGGATGACCTTCGACGTGGCGACGAGCTCGCCCGTCGTTCGGGTGGGCGATCGGGCGCCCGCTTCGGACACGCCGACGGGGGATTCAGTCCAGGGAGATCTGGCGAAGCTGTCCACCGACCCGAAGCCTGATCCGGCGCTCTACCAGACGTCGGTCACGGCGGCCATCGCCGCCCACCAACCGTTCGTCCTGGTGTTCGCGACGCCGAAGTTCTGTGCATCGGCCCAGTGCGGCCCAACGCTGGACCGCATCAAGCCGCTCGCCGCCGCCTATCCGAGCGTGTCGTTCATCCACGTCGAGCCCTATCAGCTCACGTTCCAGAACGGCAGCCTGCAGCCGGTGCTCGATGCCCAGGGTGATCTCCAGCCGACCCAGTCCGTGTTCGACTGGGGGCTCCTGTCCGAACCGTGGGTGTTTGCCGTGAACCGGGACGGTGTCGTGACCGCCTCGTTCGAGGGGATCGTGTCCGCCGACGAGATCCGGTCCGCCGCGGAAGCGATCAAGTAGCGACGGGCATCGGATCGTCCTCGATCCGGATCGCGAAGACGTCGTCGCCCACCTGCGTGAAGTAGACGCGTACCGGGTCCGCGTTCGCCTGGTGCTCGGTGAGGTGACCGGGCGGGAACTCGGCCCGGTTCTCGAGCCTGTCCAGCTTGAACACGTGGATCCCGCCGTCGACGTCTCGAAGCGTGAACGACGTGACCTTGTTGAGCCCCGTGGAGTCGACAGCCACCACGACGCCATCGATCGAGGGGCGCGGCGGCTGCCCGGAAGCGCTCGGCGACGCCGAACCTCCGCACCCGACGAGGAGCGCACTCAACAGGAGGAGGCCCAGGATGAAGATCCGCATTGCCGGGGCGTTAGCCGGTGCCGGTCGCACCGGCGCTGCCCGGCGCGTAGAGCGGCGTGCCGTCCGCGCACCGCGGGCAGGTCCCGGCTCCGGATTCGTAGGTGGCGAGATCCATCGCCCACAGGGCGCGCAGTGGGTAGACGCGGCCCGTCTCGGGCGACGTGAGGGTGGCCATCCCCCCACTCCGATCCACGAGGACGGCGCACTCCACGATCTCCCCGCCCATCGCCTCGACGGCGGGAAGCATCGAGAGCAGAGACCCGCCCGTCGTGAGAATGTCATCCACCAGCAGCACGCGCTGCCCGGGTTCGATGCGGAAGCCCCGTCTGAACTCGCGCCGGGCGGTCCCGTCCGCGGCCCTGGTCTCCTCGGCGAAGATCGCGGGGGTCCCGAGCTGGCGGCCCGTCTCGAACGCGAGGATGACCCCGCCCGTGGTCGGGCCGGCCACGAGATCCACGGACGGAGCACCGTCGGCGTCGCGGTGACGCGCGGCCCAGAACGCGCACAGCTCGCTCGTCGCGGCTGGATCCGAGAGCACGGCGAACTTCTCCAGGTAGGCGTCCGAGTGGCGTCCACTCTTGAGCAGGAAGTGGCCCTCGCGGAGCGCGCCGGAGGCACGGAACAGCGCCTCGGTTCGGCGCGCGATCTCGGCGCGGGCCGCGAGCTCCAGCGCGGGCTTGATCGTGGTCATCAGGGCCGAGTGTACGGGCACCCGACCCGCCACGCCCCGCGGCGCGGTCTCAGCCGGCGGTTGGCGGCGTCGCGTCCTTCGGCAGGTCCGCCGGACCGACATCAGCAGGCGGCGCCCCCACCACGATCTGGGGCGCTCCCGGTCCACCGGCGGGCTTCGGGGAGAGCCGTCGTCGAACGACGACCACCACGGCCAGCGTGATGAACCCGAGCACGAGCAGGACCGGCAGCCACACGATCCCGAACCAGATGCCGACAGTCGCGAGGCCCTGGAGGATCTCCACGAGGCTCGCCGCGGCACGATCCACCTGGTCCTTGGGATCGAACTTCTGCTGCGAGACCACGATGGCTGCCTCGGGCTGAAGGCCGAACTGGACGGACAGCGTGGAGAACGCCGCCTGTTCCTGGAGATGCTTCTTCTCCGCGGTGGCCACCTCGATGTCGCCCCGAACCTTCGTCAATTCCGCCTGGACGGCGAGGACGTCGGAGATCTTGGTCGCCTGGTCCATGATCGACTGGAGAGCCCGTTCCGTGGCCTGGAGGTTGGCGATCCGAGCGCCGAGATCGACGACCTGGCCGGTCACGTCCTGTGTCTGCGTGATCTCGCTCACGACCTTGATCGCGAGGCTGCGCAGCGCCGCGAGCGCGTCGGTCCACCTGTCGGCGGGAATTCGGTACGTGATCGTGGCGACTTCCTTCTCGCCGTCGCCGTAGTGCTCGGAGCCGCTCACGTATCCGCCGAGCGCGGTGATTGCGACCGCCGCGGCGCCACTGGCATCGCCCACCGACTTGACCTGCAGCTGCAGGGTCCCGGTCTTGATCACGAGGAGGTCCGGCCGAGCCGCATCCAGGACCTGATAGCCGGAACCACCCTCGCCGCCCTCGACCGGGACCGCGCCCGGTTCACCGGGAGCTTGCTCGGCGCCACCGTCGCCAATGCCGCTCCCGACAGCGTCCAGGCGCTGCGGCGCACTGGTCGCGCCTCCACAGCCGATGACGAGAAGGAGGATCACGAGCACCGCGGTCAGCCGTGCAAATGCGCCGCGAGAGGTGTCGATCGAGGTTCGCATGGTTCGATGCTCCACGTTGTGGCGGTCCTGCCGCAGACCCGGACGTTGATTGTCCTCCGGACGCTCTCCGCCGCGCACGGGTTCCCGGGCACCTCCCGCCGCACACTCGCAGGCGCCAGGTCAGGGCCGGTATTCAACCCCCTTCGAGGAAGGTGGACCGGTGCGCTTCGGCAGCGCGGTCCCGATCAGTGATCGGTACGACGTCAGGCCCCGGGTCTGGCAGGCGGCCTCGAGCTCGTCGACGAGGCGAACGGGGAGGGTCGGATCGGCGAAGATCGCCGTGCCGACCTGGACCGCGACGGCGCCGACCGCCATGAAGTCGAGGACGTCGGCGAGCTCCGTGACCCCACCGATCGCGATGACCGGGATGTCCACCACCTGGCAGACCTCGTACACGATCCGCAGCGCGACGGGCCGGATGGCCGGCCCCGACAGGCCGCCGTAGATGTTCCCGAGCAGCGGTCGCTCGCGAGTCGGGCCAACGGCGATCCCGGACAGTGTGTTGATCGCGGTCAGAGCGTCGGCGCCCGCATCGGCGATCGCGCGCGCGATCGGACGAACATCCGCGACGTTCGGGGAGAGCTTGACCAGGAGCGGCAGGTCCGTGGCCCGCCGCACGGCTGCGGTGACCGCGGCGGC
>Ga0209521_10003346_pt1 | contig 12938 bp, 10 predicted proteins | sample Rifsed19ft4_FD_184016 | JGI IMG/M metagenome (GOLD analysis project Ga0209521, IMG submission 184016) | Soil microbial communities from Rifle, Colorado, USA - sediment 19ft 4 (version 2) | ecosystem: Environmental > Terrestrial > Deep subsurface > Rock core/Sediment | place: Rifle, Colorado... | reverse complement strand
CAAGGTGCGTCAAGTATAACGCCGCCATGGGGGGCGGCGAGGGATCCGTCCTACGCTGTCATCGAGCGGGGACGCCCTCGTCCTCTCCTGCTATCCGATCTTCCCTTTCCCAGGGTTCTGGATGGAGAAGACCTCTTCGGCAAGTTATTGTTCAGAAAGCGATTAGACCTCGGCCTCTCCGTGGTGATCGACTCTTGCCAGTGGCCCTGGATTTGCAGGTTGAGTTACCATGAGAGAACGGTCAAAACGGGCCGTGCTCGCTTCGAAGGTGCATCTTATGATTGACACGGAGAGCGTGAAGGGAAGCCGCCACCCGACACCAGGACCATCGTTGGCATCCTTGGCACCCCTGCCTCTCCTACTCACGCTGACCCTGATCGCCGGATGCTCGAGTCGCTCCACGGTGCCCTCGGTCCCGACGCTGCCGCCGCCTACACCGACCCCACCACCTTCAGTCCCCGCACCGAGGGCCGAAGGGATGGAGTCGCGTCGGGCAGGCTCTCAAGCCGGCTCGCAGACCAACGAGGGCGGTGAGACAGCCGAGGCATCCGCGGAGGGAGAAACGACCTCCGCCCAGACGGGAGACGGTCCGCGGACGACCGAAGAGGAAAGGGCCGCATTGGATCAGGACTTGGACTCGTCCTTGAGCGAGTTCGATCGTTTGCTGCTGCGAGAGCAAGAGCTCTTGGCCGCACAGAGGGAGGCCGCGGCTGCCGCCGGCGGCGGCGCGTCCGGCGAGGATCCCGGCGCCGAGGCACTGGGCGGCGGAGGCACGGGAGGATCGCCCGACACTCCACCGGGTGACCCTGCCGAGCCGGCTGGGTCTGAGCCAGGCGCCCCGGTGGGCGACAAGGAAACCGAGACGGCCAATGGTCGGGTCCCGCCCGACGTGGGAGACGGGAACGACGACGACATCGTGGCACGACAGCTCCGTGAGGCCGCCATGAAGGAAGAAGATCCGGAGCTGCGCGAAAAACTGTGGGACGAGTACCGGGCCTATAAGGAAGGCGTCAAGAAGGGGAGCTAACGATGCCGAACACGCTTTGCGTTCCTCGAGTCGCAGGAACGTTCCTCCTGGCGAGCAGCCTGGTGAGCTCGACCGTCTGGGCGGGGGAAGACGAACCGATAGAGCTGGTCCAGGCCCGCACCGAGATCCCGGAAGCAGAGCTTCTGGACGTCGGGATCCAGGTCTTCGATCCCGGTCTGCCGGCCGAGGAGAGTGCGCTTTACGAGCTGGAACAGAAAGGCACCTTCGCGGACATCCGGAAATCCGAGGCCCGATACATACCGTTCCGACTCATGCAGACCCTGCAGTCCACCGGTTACTGGGGTGCGGTGCGTCTGGTTCCTGCCGCCAATCGGGTGGACCTGATGATCACCGGGACCATCCTCTCCTCGAACGGTAAAGAGTTGGAGCTCGAGATCCAGGCGGTCGATGCGGCCGGAACCCGCTGGCTCAGGGAACGGTATAAACGGGAGGCAAACCCCATCGCCTACCACCAGAAAAGGGATTCGGTGGAACAGCCAGACGCCTATCAGGATCTATACCACCAGATCGCCAATGACCTTCTGGAACGCCGGACCAAGATAGATGCGGAAGACATCGAACGGGTGCGTCGGGTGTCACAGCTCACGTTCGCCGTGGATCTGGCACCTACGCCCTTCGGCGAGTATCTCGCTGTCGACGGGAAGGGCCGCTACTCCGTCCATAAGCTTCCCGCGGTCGACGATCCCATGATGCGTCGGGTCGCCCACATCCGCGAACGCGACTACATGTTCATCGACACCTTGAACGAGTTCTACGCCGGCTTCTGCAGCCGGATGGAAGAGCCTTACGATAGCTGGCGCGCCTTCAGCTACGAAGAGCAGATGGCTCTCGACCAGCTACGGCGCGCCGCCATGTGGGAGAAGATACTGGGTGCGGCGGCCATCTTCGGAGGCGTCATGGCCAGAGACCGCGCCGGTAGCGGCGCGGTGATCGTTGGCACCGCCGTCCTCATGGATGGAATGCAGAAGTCGGAAGAAGCCAAAATGCACGTGGAGTCCCTCCGCGAGCTAGCGGCTTCCCTGGACGCCGACGTGGCTCCCTTACTCATCGACGTGGAGGGCGAGGTCACTCGTCTCAGCGGATCAGTCGAGACGCAGTACGAGACCTGGCGGTCGCTCCTCCGAAGAATATTTGCTAGCGAGACCGGACTCCCTCTAGATCCCAACACCGAGAAACCACTTGTCGGAACGGGACCAGCCCATCACTGAGTCCCGCGACCAGAGCTCCATGTCGGCCCTGGCCCACGGTCAATCACTCGGCCAACGCTTCACCCTGGTTCGTCCGCTGGGCAAGGGAGCGATGGGCGAGGTTTGGCTCGTCCAAGATCACGAGCTCGAGGAGAACGTCGTGATCAAGCTCCTCTCCCCCAACGCTCCCCAGGAGCAAGTGGCGCTCTTGAAGCGCGAGTGCCGCAACGCACGGCGGCTGGTTCATCCCAACATCGTTCGCATTCATGACTTTCATCACCAAAACGGCTACCGGTTCATCTCCATGGCTTACATCTCGGGAGAGGACATCGGCCGCCTTCGCGGACGCTCCCTGAAGGAGATCCTGGAAACCGTTCTGCCGGTCGCCGATGCCTTAGGCTACGCGCATCGGGAAGGCGTCATCCATCGCGATCTCAAGACCAGCAATGTTCTTATAGATTGGACCGGCCGGCCGCACGTCGTCGACTTCGGCATCGCCGGGATTCTGGGTTCATCCGCGGACGCCCATTTCCTTGCGGGGAGCGGCTCCCGCTCCAGCATGAGTCCGCAGCAGATTGCCGGCCATCCACCCATGCCGTCCGATGATATCTACGCCTTCGGAGCACTCTTGTACGAGCTATTGAGCGATCGCGTCCATCGGTTGCCGGAAGAGCTCTCTTCCTTGATAGCCGGCCTGTTGAGCGAAGACAGTAGCCAGCGACCGGAGAGCATGGAAACCGTCCAAGTAGCGCTGAAGGAATCGCAGGCAGGTCTGGTGGTGAGCTCCTCGGCCGCCCATCAAGTGGTGGCTATCTCGCCCCCACCGCGAGTGGAGAAGATTGAGGCCGAGACACCTTCCGCCCTACCAACTCGGGACGCGAGCGCGCTCGCCGGGGGCATCGGTTGGCTGACCATCGCTACCTTCGCATTCTTGCTGGTCGCCGCGGTGATGGTTTTTTTCTTCCTGCCAGGTTGGGTGTCAGAGCGAGCGAGGGAAGAAAATCTCGCCACCGAGACCATGGCCGCAGCCGCCACGAGCTCCACTCCCGCCCCGCCGGTGGATCTGCGGCAACAAGCGGAGCTCAAGACGCGGGTGGAAGAGCTGCGACAGAGAGCCCTCGACCACCGAAACGATCTGGAAGATAAGCGCGTTGCCGAGTGGGGCGGCGCTACTTACCACGCGGCGCTTCAGTCCCTCGGCACCGGCGATGAGGCGTTGCGGGCACGCGACTACCCGGAGGCGGCGGAAGCCTATCAGAAGGCTTTGACCGACTTAGAGGCGTTGAGCCACCAGGCGCTGGCGATTCTCAGAGAAGCGCTGGCGGAGGGAAACGACGCCCTGGAAGCCGGCCATTCGCCGAGGGCGCTCGCCGCTTTCCAGCTCGCCGCCACCATCGAGCCCGGGGATCGAGCCGCCGCGACGGGTCTGGCCCGAGCGAGCGTCCTGAACGAGGTGCTCCGCCTCCTTGCGGAAGGAGCGGAACAGGAAAGAAGCGGTGATATGTCCCGGGCGCGGGAAACGTATCGAAGGGCGGTCTCGCTGGATGGTGAATCCCAGACGGCTCGCCGAGCTCTGGCAAGAGCGGAGGGCCGTCTCACCGAGGACGCATTTCGAGCCGCCATGTCGGAAGGGCTGGCAGCTCTCACTCGACGCGACTATAGCGCCGCACGCGAGTTTTTCATGAAGGCCGGTGCCATCCGACCAGGAGTACCGCAGGTGGCGGAAGGTCTCGCTCAGGCCGAAGAGGGTCTCCGGCTCGAGGCGATCGCCCTCCATCGAGAGAGAGCTCGAGAGCTCGAGAAACAGGAGGAGTGGCATCAGGCCGCCGCGCAGTATGAAGCGGTCTTGGAGCTCGACGCCACTATCCGGTTCGCCCAGGAGGGAAAGGTGCGATCTCGAGAGCGCGCCGACCTGTCGGATCGATTGGATTACCACATCGGGCACCCGGAGCGCTTTGCCGACCAAAGAGTGCTGGCGGACGCCTCCTCCCTTCTCGACACGGCGTCCGAGATCGCCCCCGCCGGACCTCGACTGCAGGCGCAGCGAGGCAGGCTCGCCGAGCTCCTCACTCAGGCGGCGACGCCGGTGCGCGTGGTTCTGGAATCGGATGGCCTGACCGAGGTCACGGTCTACAAAGTGGGGCCCCTGGGGCGATTCGATCGCCACGTGCTCGAGCTTCGCCCCGGCATCTACACCGGGGTGGGGAGCCGGCCCGGTTACCGGGACGTGCGCCATGAATTGCGCATCGAGGCGGGAACAGAACCACCGCCTCTGATGATCCGTTGTGAGGAAGAGATTTGACGGTGCGGATCTATATCGAGGACGAACGCGGCAGTCGCCGGGTGGAGGCAGCCGATTTCCCTCTCCCGGTCGGCGGCCCAGATAAGGGTGACGCGGGTATCCAGATTCCCGGTGGACCCTCTTCCCAAGCCCAGGTGTTGGCGTACATCGGCCTGGCCGAGGGAGAGCTCTTCGTGCAACCGGGGCACGCTGCCCTCTCCGTTCTCTGTAATGGAACGCCTTTGAAGACCTCTCAATGGCTGCGGAACGGCGACGTCCTTCGCTTGGGAAGAGCGCAGGTCCTCGTCGAGATCGGCGAGGAGGAGAGCCGGCTCCGCGCCCAGGCGTGGACGGCTCCCCCAACCGATCCTCCCGCCGTCGTTTCTCGAAGGCTCGCCGACTCAGAGATGGCGGGAACGGCGGTCGAGCCGATCGCCTTCCAACCCGTTCGACTGGACAGCCACCGTCGTGCCCGGCGCTCTCTTCGACCGAGAGAGATCCTCCTCTGGTCCGGCCTTCTTCTTCTGGCGGCGGCCGCCTGGTTCGTCTTCACCGCCCGCTCGGTTCGAGTGGAGACCGACCCGGGGGAGGCTCGGATGGCGCTCGATGGAACCTTCCCGGTCTTCCAGATTGCCGGCCGCTTCCTGTTGCGGCCCGGAGTCTACACGGTGGTGATCGAGAAGGAAGGCTATCGACGACTGGAGACGCTCGTCGTCGTCACCGAAGAACGTGACCAGGACTTTCGCTTCACTCTCGAAAAGAGGCCGGGAGTGCTCCTGATCGCAACCGTACCGGAACGAGGTGCGCTTGTTTCTATCGACGGAGAGGAGATCGGCGCCACTCCCCTTGCCGAGGTAGAGCTGGCGGCGGGGGAGCATACGGTTCTCATCCGTGCCGAGCGTTACAAGGATTTTCTGGGCAGCATCGAGATCGGAGGGGCAGGATCGACTGAAACCCTGCGGGCCGAGCTCGAGCCACGTTGGGCAGCGGTGACATTCTCCTCCCATCCGAAGGGCGCGACGGTACGCATCCGTGGGGAGATGGTGGGAACGAGCCCGCTGACCACCGATCTCCTCGAGGGGGCTCACGAATACGAGTTGCTGCTCGCCGGACACAAACCCTACCGCAGTCGGCTGGCGGTGGTAGCCGGAGAGCCGCAATCCGCACCGACAGCTCGTCTGGATCTGGTGGACGGAAAGCTGGCGCTGGCGAGCGATCCCAGCGGAGCTCGAGTCACCGTGGACGGTGTCTATCAAGGCGAGACGCCCTTGGAGCTCCATCTGGAGCCGGGTGAGGTGCACGAGCTCGAGGTGTCACGGATCGGCTTTCAGTCTCAGTTTCACCGCGCACAGCTCCAACCCGGGAACCAGCAACAACTTCATGTCGAGCTAGTACCCATCCTCGGCGAAGTGGAAATCGTGAGCGATCCTCCGGACGCCCTGCTCTACATCGACGGCGAGGCTCGTGGTCTCGCGGCGGGAGTGCATCGTCTTATGGTTGTGCCGCAAGAATTGGAAGTCCGCAAAGATGGCTACCAGCCGTTCCGCACCACCATCACGCCGAGGCAGGGATTTCCGCAGTCGATCGAGGTCATGCTCCGCACGCTGGAGGAAGCCAAGGTCACTGCCCTGTCCGCCGTCATCAAGACTTCCCAGGGACAGGAGCTTCGGCTCATCGGTCCCCATCGCTTCATCATGGGCGCTTCCCGACGCGAGCCCGGGCGGCGCGCCAACGAGACGATCCGCGACGTCGAGCTGACCCGACGCTACTATTTTGGTATCGAAGAGGTGACCAACCGGCAATTTCGGGAGTTTGATCCTCGCCATCGCTCCGGATCGGCCGGAGGTAACAACTTGGAGATCGATCACCACCCGGTCGTTCGGGTGACTTGGGAGGCCGCGGCGCGCTACTGCAACTGGTTGAGCGAACAAGAATCTCTGCCTCCCGCCTACCTCGAGCGGGATGGCAAGTGGGTACCTGCGGTGCCTCCCACGCTGGGCTACCGGCTACCCACCGAGGCGGAATGGACAAGGGCCGCCCGCTATCCGGAAGGCGACCCCGGACGCAAGTACCCCTGGGGCGATTCCCTGCCGGTCGAGGCCAACTCGGGGAACTACGCGGATGGCTCGGCGGCGGGACTGCTGCCCACCACCCTTCCCGGCTACCAAGACTCCTATCCGGCAACCGCTCCCTCCGGCAGCTTCCTTCCCAACCCGCTGGGCATCCTCAATCTGGGAGGAAACGTCGCGGAGTGGATGCACGACTTCTACAGTATCTATGCATCCGCTCCCGGTCCGGAGCGCGATCCCTTGGGTCCTGAGACTGGTGCGCTCCACGTCATTAGCGGCTCGAGCTGGATGGACGGCAGCGTCACCGAGCTGCGCCTGAGCTATCGCGACTACGGAACGGACGCGCGGCCCGACCTGGGCTTTCGCATCGCCAGATATGCTGAATGACACGCCGAGTGACACTGCAACGAGATGAGTGACGAGGGATAAACCATGAGGTACTTGCTCTATTCGATCCTGGCTGGCGCCTTGATGGGATTGCCGGGCCAGCAGACGACTCCGGAAGCGCCCGCACCACCGCCGGTGGAAGAAGAACCATCACCTCCGCCCTCCCCGGAGAGCACCGAGACGCCCGAGTCTTCCCAAGAAGACGAGCTTTCGCCCTTCACCCCATCGGAGAAGGTTCCCGCCGACAGCGCCATCTCCTTCCCCGTCGATATCTGAAGGGTGCCCCGGGGATGAAGAAGACCTACCCTACCGAGTTCGTTTTCCAGACGGTCTCTCTGATCGTGGCGGTCATCCTCGTGCAGACGCTGTACGCCCTGTTCATCCGGCCCCAAGCGAATCTCATCCTGGCCGAGCAGGCAGCCCACATGATGGCCGACGCGAACTACGTCCAGGAACGATCGCTGCTCGTGATCATCCGCGACTACGAGCAGGAATCCTGCTTCGTGCTGATGCTCTGGGCGATGGCCATCATGGCCTACAAAGGCGTGCAAGCGGCTCGCGAGCGAAGGCTTCTTCAGATGGACCTGATCCCGGTGAGCGAAGGAACCAAGATCCTGCCCGAGGACGCCCGGGAGTACGCGCGGCAGATCGAGTCCCTGCCCGATCGGGAACAGCACCTGTTGCTGCCCCGCGCGCTTCTCTCCGCGCTCGCCCGGTTTCGCGCCACCCGCAACATCCAGGACGCCTCGGATACCGCCCACGGCGTCGCCCAGGCGGAGTCGGAGCGGCTGGACTCGGAGCTCTCCATGCTGCGTTACATCGCCTGGGCCATTCCCGCCATCGGTTTCATCGGCACGGTGCGCGGCATCGGTGACGCGCTCGCTCAGGCGCACCGGGCGGTTACGGGTGATATCAGCGGCGTCACCGAGAATCTCGGCGTGGCTTTCAACTCCACTCTCATCGCACTCCTCCTCAGCATGGTTCTGATGTTTCTGCTGCACCACCTGCAGCTTCAACAGGAGCGGCTGGCGCTCGACACCGAGACCTATCTCGACCGCCACCTCATCCAACACCTGCAGGTCTCCTAGGCATGGCCGTCCTGGCGATCGAGCTGAACGATGCCGGCATTCGAGCCGCTAAGGACACCGATCCCGGAACGGAAGCCTTGCCGGCGAGCCCCGGCATCGCGCTCTGGGACGGCGATAAGTTGCTCACCGGCCGGGAGGCGTCTCGCCGTGCCCGACTCACGCCTCGCTGGTCGCACGATCGCTTCTGGGAGGAGCTCGATACGACTCCCCTTCCCGCACCTTTTCCGCGGAGCCTCCGTCGAGCCGATCTGGTGCATGCGCACCTCGAGGACATCTGGCGCTCCCTCAAGGCAGGCGTGGACGAGGTCATTCTGGCGGTACCGGGCTCTTTCTCGAGGGAGCAGCTGGCGCTGATTCTGGGAATCACCCGCTCCTGCGGGATGAAAGTCACCGGAGTGGTCGACGCCGCCGTGGCCGCCTGCGTGTTGGCCACCGATCACTCAACCCTCGTTCATCTCGACCTCCATCTGCATCGGACCATCGCCACCAAGCTCAGGAGAGGCGAAGTCCTGGAGCGGGAGCACACCGCCGCCGACGAGCGGAGCGGCCTGGTGGAGTTGATGGATGGCTGGGTGAAGCTCATCACTCAGGCGTTCGTGCGGACCACGCGCTTCGACCCGCTGCATCGAGGCGAGACGGAGCAAGCTCTTTACCTACGCCTACCCGAGTGGCTGGATGAGCTCCGGCTCAAGGAATCGGCGGTCTTGACAATGAAGGGAGGCGGCAAGGAGTTCTCCATCGAGCTCACCCGAGAGCAACTGGTTCGCTCGGCGGAACCCGCTTACCAAAGGATCGGACAGCTCGCCAGATCTTCCCAACGACCCGGAGAAAGAGCGGCGCTTGTCTTGTCACGTTCCTTGGCCGACCTTCCCGGTCTGGTGGATTTCTTGGGAAATTCCGACGGCGAAATCGTTCCCCTCCCCGCCGCCGCGGCGGCGACAGGCGCCCTCCAAATGAAAGAGTGGATTCGGGTCGCCGGAGACGAAGAGGCCGCGCTTCCTTTCGTCACCCGATTGCCCCGATCGCCCTACTCGTTGCCGGGGCAGGCGATGTTGACTCCTCCGCCCATCGATTCTCCCCGGCCTTCCCGGCGCGGCGAGAACTCCGCGACGCATGTGCTCTGTAACGGAGTGGCCCATCCCATTACCTCCCAACCCTTGGTGCTCGGCTTGCAGATCCCGGCTGGCAGCCGAGGCATCGATCTCAGCGGGGTGGGCGGGCTCGCCGGATCGACGGCGGGAATCTCCCGGTCTCATTGCAGCATCTACCGGCTCGACGACCTGGTATGGATCGAGGATCACAGCAGCTATGGCTCGTTTCTGAACGACCAGCGGGTGGAGGGCAAGGCAACACTCGCCGCCGGCGATCGCCTGCGTCTGGGAACCCCGGGCATCGAGCTGCGGCTGATCCAGGTAGAGGAGTCCCATGGCACGTCGCCCGATTAACTTTCTGAGCCTGTCCTTCCTGGACGCCATGACCTGCGGTTTTGGCGCGGTGGTGCTCTTCTTCATGATCATCAGCGCCAGCTCCGGCAAGCAATCGGGGAGCTTGACCGGCGAGCTGCAGGGCGAGGTAGACCGCTTGGAAGAGGAGGTGTTGGAAGGCTACCAGGGTCTGGTCGAGGTGAGGAACTCTCTTCGTGAGATCGAGCAAGAACGCGTAGTGACCGCGGGTCTTTCCCGCCGCCTCATCGAGACTCTGGAGGAGATCCGGATCGAGTTGGCGACTTACCAAGACTCGACGGTGGCGCAACGCGAGCACATCAATCGCCTCCAGGCGGATCTCCGTTCCTTAGAGGAAGACGTCAAGCGTCTCTCGGCGGCCGCCCCCAGCGAAGAGACGCCCGGCGATCGCATCCGGACCTTCGTGGGCGACGGGGATCGACAGTACTTGACCGGCCTCAAGGTGGGGGGAAGCCGCATTCTCTTTCTGGTAGACGCTTCGGCGAGCATGCTGGGGGACACCATCGTGAACATCGTTCGCCGCCGCAACCTCCCCGACGGAGTCAAGATCCGCGCCGATAAATGGCAGAAGGCGCTGGCCACCGTCGACTGGCTCACCACCCAAATCCCGCCAGACTCTCGTTTCCAGATCTACGCGTTCAACGTCCGCCCGGGCTCGGTGATGCCGGGAACGGACGGCCAGTGGCTGGACGGGGGTAACCGACAGCAGCTCGACGAGGCGGTCGAGAGACTGCGCGGGGTGGTTCCGCAAGGCGGTACCAGCCTCTATCACGCCTTGCAGGCCATCGAAACGCTTCGTCCCGCGCCGGATAACATCCTGCTGCTGGTCGATGGTCTCCCCACCCAGGGTCGTCAGACTCCCCGCCGAACGACGATATCGGGGGACGACCGTGTGAGGCTCTTCAACGAAGCCGTGAAAGAGCTACCGTCCCAGATTCCGATCAACGTCATCCTCTTTCCCATGGAAGGCGATCCCATGGCCGCGAGCGCCTACTGGAAGCTGGCACTCGCCTCGGGGGGATCGTTCATGACGCCCTCCAGCAACTGGCCGTAAGGAACGACGAACGATGAGGAGGCGAAGAGGGCGACGCGAGACCGAAGTCTTCAGTCTGTCCTTCCTCGACTGCATTTGCTGCGGCTTCGGTGGCATCATTTTGCTTTTGGTGTTGACCAAGGTGGGCGAGCCACGAGCGCTCGAGGCGTTGCGCATCGAGCTTCAAGGATTGGTGGCGCGGCTTCAGGAGGAGCTCTACGAGATCCGTGGAGAAACCAACATCCTCAATCGCGAGCTGGTGAGTAAGGAGAAACAGATTTCCGAGGAAGGCGCGGGGATCGCGCGGTTACGAGGTGACCTCTCCAAGATCCAAGGGGAGTTCGCGGCGAGCCAGGAGCTTTCCGAAGTCAGCGGCATCATCGAAGGGCGCCTTCTGGCGGCCCACCAGGAGCTCAGCGAAGAGATGAAGCGCCTGCTCGGTCAGAGCCATCGACGCCAACCGGACGACGCCACCATCGGGGGCATCCCGGTGGACAGCGAGTACATCATCTTCATCATCGATACCTCGGGCAGCATGCAAAACTACGCCTGGCCGCTGGTTCTGCAAAAGATGAAGGAGACTCTCGACATCTACCCAGGGGTGAAGGGCCTGCAGGTTATGAACGACGAGGGAACCCATATGTTCAGGAACTACGCGGGGAAATGGATTCCCGACACGCCGGGAAGACGGAAGATCGTACTCGACCGGCTCCGCACCTGGTTTCCGTTCAGCAACAGCAGCCCGGTGGAGGGAATCGAGCGGGCCATTCGAAGCTACGCCGCTTCCGACAAGAAGATTAGCCTCTACGTTTTCGGGGACGAGTTCACCGGAAGCTCCATCGAAGAGGTGGTCGAGACCGTGGATCTTATTAATAGAGAAGATGCTCAGGGAAACCGCATGGTTCGCATCCATGCCATCGGCTTTCCCACCATGTTCTCGAATGCCCAGTTCCCGGAGAATACCGGCGTCCGGTTCGCCGCTCTGATGCGCGAGCTCTGCCGCAGAAACGGGGGCGCCTTCGTCGGCCTCAGCTGGCGCCGGCCCTGAGGTGGCTCAAGTCGAGTCGCATGGCCACCGCGCTCTCCGGACAGACCCCCTGAAGCTCCCGCGAGGCCTCGAGTCTCGCGTCCATTCGGTCCCGCGGGATCCTCTCGAATCCGAAGCGTGGAAAGAAACCCTCCGCCGTTTCCGTCAAGAGATAGAGAGTCCGGATGTTTCTTTCTTGCGCTACCTCCATCAGACTCTGTACCAACTTCCCTCCCCATCCCTTTCCGCGTGCCGCGGGCCTGACCGCCAAGGAGCGGAGTAAGGCGACGTCCCCATAGATTTCGAGACCCGCCACTCCCCGGAGGGCGCCCTCTTCACGAGCCACCAGAAAACCGTCGAAATGCTCCGCCACCCCCTCCCGGGGAAGACCACACTCGCTCAAGAGTCCGAAAACCTCGGTGAGCTCATCGAGCGCCGCGGAACGAATGGCAATGCTCACGCCGCCAGCCGCGCCCGCGCCGGTTTCAGCGCCGAGACCTGAATGCTCGCCACGTTTCCGAGCAAACGATTGGCCAACGCCTTCAGGAAACGAGAGCGGGGACGTGCGGCGAAACGCAGGAGCGCTCCCACCCATCCGCCACCACCGAAGAGACTGGCGAGCTGCTCGACGTCGTATACGTGCCGGGCCACCACGCCCACTTCTTCGAAGCCCGCCTGAGAGATGGCCTGCAGGTATTCTTCTTCGGGCAAGGCTCCGCTCAGGCAAGAAGCATAGAGGGCCGCGGAGCGAAAGGGACGCGGAATGCGAGCCACCATATCGCTCACCGAGAGGCGTCCGCCGGGCCGCAGGACGCGATAGCTCTCTCGGAAGACTTTCTTCTTGTCAGGAGCCAAATTGATGACGCAGTTGGAGACGATCCAATCCGCGCTCCCGTCCTCGATGGGCATGGTCTCGGCGTCTCCCAGACGAAACTCCACGTTGTCCGCCCCGGCGGCGCGGGCGTTCGCCCGTGCGCGCTCGATCATGACCGGTGTCATATCCAAGCCGATGACCCGACCCCGGGGGCCGACGCGCTCCGCCGCCAGAAGGCAATCGATGCCTGCCCCCGAGCCGATGTCAACGACCGTCTGGCCTTCCTCGACACCGGCAAAGGCCACCGGGTTTCCGCAACCGAAAGAGCTCTGGATGGCGTCCTCCGGAAGGCTCTGGAGCTCTTCGGTTCGGTATCCGGAGAGCTGGACGGTAGATACGCCGCCCCCGCAGCAACCCCCGCTCCCGGCGCTCGTCTCGCTCGTTTGCGGGCCGCAGCATCCAGTCCGGCTGGTCACTGCTTGCGTATAGTGCTTCTGCACGCGTTCTTTGATCTTCGATGGGCTGGTCATGCTTCTCTTCC
>Ga0209521_10003345_pt1 | contig 12941 bp, 10 predicted proteins | sample Rifsed19ft4_FD_184016 | JGI IMG/M metagenome (GOLD analysis project Ga0209521, IMG submission 184016) | Soil microbial communities from Rifle, Colorado, USA - sediment 19ft 4 (version 2) | ecosystem: Environmental > Terrestrial > Deep subsurface > Rock core/Sediment | place: Rifle, Colorado... | reverse complement strand
CGCTCGAGAACGCCATCCACGTGCAGCGCATCCACGAGCTGACCATCACCGACGACTGCACCGACCTTTACAACGTCCGCCACCTCAACTTCGTGCTCGACACCGAGATCTACCGCTCCAACCGCTACCAGTACGAGTTCTCCCTGATCTTCATCGACCTCGACCACTTCAAGGAAGTCAACGACACCCACGGCCACCTGGTGGGCAGCAAGCTGCTGCGGGAGATGGCCGAGCTCATCCGCGGCAGCCTGCGCCTGATTGACTACGCCTTCCGCTACGGCGGCGACGAGTTCGTCATCCTGCTGCCGCAGACGGGCAAGGAGAGCGCCAACGTCGTCGCTCGGCGCCTGCACGAGCGCGTCAACGAGAAGAAGTTCATGGCCGAGGAGGGGCTGAACCTCCACCTCACCCCCAGCATCGGCCTGGCCACCTACCCGGTCGATGCCACCACCAAGGCGGAGATGATTCGCCTGGCCGACGAGGCCATGTACCTGGTGAAGAACACCTCCCGCAACAACATCGCCGTCGCCAACGTCGGCATCCTGCTGTAGCCAGCCTGTTCCACTACAGAAGTCGTATTTCTTGACCCGCCCGCGGCTTCGTGCTAGCGTGGCGGCTTCCTTGGGTTCCCTGGGGATTCTGCTCACACCGTTCGCGCCGCCTGGGGGAGTCGCCGATGGCCAATGAAGCGTTGGGGATGATTGAGACCCGGGGCCTGGTGGCGGCCATCGAGGCGGCCGACGCCATGGTCAAGGCGGCCAACGTCGTCCTGATTGGCTACACCTACATCGGCGCGGCCTACGTGACGGTGATGGTGCGCGGGGACGTAGGCTCGGTCAAGGCCGCCACCGATGCCGGAGCCGCGGCCGCCCGGCGGCTGGGCGAGCTGGTGAGCGTCCACGTCATCCCCCGGCCGCACCCCGACATGGAAAAGATCCTCCCCGGCGGCGGCCGGATTCCCGGTCCCCGCACCGGCGAGTAGCAGGCCATGGCCGAGCGCGACCCTGACCTGGCCTCCGTCCAGCAGGTGCGCGACCTGGTGCGCGCCGCGGTCGACGCCCAGCAGCGCTGGGCCACCTTTTCCCAGTCGCAGATTGACGCGGTCATCGACGCCATGGCCGCCGCCGCCACCGCCGCCGCCGAGCCCCTGGCCCGCCTGGCGGTGGAGGAGACCGGCTACGGCAACGTCCCCGACAAGATCAAGAAGAACAAGTTCTGCTCCGAGGACGTCTACCGCGCCATCCGGCCGATGCAGACCGTCGGCATCCTGCGCGACGACCGGGAAAACGGCGTGCTGGAGATCGCCGAGCCGGTGGGCATCGTCGCCGCCATCATTCCCTCCACCAACCCCACCTCGACTGCCATCTACAAGATTCTCATTTCGCTCAAGGCCCGCAACGCCGTCATCTTGAGCCCGCACCCCTCGGCCAAAAAGTGCATCTGCGCCGTGGCCGACGTCCTCTACAAGGCAGCGCTCAAGGGCGGGGCGCCGGAAGGAATCATCGGCTGCCTCACCCAGGTCACGGCGGCCTCGACGCAGGAGCTGATGCGGCATCGCCGCATCGGCGTGATCCTGGCCACCGGCGGCACGGGTCTGGTGCGCGCCGCCTACAGCTCCGGCAAGCCGGCCTACGGGGTCGGCCCCGGCAACGTCCCCGCCTACATCGAACGCACCGCCAACCTGCGCAAGGCCGTGGCCGACGTCGTCACCGGCAAGACCTTCGACTACGGCACCATTTGCTCGGCCGAGCAGGCCATCCTGGTGGACGAATCGCTGCGCGAGGCTGCGCTCAAGGAGCTGCGCGAGCAGGGCGCCTACTTCCTGAAGCCGGCCGAGATTGAGGCGGTGGGGAAGCTCGTCATCCGCCCGGATACGTTCCTGGTGAACCCGAAGGTGGTCGGCCGCCCCGCCCCGGTGATTGCGGAGATGGCCGGCTTTTCGGTGCCGCCCGCGACGCGCGTGCTGGTGGCCGAGCTCACCGGCGTGGGCCGCGACACCCCGCTCTCGGCTGAAAAGCTTTCGCCCATCCTCGCCTTCTACACGGTACGGAACTGGCAGGACGCGGTCGAGCTGGCGAACCGCCTGCTGGAGTTCGGCGGGCTGGGCCACACCATCGTCATCCATTCGCAGAACGACGCCGTCATCCGCGAGTTCGCCCAGCGGGTGCGTGCCTTCCGCGTAGTGGTGAACAGCCCGGCGCCGCACGGCTCCATCGGCTATTCGACGCGGCTCACTCCGGCCATGACCCTGGGCTGCGGGGCGCTCGGCGGCAACATCACCTCCGACAACATCGGCCCGCAGCACCTTATGAACATCAAGCGGGTGGGCTACGAGATGCGCCCGGTCGAAGCTTCAATGGTTCAGCCCGTGGCCGCGCCGCGGCCCACCGTGGCCGCCGCTCCCCCGGCGACAACTCCGGCCCCCGCCCCCGTGGCCGCCGCGGCCGTGGCTCGGCCCGACCGCGCCGTCATTGCCCGGGTCGTCGAGCGCTTCCTGGCCGAGAAGGGCGTGCCGCGCGCCGCCGGCAGCCCGGCGCCGCCGGCCGCGCTCCCGCCGGCCGCCGAAGCGCTGCCGCCTCCGCCGCCCGTGGTGGACTTCGTCAGCGAAAACGACGTCCGCGCCGCCTTGCAGAAGGCCGAGAAGATTTTTATCTCCGCGCGAACCATCCTCACGCCCTCGGCGCGCGACCTCGGCTACGCCCAGAATGTCTTCATCGAGACCAGCTCGCCCGCGAGCGGCAAGGGTGCGCGCGGCGAATAGTCCTTCTCCCTCGCTTCCTCCGCGGCGCTTGTCCTGCCTCCAACCCTTCCCTATACTGCCATTGAGGAGAGGAACGCATGAAGCGGCCCCCGATAGAAAAGCTGCGCCGGCTGGCCCTGGTCGGCGCCGTGACCGTGGGCTTGGTGCTGGCGGCCACCTACGGTTGGCGGCGCTGGCAGGCCCATGAGGCGCGCCGGGGGATGAAGGTCGACCTCGCCGCTGACGTCGAGCAGCAGGCGGAAAAGTTCTCCGTCTCGCGCTCGGAAGAGGGCCGGACGCTCTTCACCGTGCAGGCCTCGCGCACCATCGAGCGCACGGGCAAGACCACCGTGCTCGAAAACGTGGTCGCCACCATCCACGGGCGCCGGGGCGACCGCGCCGATGAAATCCGCACCGAGCGCTGCGAGTACGACCAGGGAGGGACAGGAGAAATCTCCTGCCCGGGCGAGGTGAGGGTCACGCTGCGGGGGAGCGCGCCGTCCCGAGGCCTCGGGACGCCGGCGGGCGGGCTCGAGCTCACCACTTCCCGCGTGCGCTTCGACACGGCCAAAGGCGAAGCCTGGACGGACGAGCGCGTGCGCTTCGTTTTCTCCGGGGGCACAGGCGAAGGCGTGGGGCTGCGCTACCAGGCCGAGGAGCCGGCCGTGCAACTCCAGAGCCAGGTGGACATCCATTTGACCGGCGTCCGCGTCGAGGGCGCGCAGCTTCACTACTACGCCGGCTCGCGCACGCTGGAGCTGCTGCCGCCGCTGTCTCTCCGGTCCGAGCGGGGGACGCTCACGGCCGAGCGGGTGCGCACGGAGCTCGACCCCGAATTCCGCGCCCAGCGCGTCGAGGCCGAGGGCCGGGTCCGCGTCCAGGGGCAGCAGCAGGGCCGGGCCTTCACTTTAAGCAGCCCGCGCGCCGTGGCCCTCTATGCGGCGGATGGCAGCCTGCGGGAGCTCGAGGCCAGCCAGGGCGTGGAGGTGACCCGGCGCGGGGGCGATACCGAGGAAAGCTTGACTTCTCGCGAGGCGGTGCTGACCTTCGCCGCCGGCGACCAGGTGGACCGGGTGAAGGCCACCGGGGACGCCCGCCTGGTGACGCGCGCGCCCCGGGAGACGCGCGAGCTGCGCGCCCCGACGCTCGAGCTCGCCTACGGCCCGCCCGCCCGCACCCGGCAACGGCTGGTGGCGGGGCCGCGCGGCACGCTGGTCGTGCGGCGTCCGGAAGGCGAAGAGCGCACGCTCACCGCCGACCGCATCGAGATGGAGTTTGAGAACGAACAGCGGCTGCGGAGCCTGGCGGGCTCGGGGGACGTTCAGACCGAGTCCCGCCGGCCCAACGGCGCCCGCCAGAAGACGGCGAGCGACGAGCTGCGCGCCCGCTTTGACGACGACGGCAACGTCGCCGAAGCCGAGCAATGGGGCCGCTTCCGCTACGACGGCGACCGCTGGCACGCCCAGGCCGGGCGCGCCGACTACCGCGGCGCCGGCGACACCTACCTGCTGCGCGAGCAGCCCGCCTTCTGGGATTCCACCACGCGGACCACCGCGCGCGTGATCGAAATCAACGACAAGGCCGGGAAGCTCGGCGCCGAGGGCGACGTCCGCTCCACCCGCCGGTCGGCCTCCCCCGGCCAGCAAGGCAGCCCGGCGGATTCCGGCGGCGGCGAGCCGGTCCATTTTGCCTCCGAGCGCCTCCAGGCCGACCGCGATCGGAACTGGGCCCGCTACGAGGGCCAGGCCCGCATGTGGGGAGGGCAGAACCGGCTGGCGGCCGACGCCATCGAGCTTTTCCAGGACGAGCGCAAGCTGGTGGCGCGGGGAAACGTCTCCGGCCTGTTTTTCGAAGCCGCGAAGGAAGAGAAGAAGGCGGAAGCAGGGAAGCCGGACGGGCCAAAACCGGACGGGCAGAAACCCGCGGCGGCTCCGCGCGGGGTCACGGTGACCTCCGCGCGCTTCACCTACTGGGAAGCGGAACACCGCGGCCTGTTCGAAGAGGACGTGAAGGCCCGGAACGACTTCGGTCTGCTGACGGCGCCGCGCCTGGAGGTGTTCCTGGGAGCGGGCGCGGAGGGCGGCTCCGAGAGCCTGGAGCGGGCGCGGGCCGAGGGCGGCGTCCTGATCGAGCAGCCCGACGGCCAGGCCACCAGCGAACAGGCCGAGTACCGCGCCGGCGAGCAGACGGTGACGCTCACGGGCGGGCCGCCCAAAATGGTGGACGCCGAGCGCGGCACGGTGACCGGCGCTCAATTGACTTTGTTTTTGTCGGATGGTACGATTCGCGTGAATTCCGACGAGGGAACGCGCACCGTCACCCGACGCCGTTGGACACGATGAGTCATGTTGCAGTTGACCGCCGCCGACCTCAGCAAGTCCTATCGGGGCCGGAAAGTTGTTGACGGCGTCAGCCTGACCATCGCCCCGGGTGAAGTTGTCGGCCTGCTGGGACCGAACGGCGCCGGGAAAACCACCACCTTCCACATCCTGGTCGGCCTCACCCGCCCCGACGCCGGCCGCGTCACCCTGAACGGCACCGACCTCACCGATTTCCCCATGTACCTGCGGGCCCGGCACGGGCTCGGCTATTTGCCCCAGGAGCCCTCGGTCTTCCGCAGGCTCACGGTGGAAGAAAACATCCTGGCGGTGCTGGAGACCCTGCCGCTCGACGCGCGGCAGCGGCGGGAGCGGCTGGAAGGGCTGCTCGACCTGATGGGCCTGGCCCACCTGCGCCGCCACCCCTCCTACACCCTCTCGGGGGGCGAGCGCCGGCGCGTGGAGATTGCGCGCACACTGGTGATTTCGCCCTCCTTCATCCTGCTCGACGAGCCTTTTTCCGGCATCGACCCCGTCACCGTCCTCGACATCCAGAAGATCGTGCGCGACCTCCAGCAGCGCGGCATCGGCGTGCTGGTCACCGACCACAACGTGCGCGAGACCCTGCGGGTCACCGACCGCGCCTACATCATCCACAACGGCCGCATCTTCCGCAGCGGCACGCCGGAGGCGCTGGCCGGCGACCCCGAGGTGCGGCGCATCTACCTCGGCGACAACTTCCAGCTCCACTAGAGACCGACCATGAGTTGGCTCGAGCCCAAACTTCAACTCAAAGTCACCCAGAGGCAAATCCTCACCCCCGGGCTGGTGCAGATGGTCAGCCTGCTGCAGCTCAACAAGCTCGAGCTGCGGGAGATGATCGAGCAGGAGCTGATGCAGAACCCGGTGCTGGAAGAAGTGGCCGAGGACGGCCTGCCGCGGGAGCGCGAAGCGCTGGAAGACGGCTTCGAGCGCGCCGAGCGCGAAGTGCCCCCCGAGGAGACCCGCGACCCCTTTGAAGACTTCGACATGAAGGCGATCTTCGAGGAGTACATGGACGCCACCGAGCAGCGGGGCGAGCGCGAAGAGATCGAGCGGCCCCCCTTCGAGAACTTCCTCTCCCCCCCCAGCACCCTGACCGACCACCTGGAGTGGCAACTGGGCCTGGCCCTGGTCGCCGACGAGGTGAAAGCCGCCGCCCGCTCCATCATCGGCAACCTGAACGAGGACGGCTACCTGACCGCCACCCTGGACGAGATCGCCGCCAGCGGCGACCACGAGCCCGGCCACGTGGAGCAGGCGCTGCGCCTGGTGCAGGAGTTCGACCCGCTGGGCGTGGCCGCCCGCGACCTGCGCGAGTGCCTCCTGGTGCAGCTCCACACCCTGGCCCCGGAGAACACGCTCGCCCAGCAGATCGTCGGCGAACACCTGAAGCAGGTGCAGAACAAGCAGTTCCGCGAATTGAGCCGGACGCTGAACCGGCCCTTGCCGGCCGTGCTGGCCGCCATCGAAGTGATCAAGCGGCTCGACCCGCGCCCGGGGCTGCGCTACAACCGCACGCAGCCCACCCTGATCGAGCCGGACGTCTTCATCGTCAAGGTGGGCGCGGACTATCAGGTGCTGCTGAACGAGGACGAGCTGCCGCAGCTGCGCCTGAGCCCGCTCTACCGCCGCCTGCTCGACCGCCGCGCCGCCGCCCCCGACGTGCGCAACTACGTGCGGGAGCGCTTCGCCTCCGCCCTGCAGCTGATGAAGAACATCGAGCAGCGCAAGCACACCATTCAGCGGGTCTGCGAGATCATCGTCGAGCGCCAGCGCGACTTCCTCGACCGCGGCCCCGACCACCTGCGGCCGCTGATGATCAAGGAAGTGGCCGAAGAGGTGGGCGTGCACCCCTCCACCGTCAGCCGCGCCGTGGCCAACAAGTACGCCCACACCCCCCAAGGGGTGCTGGAGCTGCGGTCCTTTTTCTCCGAAGCGGTCGGGGGCGCCTCCGGCGCCGACACCTCGCTTGCCACCCTGAAGCGCCGCGTGCGCAAGATGATCGAAGAGGAAGACGCGGCCCACCCGCTTACCGACGAGCGCATCGCCCAGCGGCTGGCCGGCGAAGGCATCCGCGTCACCCGGCGTACGGTGGCCAAGTACCGCGAGGACATGAAGATCCCCAGCACCCACCAGCGCCGGGTGAAGATGTAGTCCTCCTCACTATGCCCAACCAGCGCCGCCGTTCGCGAAGAACGGCCGGGCGAACCCGCCGCCGGCCGCCGGCCAGCCTGCGCGCCGCGCCGCTCGTCATCCTCACCGGCTTGAGCGGGTCGGGGAAAGGCTCGCTGCTGAAGACCTTCGAAGACTTGGGCTACTACTGCGTGGACAACCTGCCCATTCCTCTGATTCCGACTTTCGCCGACCTCTATGTGAAGACCGAGGAAGAGGTGCACCGGGCGGCGCTGGTGGTGGACATCCGCGAGGGGCGGGGGCTGAAGGGATTGCCGCGGCTGCTCGAGAGCCTGCGCCGGCGCCTGCCGGTCAGCGTGATCTTTCTGGAGGCGAGCGACTCGGCGCTGCTGCGGCGCTTCAGCGAAACCCGCCGCCCGCACCCCCTGGGCGGGGACCTGCCGGTGCGCGAAGGCATCCGGCGGGAGCGGGCCCTGCTCGAGCCCATCCGCGCCCTGGCGGATGTGGTCATCGACACCACGCGTTTCACGCCGCACGAGCTGCGGCGGTTCGTCGTGGAACGATTCGCGGAGACCAACCGGCGGCGGGCGCTGCTGGTGTCGCTGGTGAGTTTCGGCTACCGCTACGGGGTGCCGCCCGACGCCGATCTGGTCTTCGACGTCCGCTTCCTCCCCAACCCCAACTTCGTGCCCGCCTACAAGCCGCTCACCGGGAAGGACCGCCGCGTGGCGCGCTACGTGATGTCGTTCCCGCAGACGCGCGAGTTCATCCGCCGCATGGGGCGCTTGCTCGCCTACCTGATTCCGCACTACCGGCGCGAGGGGAAAAGTTACCTGACCATCGCTTTCGGCTGCACCGGTGGGCGGCACCGCTCGGTCGCCATCGCCGGGGCTCTGGGCCGCCGCCTGGCCCGCAGCGGCCATCGGTCGGTGCTCAATCACCGCGATTTGCAGAAGGCCGCGCAGGGTTGACTTTCAGGCGGCCCTCTCCCTATTGTAAGAGGTTTGCGACCGGGCATTGGCCCGGGGAAGAACGCCGGCTCTCATGCACAACCTGGGACGCTTGTTCAGCTACGTTCGCCCGCACCGGGTGTGGTTGGCGACGGGCGGAGCCCTGATGATTCTGGTCGGGCTGCTGGAAGGCGCCACCGCGCTGCTGGTGGGCCCGCTCCTCCAGCTCGTGCTGGAGCCGACCGCCGCTCGCCAGGACATTGTGCTCCTCGAGCTCCGTTATCTGCACCGCACCTATTACCTCCAGGACATCATCCCGCTGCCGGTGGCCACCGCCGCTTCGCTGGTGGTCGGCACTATCGTCCTCGTCTACGCCCTGAAGGCTTTGAGCGAGTACCTGGGCGAGTACAGCGTGCACCGGCTGGGCCAGTCGGTGGTGATGGACCTGCGCAACGACGTGTACGCGCGCACGCTGCGGCAGTCGTTGAGCTTTTTCCAGCGGCAGACGACCGGCAAACTGATGTCCACGGCCATCAACGACATTGACCGCGTGCAGCTGGCGGTCTCGCACGTGCTGACCGATTTCTTCCGCCAGGCCTTCACTCTGCCCGTGCTGCTCCTCATCGTCATTGTGCTTGACTGGCGACTGGCCCTGCTCTGCTTCCTCACCGTGCCCCTGATTGTGATTCCGGTCTGGCACATCGGCCGCCGGGTTCGCCGCTTGAGCCGCCAGGCGCAGGAAGAGCTGGCGGGTCTGAACGACGCCTTGCAGGAAACCTACAGCGGCGTGCGCATCGTCCAGGCCTTCGGCAGCGAAGACTACGAGGCCGAGCGCTTCCGCGGCCGCGCCCGCCGCCTCTTCGACACCAACCTCCGCTGGGTGCGCTACTTCGCCGTCGGCTCGCCGCTGATGGAAGTGCTGGGGGCGCTGACCATCGGGGTCCTCCTGCTCTACGCCCGCGAGCGCATCCAGGCCGGGGCCCTCGCGGCCACGATGATGGGGGCGTTCGTGGTGGCGCTCATCAAGGTCTACCAGCCGGTCAAGCGCCTGGCCGGCATCTACAGCCTTTTCCAGCAGGCCCTGGGGGCGTCGGAAAAAGTCTTCGAGCTGCTCGACCAGCGCGAAGAAGTGCGAGAGAAACCCGGCGCGGCGGCGCTCGCGCCCTTCCGCGAGCGGATCGAGTTCGACCGGGTCAGCTTCGCCTACGACAGCGCCCAGCCGCTCCTGCGCGACATCTCCTTTGCGGCGCGCGCCGGCCAGGTAGTGGCCCTGGTGGGCTCGAGCGGGGTGGGGAAGACCACGCTGGTCAACCTGCTGCCGCGCTTCTTCGACGTGAGCGCCGGCGCCATCCGCCTCGACGGGCGCGACATCCGCGAGGTCAGCCTGGCCTCGCTGCGCGCCCAGATGGGCATCGTCACCCAGGAGACCGTGCTCTTCAACGACAGCGTGGCCGCGAACATCCGCTACGGCGGCCGCCAGGCCTCCGACCGCGAGCTGCGCCAGGCGGCCGAGGCGGCCCTGGCGACGGAGTTCATCGAGCAGTTGCCGCGCGGCTTCGACACCGGCATCGGCGAGCGCGGCCTGCGCCTGAGCGGCGGGCAGCGGCAGCGGGTGGCCATCGCCCGCGCCCTGCTGAAGAACGCCCCCATCCTGATTCTCGACGAGGCCACCTCGGAGCTGGACGCGGAGTCCGAGCTCCTGGTGCAGCGCGCCCTGGCTAATCTGATGCAGGGGCGCACCGTCTTCGTGATCGCCCACCGGCTCTCCACCATCCGCCGCGCCGACACCATCATGGTGCTCGAGGACGGCGCCATCCGGGAGGTGGGCACCCACCAGCAGCTGCTCGCCCGCGGCGGCCTCTACCAGCGCCTCTACGATTTGCAGTTTGTCGACCTGGACGCGCCGCCGCGCGTCGCCGCCCCGGAGCCGGCTTAGCCATGGTGCGCAGCATGACCGGGTTCGCCCAGGGGCAGGCGGAAGAAGGCGCCTGGACTCTGGGCGTTACCCTCAAGGCGCTCAACCACCGCTTCCTCGACCTGCACCTGCGCCTGCCCGCCGAGCTTGAGTCCTGGGAACCGCGCCTGCGCGAACTGGTCCGCGCCCGCGTCGGCCGCGGCCACCTGGAAATCCAGTTCCAGGTCGAGTGCCGCACCCGTCGGGCCTTGCAGGTGGATGAAGACTTCGTGCGCAGCTACCTCGAACTCTACCACCAGCTCCAGCGCGAGCACGGCCTGGGCGGCGAGCCCGACCTGATGAGCGTGTTGCGCCTGCCGGGTGTGCTGCGCGCCGGCGAGCGCGCGACCGCCCCGGAAGACGCCGAACGCCTGGGCGCCCTGGCCCAGCGCGCCCTGGGCGACGCCCTGGAGCGGCTGAACGAGATGCGCCGCGCCGAGGGCGCCGCCCTGGAGCGCGAGCTGCGCGAGCGCCTGCGGCACATCGCCGAGGGACAGAAGAAGCTGGCGCGCCTGGGCGAGCGCGCCCTGCCCGCCTACCACCAGCGCCTCACCGAGCGCTTGCAGGAACTGCTCGGCCAGGCTCCGCTCGACCCCGCCCGGCTGGCCCAGGAAGCCGCCTACCTGGCCGAGCGCAGCGACGTCAGCGAAGAGCTCACCCGCCTCGCCAGCCACGCCGAGCAGTTCGCTCATCTGCTCGACACCGACGGCACCCTGGGCAAGCAGCTCGACTTCCTCCTCCAGGAGATGAACCGTGAAGCCAACACCATCCTGTCGAAGACCTCGGGGCTGCAAGCCGACGGCTTGGAGATGACGCGGCTGGGCCTGGAGGTCAAGGCCCAGATCGAGCGCCTGCGCGAGCAGGCCCAGAACGTGGAGTGACGATGGGCGCCGGGCGCGGGCAGCTCTTCATCGTCTCGGGGCCGTCGGGCTCGGGCAAGAGCACCGTGGTGCACCACCTGGTGGACACGCTCCCGGACATGATCTTCTCCGTGTCCTACACCACCCGGCCGCCGCGCGCCGGCGAACAGGAGGGGCGCCACTACCGCTTCGTCAGCCGCTCCGCCTTCGAGCAGATGCTGGGCCGGGGCGAGTTCCTCGAGCATGCCGAAGTCTTTGGCAATTACTACGGCACCCACCAGAGGGTGCTGGCCGAGGCCGCGCGCGAAGAGAAGGACGTGGTGCTGGACATCGACGTCGAGGGCACGCGCCAGGTGAAGTCCCGGCTGGCGGATGCGGTGGCTGTCCTGCTGCTGCCGCCGTCCGCCCAGGTGCTGGAGCAGCGCCTGCGCCAACGCGCCCTGGATTCGCCCGAGGGGATGCGGCAGCGGCTGGAGCGCGCCCGGCATGAAATCGAAAATTACGGCATCTACGACTACCTGGTGGTGAACCGCGTGCTGGCCGACACTTGCGCCGAGGTCGAGGCCATCGTCCAGGCCGAGCGCCACCGCCGCGCCGGCGGGCCCCCGGCCTCGGCCGAGACGCGCGCCTGGGAAGCGCGGGCGGCCGCGGCCCGCCGGGAGGTTACACGCGACCAAGTTTCAGCTATACTAGATACCTTTGGAGCACAACAGCCATGATCCCAGTGGATAAGATCGAGGGCAAGTTCACCTTCGTGCTGGCCGCGGCCAAGCGCGCCCGGCAGCTGCAAGGGGGCGCCAAGCCCCTCGTCCAGACCCAGGCACGCAAGTCCACCCGCATCGCCATGGAAGAGGTGGCGGCGGGCCACGTGCCCCACGCGCTGCCGCCGCTCGAGGACGAGAGCGAGGACGGCAAGGGCAAGAAGAAGGCCAAGCGCGCCGCCAAGTCCGAAGCGGACAAGTAGGCGGCCACCCGACCATGAAGATCGCCCTGGGCGTGAGCGGCTGCATCGCCGCCTACAAGGCGGCGGAGCTGGTGCGGCAGCTCCAGCAAGAGGGCATCACCGTTCAGGTGGTGATGACCCGGCACGCGCAGGAATTCATCCGCCCGCTCACCTTCGCCGCCCTCAGCGGGCAGAAGGTCATCACCGAGATGTTCGAGCCGCCGGGCGCCGCCCCGGCCAACCTGGAAAGCGCCATCGAGCACATCGGGGTGGCGCAGGAAATTGAGGCCCTGCTCATCGCCCCCGCCACCGCCAACCTCATCGGCAAGCTCGCCAGCGGCGTCGCCGACGACTTCCTCACCACGCTTTACCTCGCCACCAAAGCTCCGCTCATCCTGGCCCCGGCGATGAACGTCCAGATGTGGGAGCACCCCGCGGTGCAGGCGAACCTCCAGCGGCTGCGCGAGCGCGGCGCGGTGGTGGTCGAGCCGGACGAAGGCTATCTGGCCTGCGGGATGACGGGCCCCGGGCGCTTGGCGAGCGCCGAGAGCATTCTCGTCCAGGTGCGCGCCGTGCTCGGCCTGCGGCACGACTTGACGAAGGAGACGGTGCTCGTCACCGCCGGGCCCACCTGCGAAGACCTCGACCCGGTGCGGACGCTCACTAACCGCTCCTCGGGCCGCATGGGCTATGCCATCGCCGAAGCCGCGCAGCGGCGCGGCGCGCGCGTGATTCTGGTGAGCGGCCCGACGGCGCTCGAGCCGCCGCCGGCCGTCGAAGTCGCAAATGTGCGCACGACCGAAGAGATGCGCCGGGCCGTGCGCGCCCGCCTGGAGGAAGCCAGCATCGTCATCAAGGCCGCGGCGGTGGTGGACTTCCGTCCTGCCCAGGTGGCGAAGCAGAAGATCAAGCGCGGGCGCGGGCCCTTGACGCTCGCGCTCGAGCCCACCCCCGACCTGCTCGAAGAAATCACCGCCGCCCGGGGCGACCGGCTGGTGGTC
>Ga0209521_10003341_pt1 | contig 12943 bp, 13 predicted proteins | sample Rifsed19ft4_FD_184016 | JGI IMG/M metagenome (GOLD analysis project Ga0209521, IMG submission 184016) | Soil microbial communities from Rifle, Colorado, USA - sediment 19ft 4 (version 2) | ecosystem: Environmental > Terrestrial > Deep subsurface > Rock core/Sediment | place: Rifle, Colorado... | reverse complement strand
ATCGTCTTCGTCGACGAGATCGACGCGGTCGGCCGCCAGCGCGGCGCCGGCCTGGGCGGCAGCCACGACGAGCGCGAGCAGACGCTCAACCAGATCCTGGTCGAGATGGACGGCTTCGACACAAACACGAATGTGATCGTGGTGGCCGCCACCAACCGGCCCGATGTCCTCGACCCCGCGCTCCTGCGCCCGGGCCGCTTCGACCGTCAGGTCATCCTCGACCGCCCCGACATCAAGGGGCGCCGCCAGATCCTGGACGTGCACATCAAGGGCAAGCCGCTCGACAAGACGATCGACCTCGATGAGCTCGCGCGCCGTACTCCAGGCTTCACCGGCGCCGATATCGCCAACCTGGTGAACGAGGCGGCCATCCTGGCCGCGCGGAACAACAAGAAGTCGGTGGGGACGATGGACTTCAAGGAGGCGATCGATCGGGTGGTCGCCGGCCCGGAGCGCCGCAGCCGGATCATCACCCCCGAGGAGAAGGAGATCATCGCCTACCACGAGGGCGGGCACGCCGTGGTGCAGCGCGCGCTTCCGAAGTGCGACGCGGTCAGCAAGGTGACCATCGTCAGCCGGGGCATGGCGCTCGGCTACACCATGAGCCTTCCGGCTGAAGACCGATACCTCCACAGCAAGTCCGAGTTCGAGGACAAGCTCGCCGGCATGCTCGGCGGGCATGTGTCGGAGGAGATCGTCTTCGGCGACACCACGACCGGCGCCACCAACGACATCGAGAAGGCGACCGGCCTGGCCCGCGCGATGGTGACCCAGTACGGGATGAGTGAGAAGCTCGGACCGCTCACCTTCGGCAAGAAGGACGAGATGATCTTCCTGGGTCGCGAGATCAGCGAGCAGCGCAACTACTCCGACGAGATCGCCGCGAAGATCGACGCCGAGGTACGCGAGATCATCGATCGCGCGTACGTTCGAGCGAAGGAAGCACTCAACACGCACCGGGCCGTGCTCGACCGGCTGGCCGCGCTGCTGATCGAGAAAGAGACGATCGAGGGCGACGAGTTCGAGGCGCTGTGGAGCGGAGTGCTGCCGCCGCGTGACGGGAGCGGACCGACACCGCGTCGCCTGGGCGAATCGGAGCTCGGCGGCGAGGGCGAGACAGCACCCGCAACCACCCCGAAGCGCCGCCGGAAGGCTGCTCCCCAGCCCGCCTGACCTCGTCGGGGTAGCCCTTTCGGCCCATTCCGGCACTAGGAGCCGGGCCGTATACTCCGGTCCGGTGCGCATGGGCACCATGCGCCATCGCGGGTCACGAGGAGCTGCGTTCACCGATGATCGACGATCCCCTTACCGATGCCGACCAGTCCACCGCCGCGGATTGGAAGGTCGAAGCGGCGACCGGCGCCATCGCGCCGCGCTCCGCGCTGGACGTCCTGACCAACCTCAACCAGCGGATTGCGGCGGGCAAGGTGGACGAGTTCCAGCCGATCCCGACCGGATTGACGCCGCTCGACAAGACCATCGGTGGCGGCCTGCGGCCAGGCGAGCTGATGCTGATCGGCGGCGCCCAGGGTTCGGGCAAGACCACGATGGCCCTCCAGATGGCCCGCAACATGGCCGCCTCCGGCCAGGCCACCGCCCTGTACGTGTGCTTCGAGCACGAGGAGGAGTACCTCATCCAGCGGCTGATCGCCATGGAGTCGCTGCTCTCCCAACTGCCCTCCAAGTCGAGCGCCATGAAGATCCAGGACGTCAAGAAAGAGGTCATGCAGAGCTACGCGGCGGCCGCCGAGGCCGGCCAGCGAGCCAAGCTCGGGGCAAACCCGCGGCTGCGCCCCTCGCTGGAGCGAATCGCTCGCTACGGCGGCAACCTCTTCCTGATGCGCGGCACGGCCACCGCCTCGACGGTCGACAACCTGCGCGAGCTGGTTGCCGAGTACCGGGGCGAGGAGGGCAAGCGGCTCGTTCTCTTCGTTGACTACCTGCAGAAGGTGCCGGTCATCCCCGAGCCTGCCGAAGAGGCGGAAAAGGTGACGCGAGTGGTGAGCGGGCTGAAGGACATCGCGCTCGCGCTCGGCGTTCCGGTGGTGGCCATCGTCGCCGCCGACCGGGAAGGGTTGAAGGCGAAGCGCCTGCGCAACCATCACCTGCGTGGCAGCAGCGCCATCAACTACGAGAGCGACATCATCCTGATCCTCAACGACAAGTACCACATCGTCGCCAAGGTCAACATCGAGTTCAATCCGTACCAGGCCCAGCGCTACCGCGACTGGGTGGTCGCCACCGTCGAGAAGAACCGCGGCGGCCAGGACAACGTGGATCTCGAGTTCGAGAAGCTGTTCGAGTACAGCTGCTTCGATCCGACCGGTCGGGTCACCGCCGAGAAGCTCGTCGAAGAGCGTCTCTACAACGACTGATTGAGGCAAGCAGATGCCGGCATCTGACCCGTATCGGGTCCTCCAGGTGCTGCCCGACGCCGACCAGGCGGTCGTGCAGGCTGCCTTCCGTGCGCTTGCCATGAAGTACCACCCCGATCGCGACCCGTCCGCCGCCGCCGCGCGACGGATGATCGAGCTGAACGAGGCGTATGCGCTGGTTCGGAACGCCGATGCGCGGGCCGCCTTCGACCGCGCGCAGCGACGGGCCAGCTCCGGCTTCTATGCGACGGCAACGTCCCACGGGGCGAACGGCGCCACGCCGCCATCGCGCTCGGAGAGCACCGGCACGCGGCTGCAGATGGGGAGGTACAACGGATGGACCCTGCGCGATCTCGCTCGCCAGGACCCCGACTACCTGCGCTGGCTGTCGCGCCACTCATCGGGCCTCCGCTACCGGACCGAGATCTACCAGATCCTGGGCAAGATGGGGTCGACCGCAGCCTGACACACCGCCCCAAGCGCGCCGCGGCGCGCGCATCGGTCTGACGCAGTAGGCTTCGCCTGTGCCTGACCCGACACCGATGAAGCCGCTGCGTGCCGTCTTCCTGGATATCGGCGACACTGTGATGCGCCCGAACCCTTCGTGGGAGCACGTGTACGCCATCGCCTTCGAGGACTACGGCATGCAGGTCGAGATGGACGATCTGCGCGGAGCCCTGCGGCGCGCCTATCACCACGGCGGATGGGGCTTCTCCGAGGGCTTCGAGCCGACCGAGGAGACCTCGTTCGCGCGGACGATGGAGATCGACCAGCTGGCGCTCACCGAGCTGGGGATCGGACCGATGCCGGAGGCGTTCTTCCGTCGCCTGTCGGAGCTGTTCCTGGTGACCAGCCACTGGCACATCTTTCCGGACGTGCTGCCGGCGCTCGACGCGCTGCGTGACCGCGGCCTCGTCATCGGCGCGGTCAGCAACTGGGTCTGGCAGCTGCCGGAACTGATGCACTCGCTCAACCTGGTGCGCCACTTCGACTTCATCGCCGCGAGCGCACGGATCGGCTTCGAGAAGCCGAACCCGGAGATCTTCCACTGGGCCCTGCGCGAGGCACGCTGCGAACCCGACGAGGTGATCCACGTCGGCGACCACCTCGACGCCGACGTCCAGGGAGCCCTGGGGGTGGGGATCAGCCCGGTGCTGATCGACCGGCGGGAGCGGTTCACCGCCGCCGACGTGCCGGACGGCGTCCGCTTGATCCGGTCGCTGGCTGAACTGCTTCCCATAGTTGATCAGCGACTGGCGGTGGTCTCCCATGCCTGATCGGGCCTGGCGCTGCTTTGTCGGCGTCCCGATCGGCGACGAGCTGCGCGACGAGCTGCGTACCACCGTCGACACGCTCAGGGCAACCCTGCCGATCGCCCACGACGCCCTGCGCTGGACCGAGCCCGAGGGCTGGCACGTGAGCCTCGCCTTCCTGGGCCCGACCCAGGTGGATGCGGTCCCTCGACTCGTGGAGCTGCTCACCGCGGTCGCCGCCAACCACCCGCCGTTTGCGGTGCCGACCGGGGGGCTGGGAGCGTTTCCTTCCCGCCGGGAGGTCCGCGTGCTGTGGTACGGCATGGCCGATCGATCCCGACGCCTGGCCGAGCTGGCCGTCGCGGTGCGGCTGGCGGCGAGCGTCGATCTGTCGGCGCCATTTCGCGCCCATCTGACGCTTGCACGGGCGAGCGGCGATCGAGCCCTGCCACTGCCCGACGCGCTGTGGCGCGCCACGCTGCCGGTCGGCCAGCTCGCCGTCGAACGGCTCGTCCTGTACCGCAGCCACCTCAGTGCCGCGGCCCCGCGCTACGAAGCGCTTGGCGAGTTTCCGCTTCAGCCCCGCGTGACAGCCGGAGGTTCACGATGACGCAACCGACGCCCCGCCCGCGGCCGCCCCATGTCGCGGTGATCGGCGACGGCGACCCGCGCGGTCCCGAGGCGCACCGCACGCTGGAATGGGCCGAAGAGATCGGTCAGCTGCTGGCCCGCGGCGGTGCCGTGGTCATCACCGGCGGGCTCGGCGGTGTCATGCGCGCCGCATCCCGGGGGGCCCAGGCGGGCGGCGGCACGACGATCGGGATCCTGCCGGGCGCCGATCCGGCCGAGGCCAACGAGTTCGTCTCGATCCCCATCGCCACCGGCCTCGGCGTCGTTCGCAACCTGGTGGTGGTGACCGCGGCCGATGCGGTGGTCGCCGTCGGCGGACGCCACGGCACGCTGTCGGAGATCGGGCTGGCGCTGCGGATGGGGCGCCACGTGGTGGCGCTCAGCTCGTGGCGCGTCGAGTCCGAGCAGCGGCTGGGCGGGCCGCGTGTTCACCGAGCCCGCGATCCTCGGGAAGCCGCGGCGATGGCGCTGCGGCTGGCAGAAGCAGGCCCGGATATCGAGACCGCCGGCTAGCGTGGGGCCGCGCGGGTGGCCGGACCCCCCGGGGTCGGTCAGTCGACAAGCCCGCGGGCAGGGAATTGGTACAGGCCCGCCGGGTCGTACGGCATTTCGATCAGGCCGCCACCACTGATCTTCCAGGTGTACGAAATGATCTGGATGGCGAGGCAGCCCGCCGTTGGGCCCGATGTGCAGCCGGTCGTGCTGCTGCCGCCTGTGATCGTGACGTCCGCGAGCGGGGCATAGATCGTACCGGCCAGGATGGTGCTGGACTCACCACCCAACCTCACGGCGGCCGTCGGGTTGCTTGCAGTCCCGTCTTGCCAGAGCAGAATCCCCTTCCATGGACACGCTTGTGGCGACACCAGACCGCACGTTGCCGCGTTGAGCGCCTTGGCCTTGAACGCCTGGCTAGCGGTGAATGTGATCGAGCCCTGGCACTGGTTGTTGATGCTCGGACACCCGGGGCCGTCGGTCGAGAAGATCATGATTCGGGCATCGTTTACCAACGGGCTGGTTACGGCCTCGATTGAGGCCTCGGTCCCGCTGAGCTTGATGCCTCCCCCGGCCAGGATGTACATACCGGGTTCCAGGAATAGCCGAACGCGGCTGCCCACCGACCAGCCGCCGTAGTAGACGCCGGGGGTCAGGGTGCAGATGTCGATCGCCGGGTTGAGCGGATCGGGCGGACAGTCGGGGCTACGCTTCAAGGAGCAGCCACTCGTCGAGCTGGGTGTCGACTCGGTTCCATCGGGACAGATTCCGTTCGGGAAGTTGTCGAGCTCCGGCTCGGGCACCCCGGCCAGCGGGTCGGCGAGCGGCGGATACGCGTTCTCATCGACGCACGCACTGCTCGTGAACGTGTCGTCACACCACAGTCCGTTCGGGTCGGTATTCCCGCTGGTGCCAGTCTGGACGCACGTCCCGACCACGTAGGCGAACGGCGTGATCAGCGTTCCGCCGCCGCTCACATCTAATGCAGAGGCTCCGACTCCGTTCAGGCACAGGTCGTCCTGCGAGGAGCCGCAGGGCGAGTTGACGTGTATGTAGCCTCCCAGTGTCCCCGGCGTGATGGGGAAGATCTTGACTGTGCCTCCACCGGTGACTGTGCCGGCCGATCCTCCCTGGCAGACCGGCTGGAGGGCCACGAGCGAGCTGGAGTTTCCGTTGCCGGCGTCGTTGGCAGCCACCGCGGAGGTCATCACGGCCGCTTCGGTCTGCCCCCAGATGCGGGCGAAGAACGTGGGATGCGTGTCGTGGATGATCACCTGCACCCTTCCAGGCGAGCCCGCGTACGGTCCACTCACCGGTGGCGCATGAACCTGCAGGTCACCCGCCGCCAGCGCCGCGGCGCACGACACGTCGGTCACGAAGAAGCCGTTCTGCTGTGCATAGAAGCAGGCGTCTGCGTTCATCTCATCCTGCACGTCCGCCACGATCGTTTGGTTGCCCAGGGGGTCCTTCAGCCAGCGGGCCGCGGCGATCGCAGCCGGATCGACCGCGTTCTGTTCCTTTCGGTGAAGCATCCAGGAGAAGCCAAGGTCGAACGCCAGCGCCAAGATGCCCATCAGGACGACGACCCCGAAAGCCGCCATGAGGATGATCTGACCTTGGGAGTGGTCGGTTCGACGGTGCGACACGGCGTGGTTCCTCACTGCTGGCGCTGGATTGGTTCGGTGATGACCCCCCGGAGCGTGACCTGCTGCGGGACGAGCAGGAACCCAGCGAGGGGCGGCGTCCAGTTGTAACAGGCGTACGCGGTCACCCGGTTGCCGATGATCACGCCGGGCCCCTCGGACATGCTGCTCGCCTGGTCGACGGTGGCCAGCCCGGGGCCGCAGCCAATCTGGTCGGGTGTGTTGGTCGGGTCCTGCCCATCGATTGAGCACTGGGCCCACCTGGTCTGATAGGTGTACGGAACACCTCCGATATCGACGGTTACCCCGTCTGGTGGCGCGTCGAACGCGCCTCCGGGCGCAACTCCATCGCGGTAACCGGACCAGCAGGCCGAGATGAACACGGCATTCGGGTCCAGTCCAAAGATCCGGTTGCGAGCGTGGGCCGTCATGTCCGGCCACTCTTCGTCGGGTTCGTCCCAACGCACATAGCTATCCGGGATCGACGCCGCGTAGGTTCCGGATGTGCCCGGAGGATCCTCCGAGTTCGGGTCAAGCCAGCCGACCACTGGGCGCTGGGCAGTCGCGCTATGAATCGCCGCGTAGCGCGCCGCCTCGCGAGCGGCATTCGTCACCTGCTGCTGGAAGAAGATGCCCATCCCGAGCGTGATGATGCCGACGAACACCATCAGGAAGAGCGGGAGCACCAGTGCAAGTTCGACGAGCGCCTGGCCGATTGCTCGGGAGCGTGTGGGCTCAACGCGTCGAGTGACCATCAGTAGGTCCCCGCAACAAACACGCGGTTTCGTTGGAGCCACACCTCACCGACGGAGATGCTCCAGCCGAATGGCAGCTGGAGATTCGTGAGGTTGAAGAGCGTGGTGAACCGATAGCAGACACGGACCTCGACGTAGGGCAACGCGGTGGCTGGGTCCGTCTGTTCAATAGTGGCGGTCCAGGATGGATCCATGACCGAGCATTCCGGTGGCGCAGAGGCGGCCTCGGTACCGCATGCGCCGCCCAGGCCCACGTCGTCTCCGGCGTTCGCATCGTGCACGCAGACTGCCGCATGAGGCATGTCGCACCTGAGCGGGGTCCCCGATGCGACCCGGTTCGGCAAGGGATAGGCCTCCTCGCACAGCGCTTCCAGGGCGATGCCATGCAGCTGGGCGTAGTTCGCCGGAGTGAGAGTCCCGCCCGGCTGATTGCGTTGCAGCTGTACGTACTCCTGGGCGGCCGCCTCCGCGCCGTTGCGGGCGGCGGCTTCGAGAATGATCCCCTGCGAGAAGAGGCGCCCGAAGTCCGCGACCCCGAGCAGGAGAATCAGGAGCATTGGCAATGTCAGGGCGAACTCGACCATCGACTGGCCGCGTCGGGATCCCGTCGCTGCCTGCTCCCCAGCCCGCACACGGCGGCGCACGGACAGAGAGCGCGTTGACCTGCTCTGCAACTTGCCACCCTGGTTCGGACCAGTACGGTAGTACTACCCGTTCGGAATCGCCACCAGGCGGCAACCGTTCGGATGCCGCGCCAGAGGCTCTGCTGAGACCTCGCGAGTGCGCTGGAGTGCGGTTACGCGCGGTGCGGTAGGGCAACCAAGGTACTCCCACGACCTTGCAGGCAACCTTGCGGCGCAAAACTGCGGTGCCAGCACGCACCCCCGTAGACTCTCGGCCATGGTCGAGCAGGTCCTGGTGATCCCTCGCGACAACGTCCCCGGCGGTTGTGACTTCACCGGCATCCGCGCCTCCGACGAGTCAGCACTGGCCGAACTGCGAGCGGCGCTGCGTGGCCACGGGACCTTCATGGATCGGCCGCTCGCGGAGGAGAGTCCCGCCTTCAAGCAGCTGATCCCGTACGTGGTGGTGCGTGACGGGCCGCGAACCTTCCTCATGGAGCGCACCGCCGCCGGAGGCGATCCGCGTCTGCATCGCAAAGCGAGCATCGGCGTGGGTGGACATATCAACCCGGTCGATGACGGCGTCGACCCGCTGACCGCGGGCCTGCGCCGCGAATGGGCGGAGGAACTCGACGCCGACTGGGAGCCGGAGTTCCGGCTCGTCGGCATGCTGAACGACGACTCGAACGCGGTCGGATCGGTCCACCTGGGCGTCGTCTTCATCGTCGAGGCCGATGGACGGCCGATCACCGTCCGTGAGCACGACAAGCTGACCGCCCGGATGGCCGATGCCGACGAGCTGCGCGCCGCGCGGGACCGCATGGAGACCTGGTCGCGCCTGGTGGTCGATCAACTGGGCTGACCTATACTCGATCGCATGCTGAAGCTGCGTCGAGCAGTTGCGCTGGCCGCAATCATGCTGGGTGCCACCGCGCTGGCGGCCCAGGCCGTCTCGCCCGGGGTGCTGCGCATCCAGCTGACCGGCGTGATCGACCAGGTCAACGCTGCCTACATCGAGGAGGCGCTGACCACCGCGGCAACCGGGGGCTACCAGGCGGCGCTCATCGAGATCGATACGCCCGGCGGCGAGCTTTCGAGCATGGACCGCATCGTCAAGGCGATCCTCGCCAGCGAGGTGCCGGTGATCACCTACGTGGCCCCCGAGGGTGCGCAGGCCGCCAGCGCGGGAACCTTCGTGACGATGGCGGGGGATGTCGCGGCGATGGCCCCATCGACCAGCATCGGCGCCGCATCTGTGGTGGGGAGCTCGGGGGAGGACCTGCCCGAAACGCTGGCCGCCAAGGTGACCAATTCGGCGGTCGCCAAGTTGACCGAGCTGGCCCGCGATCACGGCCGGAACGAGGATTGGGCCGAGCGCGCGGTCCGGGAGGCCGCCAGTGCGTCGGCGAGCGAGGCGGTGGCCATGGTTCCGCCGATCGTCGACCTCGTGGCAACCGATACCGACGCGCTGTTCGCCGCCATCGACAGCGGTGCGCGGGCTGACGGGCGCCCCTACACCTTCAACGGCGAACCGCTGCCGAAGCTCGCAGCCCTGGAGATCAGCGGCGCCGTCATGAATCCGGGCCAGCAGTTCCTGCATCTGCTGTCCGACCCGAACATCGCCTTCATCCTATTCACGATCGGCTTCTACGGGATCCTCTCGGAGCTCTTCCACCCGAACCTGATCAGCGGCTCACTCGGTGCCATCGCCATCGTGCTGGCATTCATCGGCTCCAACAGCCTGCCGCTCAATATCGGCGGCCTGCTGCTGATCCTGATGGGGATCGGCCTCTTCGTCCTCGAAATGAACTTCACGAGTTACGGCTTCCTCGCCGCAGGCGGCATTGCCTGCTTCCTGCTGGGCGCATTCGCCCTCTATACGCGGGTCGACGGCACCGATTCGGTCCAGGTCGAGGTCAGCCCGATCCTGATCGGCCTGACGCTGGCGCTGTCGCTCTTCTACTTCTTCGTCCTCGTGCGTGCCGTGCTGCAGATGCGCGCCAATCGCTCCACGGGCCTGCCGATCGGGGCCCTCGTCGGCGCGAGCGGCACCGCCCAGACGCTCATCGCCCCGACCGGCATCGCCTATGCTGGCGGCGAGGCGTGGTCGGCCCGCAGCCGGGTGGGGGAGATCGGTGAGGGTGACAGCCTGCGAGTCGTCGGCGTGGATGGGCTCGAGCTCATCGTCGAGCCCGAAGCTGCGGGGCAGGACGCCGACCCGTCTGACGAGGAGACCGATGGCGATTCGTGACGCGGTGGCGACCCCCGACCCGACGCTCAAGCGCGCGAGCGGCATCGCGGTGGTTGACGCCGCGCACAGTCCATTGACGACCTGGTTCCTCGACGGCGTCTCGGCCGCGCTCGAGGCTCGCGGCCACCCGGTCCAGCGGGACGTACGTCGCGATGCCGCCATCGACCCCGATGTGCGGGTCGTGCTCCACGCCGTACACGCCGACAGTCCCACCAGCTTCCGCCGTCGCTCCAAGGAGATCTTCGTTGTGGGCGTGGCCGAGCTGCCGGACCACCCCGACGACATGCTGGCGGCCGGCTATGCCCTGCTGGTCCGGTCGCTCTCCAACGTGTTCATCCCGATCGCACGAGACGAGCGTGGCCCGGAGGCCTATTTCATCACCATGGAGCAGGGCTTCCACCGCCTGGAGTGGGACGGCGACGACGGAGCCTTCTTCGAGGGTGTGGTTCAGCGTCTGCTGCCCATGGCCGAATCGCGACTGGTGATCGACAACGAGTTCATCCCGGATCTGCCGCGCGACCTGTGGGAGGGCGACGAGCACACCGCCGCGATCCACCGTGCGGGGCTGCGGCTCGCGGAGCTCGACCTCCTCCCCGCACCGTGGCCGATCGAGGACCTGCTCGGCCCCGACGAGTTGCGCCACGTGCAGCGCCTGTTCGGGATCGGGGGACTCTCCTACGGCAACGCGAGCGCTCGCCACGACGGCGATACCTTCTGGATGAGCGCCAGTGGAGTCGACAAGAGCCACCTGCGCGAGATCGGCCGCGAGATCCTGCTCGTCACCGGCTACGACGAGGCGCGCGGCGTCATTAGGCTCTCGGTCCCGCCCGACATCAAGCCGCGACGCGTCTCGGTGGATGCCATTGAGCACCTGACCATCTACCGCGAGCACCCCGAGGTCGGCGCCATCCTCCACGTTCATGGCTGGGTCGCCGGGATCACATCGACCGAAGCGGTCTACCCGTGCGGCACCGAGGAGCTTGCCCGCGAGGTGGCGGGGCTGGTGCGTGACGCGCCTGATCCGGGTCGTGCGGTGATCGGCATGAAGAACCACGGCGTCACGATCACCGGCCCTACCCTGGACGAGATCCTGCAGCGGGTCGGGCCGCACATCGTGCGTCGCGTCCCGATGAGCTGACCGCCGCCCGAATGCGCGGCCTCGGACTGCGGGTAGGTTCGTCGGCGCTGAACTACCGGGCGCTTCGTGTCTTGGGCATGCGCGTGCCGCGCTGGACGGGCGGCCGGCTGCCGTGGCTGGGCCTGTCGGAGTACACGCTGGGGGAGCTTCCCGGTCCAGACTGGGTTCGGCTCCGTCCGCTCCTCTCGGGGATCTGCGGATCGGACCTCTCGCTGCTCACCGGCCGATCGAGCGCGGTCCTTTCTCCATTCAACTCGTTCCCCGCCATCCTCGGCCACGAGGTGGTGGCGGCCGTCGAAGAGGCCGGTGCCGTCGCCGGCGTGGCGGTCGGCCAGCGCGTCGTGCTCGACCCCATCATTTCGTGTGCCGTGCGCGGCCTCGACCCGTGTCCGGGCTGCACTGCGGGAACCCCGGCCCTGTGTCGACGCGCATCGGAGGGAGCGCTGGCGCCAGGGATGCTGATCGGCTTCTGCCGCGACCTGCCGGGCGCCTGGTCCGAGGGGATGCTCGCCCACGCCAGCCAGCTGCATGCGGTCCCCGCGCAGCTCAGCGACGAGACGGCGGCCCTGGCCGAGCCGCTCGCCTGCGGGCTGCATGCGGTCCTGGCGCAGGCACCGGCGGAAGGGGAGCGGGCGCTGGTGATCGGTGGCGGGGCGATCGGGCTGGGCACGCTGGCCGCCCTTCGGATGGTCGCCCCGGGCACCGAGACGACGATCGTGGTGCGCCATCCGCTGCAGGCTGAGCTCGCGCGGCAATTCGGCGCCCACCAAGCACGCCTTTATCTGTTTGGAAGCGGGCCGGAAGAAGATGCCTTGAAAGACCTGGCGCGCAAGCTGGGTGTCGAAGACCGAGTAAACTTCGTCGGGTGGGTGGATTCCTCGTCCAGAATCTGGCCAGAAATAGACTTGCTGCTTTTTCCGTCCCGGCACGAGGGCAGCCCCAATGCGGTACTCGAGGCCTTCGCCCACGGTGTCCCGGTGTTGGCCAGCGATACGCCCGAGCACCGGGAGATTCTCGATCCGGCATCGCTCCTGCCCCCTGAGGACGAATGGGCTTGGTCGGAGAAACTCAAGAAGATACTTACGGCAACTTCCGACAGCCTCATGTCCCTGCATGGGCAACAGCAACGATGCGCCGAGAAGCTGCGGTTCGACTGGGATGCCGAGATTCTCCGGAAGATACTGGAACACACCGCATAGCTCATTACGAGCAGTACTTGCGACTACCGCCGGGAGCCGTTCACCACGACGTTCAGCACTCGTTCCCAATCGTCAATGAATTTCTCGTAGGAGAAGCGCTCGACTACCTCTCGCGCGCGCTCGCCCAGGCGCTGGCGGCCGTTCGCCCGTCGATGAGAGTGCTCTACGTGTCTGGCTACACAAGTAACGCCATCGTCCATCAGGGCGTGCTCGACCTCGGAACGCCGTTTCTCCAGAAGCCGTTCACACCGAAGGCCCTCGCCTCGAAGGTGCGCGATATCCTGGACTGAATCTGCTCGCTCGGGCTGGCACCGCTTCGTCCTGAAATTCCGCCCAGAGCGCTTCCACCCGAGGAGTCAGGTCGACTCCAGCGCGAAGGCGAGGGTGGATTCATCGCAAGCATGCTCGCCCGATGGCAAGGGGTGGACAAATCCGTCTCACTTCGAGACCACTCCCGTTCCCAGAGAACATGGGTCGAATCGAAGGGCCTCCGCCGTTCGATATAAACCAAGCGAAATCATGATGGTCGCGACCTTTACGCATCCGGCGGGCTGGAAGGACCCCCCCCGAGAACAATGGCATCG